>Ga0100379_10000575_pt1 | contig 39010 bp, 41 predicted proteins | sample CryGeymeta201503_FD_80418 | JGI IMG/M metagenome (GOLD analysis project Ga0100379, IMG submission 80418) | Groundwater microbial communities from Crystal Geyser aquifers in Utah, USA - Crystal Geyser metaG 2015-03 | ecosystem: Environmental > Aquatic > Deep subsurface > Groundwater | place...
CGCCGATTCCGTAGAATTCGGCGATCGTCCGATTGTCCTCGTCATCGAGGTCGACGCGCCCGACGCGCAGCCGGCTTCCGAATTCCCGCAGCACCGACGGGTCCGAAAGCGGATCGTCCTGCTTCGTGTAGAACTGGAGGAGGACGGGAATCGGAGATTCCAGCACCTCGCGTTCGAAGTTGTCCGGCGTGATATGTACGGAGTCGTAGTGGTTCATGGGATCCTCCATAACATGGATACGAGACACCGGCCCGTTTTGTTCCGTTCCAGCGGCCGGGGGGGCGATTTTATTCGGATTTTCCCCCGATTTCCCGTTTAAATTCAGCAATCAAATCGCTAAACTCGTCGTATGAAACGGGTGTCCTCTTTCTGCGTTTTCTTCGTGATCGCGAGTTCGTCGGCGCAGGCCGCCTTGCCCGTCTCCGACGCGGCGTTTTCGGGCCGCCTGGGAGGGTTCCGAAACGCAATTTTGCTCGACGCGGCGCGGATCCGCCCGCGGGGGCTGGGCGAGGACATCGCGTATCGCTTGGTCACAGAACGCCTTCGGGGAACCGGGGTTTCGGACTCGTTCGTGCGGGGCGCGTTCGCCGATCCGGGCGTGAAGGTCGATCAACGCATCATCGACCGGTTCAACCGGCCCGCCGAAACCAAGCTGACCTGGGAGCAGTACCGGGCGATTTTCATGAAGCCGGAGCGGATCGCCCGAGGCGTCGAGTTTTACAAGGAGCATAAGGCGCTCGTCGACGCGATCGCGGCGGACACCGGCGTCGATCCTTTCGTCGTGCTCTCCATCGCCGGAGTCGAGAGCTATTACGGGCGCCATCACGCCCAGTTCACCGTCTTTAACGCCCTCTACACCGCGATTCACGGAGTGCCCAAGCGCCGGGACTGGGCCGCGAAGGAGTTGGCGGCTTACCTTAAGATGTCCTGGCGCGAGCGTTTCCCGCCGCATTCCATCAGCGGGTCCTACGCGGGCGCTTTCGGGTACACGCAGTTCATCCCGACCAGTTGGGAAGCCTACGCGGTGGATCGCGACGGCGACGGCGTGCGCGAGCCCTACGAATGGGCCGACGCGCTGGCCTCCACGGCGAATTATCTTCTGCGCAACGGCTATTCGCCGGGCGAGACGGATTTCTCGCGCAACGCAAGCGCGTGGACGGCCGTTTACGCCTACAACCACTACGAGTTCTATGTGCGCGTGGTGCTTGAACTGCGGGCGGCGCTGAAAGCGGAAGCCGCCGCCAAACCTTAGATCAATCCGGGAGTGGTGAAGGAGCGGAAGACCACGTCCGCCCATTCGCTTCTAAACGGCGTGAATTGAAACGGCGTGAAGGCCGTTCCCGCGGATTCGATGTCCCGCCGGCGGCGAACGGGCGGGAGATGGGCGAGCGGGTCCTCGGGTCGGCGCACGGCGGGCAGGTCCTCGAGGGGCTCGGGGAGTTCCACCGTCACGGTCTCGGTCCTCTCGTCGGATTGCTGTTCGCGCTTTCGCTTCAGTTCATACACTTCGCGCGCGAGTTCGCGCAGGGCGCGTTCGAGCAGTTCTTCTGAGGAAGACCGGTGTTCCACCTTGCCGCTCCAGACGGGAAGCGGGGAGGCCGCGGGAAACGATCGGCTGCGGTGGGACGCAGGGACCGCGACCGTGCGCGTAGGGCGCGGAGGGGGAGACGGAAAATAGGCTGTTGGGGGACGGCGGGAGATCGCGGATGCCGGGGATTTATGGCGTGGGATTTCGTCCGGTGCCAGGCGTAGAAGCGCCGCCGTCATGAGGCAGGCGGTTCCGGCGGCGAAGCAGCTTTTCGTAAAGCGACTCATTCGACCCTCGGTGTCGACAATACTCTAGCGGACCCGTGTTAAGGGCGTATTGCGGGAATTTCCAAAGACATCGCCGCTCTTGCGCGGGCGCTTCTCGAAAGCTATCTCATCTCATAGGGACATGAAGACCCGCGCGTTTCTTCTTTCGACGCTACTTCCCCTCGCCGCGGCATCCGGCTCGGCCAAGGAGTATGCCGCCTCGAGCGCGGCGGTGACCGAGGTCCCCGCCTCGACGGCGGCCGCCGGACCCGCCCGGGTGGAGCCGGTGCTCGGAGGGCCGATCCGCTTTCAGCTGCGCTACGACGACCGGCGGAAGACGACTGCGGAGGTCACCTATCTGCTCCGTTGGGACATGGAGGACGTGAAGCGGCTTCCCCGCAGCGCCGCCCGTCTGGCGATGAACCCCTTCGGCACCGCGGAGCGAGCGGCCCGGGAGATGTTCAGCGACGTGGACATCGGGTTTTATTCGATGCGGTTTCGCCTCGGAAAATACCTGCCGCTGGATCGCATGCTGAGTCCGTTATCCTTCGCCTCGGACCGGCTCGAACGCGGGTATTCCGTGATGCGCCGGGGCACGGGCTACGATATCCCGCAAAGCGAGGCCCCGCCCCCGGAGTCTCGAAGTAAAAGGAGCCGTCGAAAACTCGATTTCGCCCCCGTCGTCGACAACATCGAACGGGATATCGTCCGGGAACTGCGCAGGGGGATCATCACGACCGGCTTCAACCTGGCGCTTCCCTCCGCGCGGGGCGCTTCGTTCGGTCAGAAGGAAGCGGTCGTGGAGTCCCTGCGCGAGGCCGGGGAACACTGGGAAGAAAAGATCGACTTCAGGCCGAAGCGAGCGCCCTAACGCAGCGCTAGAGACGCGACGACGGGACGGTGATCGGAGCCGTTCCAGTCGCCGGTGCGGCGCTCCACGACGCCGATGCCCGGTGAAACGAGGAGGTGATCGAGCGGCAGCAGCAGGATCGGCATCCCCTCGGGCCAGGTCGCCTGCAGTCCGAATCCGCGGCGGCTGTCGCGCAGCCCCGATGTTCGCAGCAGTCGGCGGAAGCTCGGGCTCCACGGGGTGGTGTTGAAATCCCCCAGCAGCACAACCTCGCCTTCCGCGGCGGCTTTCTTCGCGAGCGCACCCATCCGCGAGAGTTGGGCGTCGCGCTTGTCCAGGTGCTCCTGGGAGGTGGGGGGCAAGGGGTGGGTGGCGAAGAGGCTCAGCGGTCGGCCGCCGAAGTCCAGTTTCGCGCGGACCGAGGGGAGATAGCTCTCCAACGCGGGAAGAATCTCGGCGGAGCGAAACGGCTTTCGGCTCATCAGGGCGATCCCGAAGTTGTCTCCGCGCAGGATTTGCTCCCCGTGCGGATAGCGTTCCCGCAACCGGTCGAGACGGGCCCACCAACGATGATCCACCTCCATCAAGACGACCAGATCGGGATCCTCGGAGAGAATCCAATCCTCGACCTTTTCGAACTCCCGATTCTCCGTGAACACGTTCGCGAGAACGATCTTCAGGCGGGGGGCGTCGGCGTCCACGGGAACCTTGCCCCAAAGGTCTCCCGAAACGACGCCGATGTTCCAAAGCGCGAACAGGCCGAAGAACGCGGCTCGTTTGTGCTCCCGCAGGTACAACAGCAAGAGCGTGCCGGCCGCCAGGAGAAACCCGTAGTGCAGCGGATAGTGATTGAGCAATTCCAGCGGCCAGGGCGGGCGGGAAAGGGTTCGCGCCAATGACGCGGCGGCGACCAGCGCGAGAAAGGCGGAGGCAAGCCCCGCCGGGGAGACTTTCGAACGCATCCCCATCAGGATAGGCGACCGGGGAGTCCCCGTCAAGCGGTCCCTGGCGAGGGCGTCGGGCCGGGGCTATACTCTCGCTATGAAACCCTCTCTCGCGATCGCGCTATTTTTATCCGCCTCGGTGCTTTTCGCCGAGGAGAAAATCGAAGAGGCCCCTCCCGAAAAACGACCGACCTACACGATGGTGCGCGAGGATTTGGCCGCGCAGTTCAAGGACCATCCCGAGATGCTGGAAGGCATCAAGAAGAATCTGGGCGCGCTCGAGATCACCCGGGGTTTCGAGGACCTTCACGGGTATCAGATTCTCAAGACGGAGGACGGGAACGTGCTCGTCAATCTCGAATTGCCCGACGGGCGGGCCGTGTTCTACGACCCGAAAAAGGGCGAGATCGTCGAGATGGACCCCAAAAACCCCGATAAGCTCACGCGCCTGAGCGTGGAGCGCGGCCAGATTTCGCGCTCGGAGGACGACAAGCGCGACACGCAGGCCTTTATGAAGCCGTTCGGAGAGAAGACCCAGGAAATTCGCCTGGGCGGGGCGACGGGGCGCGTTTCCGCCGGATACGGGAACGGGCAATCACACGAAGCAGAAGGAATATTGGGCGCTGTACGGCGTCGGCGACGGGCAGACCACAGTTAAGCTCGGACGCTATCACGAAGTGATCCGATCTTGGCCTAAGGAAAAAATCGCGGGGGAGGGACAAACGGCTCGTCTCGATATCTCCGCGCATCATCGGACCGTGACGAACGTTCCGCTTTCCAAGGAATCCGGCGAAGACAGCCGCGCGATTCTCCGTCAGATTCGCGGAAAGTACTACCGGGACACCCAGGTCCCGAAAGTGGAGCTCTACGATTACGGCCCGCCGGTGAAGGTCGGCAAAACGGAACTGAAGCGCTTTGTCGACCGGGCCAGCGGGGATCTCTACGCGGAACACCTGGTGCACGGCACGGTGCGCTTGGTGCGTACCGGACGGCAAGCGGTGCAGTATCCGATCGAGTTCGACCCGCAGAACTCCCCGAGTCCGTCGGACCGCGTCGTTCGCCCGGAACTGACCCTTCCTCCCGCTCCGGAGATCGAACCCGAGGAAAAGAAAAAGCTATCGCGCGAGCCGACGGGCTTGCAGGTTTCCGCTCCGGAGGACGTCGGGGGAATCTTGGGCCGCGTCTTCCCCGGCGCTCCCGCGACCGGCGCCCCGACGAAGGGGTATTCCTGGTATCAGGACGCGCGCCGTGCGTTGGGGGCCAAGGACGCCCGTCCCGTGTCGCGGCCGGAATTCGATTTACTGGTCAAGACGTACCGGGACACCGACAACGACGTGTTGAAGGCAAAGCTGGCGGTGGCGCTCGGGTCGGTGGCGGAATCGGGATTGTTTCGCGACGAGGCGCGCCGGGAACTGGTTCAGTCCTTGGTCGCGGGACGGGGAAAGCCGCTGGTGCGCAATACGGTGTCGGGCATTCCGTCGTACCAAGAGGCCGCAGCCCATTCGCTGCTGCGCATGGGGGAGTTTCAGACCCTCGTCGATTGGTCCAAGGGCGCGGCGGGCTCCGATGCGCAGTCCTTGCTTCGCGACCCGACCGCGCTCTGGTCGGCGTACGTGCTGGCTCAATACACGCGCGACCTCGCGTATTCCAGCGACCACAGTCGGCAATTTCTCGCCTACCGGATCACCGGGGCGACCGAAGATCCCGGCATCCTGCTCCGTCCGCGGATGGGGGATTTCGCGGCCATTCTCAACACGGCCATGGGCGGCTTCAAGAATCAGGACGACCTTAAATGGCGCATCCAGGAGCGGATTTCCGGCCTGAGAAGCGCCGACCGCCGCTTCCAAGCGACCGGCCCATAGGCAACGGTGTTGCACCGTCAATAAAGGGTCATGCGGTGACCGGGCCGGGTATGCTACTCTCTCGGCTCCAAGATCGTTGTTGATGGAGGATGTGAATGGCGGAAAAAAAGGACGCAGCGCAAAAGACGGCGGCGCGTAAGACCGCAGGCCGGTCAGTAAAACGGGCCCCGAAGGCCAAAGAGATTCAGATCGACTATCCCCGCGAAGGCGACGTGATCCCCAGCGGCGGACATTACGCCGTGCGCATCGCATCGAAGCCGCACGAACTGGTCGAGATCACGTTCGACAACAAGAAGTGGTATCCGTGCCGCGAGGCCGTAGGCTACTACTGGTTCGACTGGCACCCGACGAAGGTCGCGAAGGTCACGCTCGTCGCGCGCGCGCGCAACGGGCAGCGCACCACGCAGCGATCGGCGCCGATCAAAATTCAAGTCGCGTCCTAGTGGGGCGGAAGCCCCGCTGTGCCGGCCTTCCAAGGGGCTATCAAGATGGCCGGCGATAACGTGCCCGGCGCGCTCGTGATCACCGGCGTTCATACCGGGATCGGGAGAGCCCTCGCCGGATCCTTTCTGGATTCGGGGCGGACGGTGTACGGCCTGAGCCGAAGCGAGCCCTCCGGGTTGGCGGGTCGCGCGGGCTTTTTTTTCGCGCGCGTGGATTTCTCCGAACCCGCGGCGGTCGGCGCGATCGTTTCCGCGCGGGTCCGGTCGCTTGAGGGAACCGAGCGGCTGCAGACGGTCGAGATCGCCGTCGAACGCCTGCGTTCGGCGTTTCCCAAGCTGCTTGAGCAGCCCAGCGGGTCCTTTCTCGATCTGCGTGAAATGAGCCTTTGAGGCTTCAGCGCGCGAACACGTCGTAGGCGACCTTCACGAACAACAGGGAGCAGATCCCGAGCAGCGCAGGGCGGATCGCCGCGTGTCCCCGCTTGATCGCGAGATGCGAGCCCGACCAATGACCGGCGATGTTGACGATGCCCATCGCGAGCCCGATCTTGAGGCTGACCCGTCCGGCGAGCAAAAAGGTCGCCAGCGCCGCCGCGTTGGAGGTCATGTTGATGACCTTGGCGCGGGTCGTGGCGTGCAGCAGGTTGTAGCCGCAGACCCGGCTGAAGCCGATGGCTAAAAAGGTTCCGGTTCCGGGACCGAAGAAGCCGTCGTAGGCGCCGATCGGGGCGGCGACGGCGATCTCCCGCCGGCGAAGCGCCGGAGGGGAGAAGCGCGCGCTGGTGTCCTCCTTTCCGAAATCCCGCTTGCCCAAGGTGGTGAGGGCGACGACGGGCAGCGCGCCCAACAGCATAAAGCGGATCCAATCTGGATCGAGGAGCAGGACCGCGCGGGCGCCGAGGGCGGAGGCCGTGAGAGCGGCGATCACCATCGGGGCGAATTCGCGGGGGCGCGCGCCGATGTGCCGGACATAACGCGCCGTCGAGACCCAGACCCCCATCGTGGATGCCAATTTGTTCGTGCCTAGAAGCAGCGCGGGGGGCAGTCCGAAGGCGAGATAAGCCGGAAGGGTGATGAGTCCGCCTCCCCCGGCGATTGCGTCGATCACGCCGGCGATGTAGACGAACGCGGCCAGCCCGGCGTATCCCGCCAAGGAAAGATCCATGGACCCCATTGTACCAGCCTAAAGGGACTGCTATACAAATACCGTATGCCCGAACCCATCGCGATGAACCCGATCACTGCGCAGTGCTTGAGCCGCGAGCTCGGACTCACGTCGTTTTACCCCGACTTGAATCCCGAGAAGATCAAAACCCTGTTTCCGAAAAGCGGCTTGTACTACTTTCAGGAGAACGAGGCGGTGATCCGCCAGGGCACCGCATCGCGCAATCTCTACATCGTGACGACCGGGAAGGTTCGGGTGTCGCAGCGCCGGGGCGCGGAGCGCGTGGAACTCGCGCTGCTCGAAGCCGTCACGATAGTCGGGGAGATCGCCTTGCTCAAGCCCGACGCGATCCGCACCGCGGACGTGGACGCCGTCACGACCAGCCAGATTTTCTGTCTCGTGCGCGACGACGTCAAGCGCGTGATGGAAGCGACGCCCGATCTGGGGCGGCATTTGGTCGAGCTCGCACGCAAGCGGATCGAAGACGCGAAGAAACGCGGTTAGTCCGGGCGGCGCGCGGTTTTCTCCAATCCGCCCTTTCCCAATTCAACCATGTAGGCCACGGCGAGTTTCGCGAAATGCGACGCGTGCTTGGCGTTCCCGCCGGAATTCGCGAGCGTGTCGCGAGCCGTGTGGATGTTGGAGTTCATGCCCTCTTTGGAGGACTCGAACGGGATCGAGGCCGGGAATCCGGCGCGCGTCCATGAGGCGTGATCCGAGCACGCGTAGCCGCAGCGCGTGGTCGACCAGCCGACGCCGACGTACGCGTCGATGAGTCTTCCCATGAACGCGTTTTGCGCGGGGTTCGTGTAGTCGTCGACCAGGAAGATTTGGCTTCCCGACCCGGCGAAGTTCGTCATGTCGAACTGCGCGACCCCGACGACGCCGACGCCTCCGTTCTTGTACTCCTCGGCGATTTCCTTGGAGCCTCGAAGCCCGACTTCCTCGGCCGCGTAGCCGATGAACTGAATCGTCCGGTCGGGTTTGTAACCCGAGGCCGCCAGAACGCGCAGGGCCTCGGTCAGTACCGCGATGCCCGAGGCGTTGTCGTCGGCGCCGGGGGCGCGGGCGTTCGCGCCGCCGTACCAGCCGGCGATCGAGTCGAGGTGGCCGCCCAAGACGACGACCTCTCCGCCGTTGCGGTTGCCCTTGACCGTGGCGATCACCGACGGCTGGCTCCACCCCGGGTGGGCGTGCAGTTCTACGGAAATGTCGCGGCGTCCCGCGGCGGCGACGTTCCAGCGGTCCTTGATCCACGAGGCGGCGGCGACGCCGGTTCCGCTCGTGTAGTACCGATTGTTGAAGCCCGAGAGGTTCGAGATCGTGGTTTCCATCTCGCGTTCGTCCACGAGCTTCACCATCGGTTCGACGATTTCCTTCCGGTCGATGGAGTAGTCCCCGGAGCCGGCGGAGGCCGGCGCGGCCAAATCGGTCTCGGCTTGCTCGCGGGTCTCGTGCGCGAAGAAACCGCCGCAGCGGTTGAATTTCTCGTGCATGAACTTGCCGATATCCGGCAGTTTCGATTCCGGCACCCGGAACAGTCCCGCCCGGTCGGAAACGGCCACGGGCGCGGCCAAGGGAAGGCTGGCGGCTTTGGCGATCTCGGGAAGGTCTTCCGCCCCGATCGTCACCCAGAGAATTTTTTCGGTCGACGACTCGGAGCCGAGAACGCGGCCCTTCGGCGCGCCGGCGGCGTCCTTGGCCGCCTGGAGATACGGACGAATGTCCACGCCCTCTTCGTACTTCGGCAACGCCGTGCCGCTCGCGTGCGCCGCGAGTGCGAGACCGGCGACCGCCACCACAACGGACGCCAGCCGATTCTTCGAGATTTTCATGTCCACCCCCACCGTCGGATCAGTGACGTCCATGGTATAAAATCTAGGCCTTTAAGCCTAGTCGAAAGTGGGCAAAAAGGGAAAAAATCACCCCCGGCTCTGGACGGAGCCGGGGGTAGATTCTTTGCGGCGGGCCGGAGGTTTAGTTAAACCAGCGGTCGGCCTGGGGCATGCCGGCGCCCTGCTGTTCCGGTTTCAGGTCCAGCGACTTGGCCCCTTTCTTGAGCACCTTGCGGACCTGCTCGGGCGAGGTCGCGCCGAGTTGGTACGCGAGCGCCGCGAGGCCGGCCACGTGGGGGCTGGCCATCGAGGTACCGCTGAGCTCGGCGAGTTTGCTGCCGGGCCAGGTCGAGAGGACCTTGTGCCCCGGGGCGATCACGTCGACCTCCTTGCCGGTCGAGGAGAACTCGGCCAGGCCGTCTTCCGGGGTGCTCGCGGTGACCGCGATCGTCGTCGCGTACGACGCGGGGGCCGAGACCTCGGCGTCCGGCCCGGAGTTCCCGGACGCGGCGACGATGATCAGACCCTTGTCGTAGGCTTTCTGAACGGCCTTCTCGAGCGGCGGGGCGCTCGGGCCCCCGAGGCTCATGTTGGCGACGTTCATCCCGTTCTCGGCGGCCCATTCGATGCCGGCGATGATGGTGGCGTAGGTTCCGCCGCCTTCGGCGTCGAGTACCTTCACCGCGTAGAGGCTCGCTTCCGGAGCGACGCCGATCACGCCCATCCCGTTGGGGACGGCCGCGATCGTGCCGGCGACGTGGGTCCCGTGGCCCTGGTCGTCCTGCGGGCTTTCACCGGGCTTCACGGCGTTGAAGCCGCCCTTCACGTTCGCGGCGAGGTCCGGATGCTCCATGTCGATGCCGGTGTCGATGACCGCCACCTTGACTCCTTTTCCGGTCGCGCGATCCCAGATTTTGGACGCGCCGATGCGGTCGACGCCCCACGGGATTTCCGAGCGCTTCTCCGGATCGGCCTGTTCTTCGCCGAGAATTCCCGGGACGGATTTCGCGCCTTCCGCGGCGCCCTTTAGAAGGCCGCCGACCGACGGCATCACCGGGGCCGCGACGTTGAGCCACTTGTGATACTGGTCCAGCGAGACGTTCTCGACGGAGGGTTCGGTCTTGAGCAGCATGACCGCGTTCGGGGAGAACTTCTCGAACTTCACGACGTACGCGTCAATCAGAGCGAGTTCGCGAACGACGGTCGCGCCCTTCCTCTTAATGATCTCGAGCTTCTGTTCTTTCGAAGTCCCCTCGCGGAACATGACGATCTGTTCCCGTCGCTGGGGATTCGACAGCGCGTTCTCCTTTGACTCGGACTCCCCAGCCCGAACCGGAGCGAACGCGGCGCATAGAACGAAAACGGCCAAGAGCGACACCGACCTCATCTTGATGCGAACCATTTGAACCACCTCCACCTAATGTACCGCCACCAAAATCAATTGAACGGGCTCGCGACTTCTTTGAACTGCCCGTCGCCGCGCACGTAGTACACGCCGGTTCCGCGCGAGGTTTTCACCACGGTCTCGATCGACCAGGTGAGATTCGCCGTCATGCCCGCGATCGGATCCTCGGAGGTCCCCACGTTGGAGACGGTGGGGATCTCGACGCCCATCGTCAGCTTATAGCCCCAGCCGACATCCACCCGGATCGGCATGACGGTTACGCCGTTGAGGTACCGGCCTTTGCCGTTGAACTTGCCGCCGGTCGTCCTCAGCACCGCGTAGGTCACGTCGACCATCGTCATGCCGTAGGCGTTCTTCGCGTGAAAGCGGTAGACCGTGGTTTCCGGGGTGTTCCATTCGGACAATTGGTCCCAGTGGGTGATGGACGCCGGTATCGCGTTCGCGTAGTGAGAGCCGATTTCCACGATCGGCTTGTTCTTCTCGATGAAGGTCCAAACGCGCTCGGCGATGTTGATGATTCGGCCGATCTGGCTGATCGTGTCGCCGCCGGAAGTGGGGAAGCCGGGGGTCCCGATGGTCGGGGGGACCGGCAGTTTAGGAAGTCCGATCGGCTTGTTCTCGCCCGGCAGGAAATCGTGAGGACCGAACTTGCCGACCTTATCGATCGTGACGGTCTTTTCGTCCAAAGTGAAGTACTTGGGGTCCTGGAGGTCTTTGCCTTCGGGGGCGACGGAGTCCTTCGCTTCCTTTTGCAGGGAGTTGACGGCGCTCTGGAGGGAGAAGCCCGCCGCGGCGCGCGCGCCGTCGAAGCCGATCAGGGCGCCTTCCGCGGAAGCGGCGCGTGCGAACCCGGCGCAAAGCGCGAACGCGCTCATCGCCAGCGTAGACAGAAAAACCAGACGACCGCTCTTCTCGATCACCGCACCACCTCCATCGCCCCGGCCCGAAAGACCTACCGGCACTAGGACTTGCGGTCATAGTACCATGGGTCTTTCGAACCCCCAACGGTCTAAAGACCCGCTCGATTTTGCCTGATGGGCCCATATTGTCGCGAGCGCCCCGGCGCCTCATTTCTTAGAATACCGGGATGCACTCTCTCTTTCTCTCGCTGTTGCTGAGCGTCGGACCGGGCGCTCACGCCGGGCCGCTCGCGGGAAAAACCGCGATCGTGACCGGGACGAGTTCCGGCATCGGCCGCGAACTCGCGCGGGAAGCCGCGCGCCGCGGCATGAAGCTGGCGCTGGTGGACATTCGGCCCGAAGGTTCGCGGGCCCTCGCGAAGGAACTCGGCGGCGAGACGATCGTCATCGAAGCGGACCTCGCGAAGCCGGAGGACCGGGAACGCGTCGTCGCCGAAACCCGGGCGAGGTTCAAAACGATCGACGCGCTGTTTAACAACGCGGGCTACGGATACATGGCGACGGTCGAAGAATTCGAACTTGACGCGGCAAAGCGTCAGTTCGAGGTAAACTTCTGGGCCTATGTGGATCTTGCGCGTCGGGTCTATCCCGAAATGGCGAAGCGGAAATCCGGAACGATTGTCAGCGTCGCTTCCTTAATGGGGCTGATCGACGGTTTCGAGCGGACCGCGATGTATTCGGCGTCGAAGCACGCGCTGGTCGGCTGGGGGAGAACCGTCGCCCCCGAGTTTAGGCGGGCCGGGATCAATTTCAAGGTGGTCTGTCCGACCGGCGTGAAGACCCAATTCTTCGAGCACTTGGAGGGGAAGGGGGCGAAGTCCGTTCGGGATCGGATCGGCGACGCTTCCGAGGATTTCGACGATCCGGCCCGGATCGCCGGGGACGTCTTTTCCTCCCTCGACGCGGACGGCGTTTTCGTGTTTCCCGGAAGCGCCCCGGAGGTCATGCCCGAAGGGCTCGCCGCGCTTTACCCTTAATTAAAGTCCGCAGGGCCAGAGCGCCAGGCCGGAAGCCGCGTCGGGAAGCCGCGTTTCGGGGGAGCCCGAGAGTTCGGTGATGCAGACTTCCGCGGCAAACACGGTAGAACCCGGGAACCAATGTCCGCCGAGCGTGCGGAGTTTCGCGTCGGAGAGGGCCGCATGCAGATGCAGAAAGGGTTCCCCGTCGCGCAGGCTGACGTTGCCGAGGCAGGAGACGATTTCCAATTCCTCGCGCAGAATCTTCTTCACGTACCGCTTTCCGATCTGTTCGTAGTATCCCAAGGTCGCTTTTGAAACGGCGCCGATGCACGAAACGGTTCCGAATCGAATCTTTTTCGCCCGGCAGAACTCGGTCAGAAACTCGGTGAGATCCTCTCCAGGCGGCACTCGAAATTGAAAGACGCGTTTGACGGTTCGTGATTTCATCTCATTCCCCCCAGAGGGTCGCGACGAGTCCGCGCGCCCCGCCGGCGTCGCGGTGTTCGCAAAGATAGACGCCCTGCCAGGTTCCGAGGTTCATCCGTCCGTCGGTGACCGGAACCGAAACCGACGCGCCGAGCAGGGAGGCTTTCAGATGCGCCGGCATGTCGTCGGCGCCTTCGGCGGTGTGCGTGTAGTGGGGGGCGTCTTCCGGAACGAGTTCGTTGAAATGAGACTCGAAATCGGCGCGCACCGAGGGGTCGGCGTTTTCGTTGAGGGTCAAAGACGCCGAGGTGTGCCGCACGAACAGATGCAGGATCCCGACGCGAAGGTCGCGCAGTTCCGGGAGACCGCGTTCGATCTCGCCCGTAATCAAATGAAACCCGCGCGTCTTCGGCGCGAGCCGGAATTCCCGCTGAACCCAGGGCAACGCCCTACATCCCGCAGGAGCCGCCGCCGCCCCCGCATCCGCCGGGCCCGACCGGTCGGCCGCACGGGCCGGTACGCGCCGCCGAGGAGCGGCCGCGGGAGGCGACCTTGGGAACGCGCTCGGAGATTTTTACCAACGCTCCGGTTTCCGGATCGATGACGTATTTGCCGGTGACCGAGGCTCCGGCTTTCGAAGAGAGTTTTCGCGATTTCGCCATGACTTATTGTACCACGCCCGGGCGATGCGGCCGGTTTAGTAGAATGAGGCATGCTCCTGATGTACGCGATTCTTTTCGGGGTCTTCTTTATCTTCATCCTCGAGGAAAAGTTCGCGGAAACCCCTAAAATCCGTCCCGGGCAGAGCGGCGTGTTTTCGATCGCCGCGGTTTTCTTCTATTTGTCCGCGCGGCATTTCCTTTCCGCCGCCGATTACGCGGACATGGTTCCCTTCTTAGGCGGACTTCGAATGCCCTCGGTGTACGCGGTCGGCGTCTTCCAGGGCGCGGCGGCGCTGCTGCTGCTGGTTTGGCGAACTCAGAAGGCGGCCGCCGCGGCGCTGATCCTGTTTCAAATCGCCGCGATGCCGATTCACTTTTACGGTGCGGTGCACTCGGTCGGACCGGACCATACGATGGGGCCGATGTACGTGGTGCTGCGGATGCCGATGGAGTTGTTCATGACGTGGTGGATTTGGAAATTCGGAACCTTCGGGACGCCGCTTAAGGAATTGCGCCATCCGGGCAAGTGGGTCAACTAGCGGGGGGAGTCTCCGTCTTCTCGTCCTTTTTTACCATGTTGGCCGCGATCGCGGCGACGAGCATCCCGCCCAAAAATCCGACCGCCGCTCCGATGGGGCCTCCGAACAGGAACCCGATCGCTGCGCCCGCCAGCGCCCCGCCCGCGGCGATGACCGTCTTGTCCCAATCCCAAAACAACTGAGGGGCTTCCGCCCGGAGCTTTTGCTCCTCCTTGGACATCGCCTTTGCTTGCGGGACTCCGCGCGGCTGAAACCGGCCTTCCTTGACTCGAAATTTCCCTTTCTCGGGGTCGGACCAGATCCCCGTTTTCCCATCCCGCCGGCGTCCGCGGACCGCGCCTGTCCGGTCGCGGGATCCGTCAAAAAAAGTCCCGTTGTAGGGTTTCGCGGGGTCTTCGGCCCATGCGCAAGGGGATTGCGCCAACAGGGCTAGACTCAGGCTTAAGGCGATCCACCTCCTCATGACCATAGCGTGATAGTATTTGCGGTCGAAATCGCGGGGACAAGGGCCTTTTTGAATTTGGGCCCAAGGGGAAGACTTTAGAACAGGTCGGCGAGTTTAACCGGATCGTTGAGCACCCGGAGCATTTGGTTTCCGCAGGCGGCTTTGTCCATGTGGCGGGTGCAGCCGTACATCCGACGGCATTCGAAGGAGTCGTAGAACCAGTCCTTGCAGTCGGAGAGGCGTTCGTCGTAAACGGCGACCGCGCGGCTGTTTCCGCGAACATGTCCCGCGGTCGCGCAACCGCCGGAAAGCCAAAGCGCGCTGAGCGTCAACACGAGAGCGACTAAGCGTTCGAGATGGGTCATCGTGGGGGTCTCGCTTCCAGGATGGTCGATGGAGATTACAGCCGTATTGCGGTAGAAGCAGTTGAAGGCCCGCAGCGAAAGCATCGTCGCCGTCGATTAAGAAAGTTGAGCGATCGTTGAACTTGCGCCGCGGGCGCGAGCGGGGTACCCTAAGCGCATGCCGAAGGCCGCGTTAGCGTTCGCGCTGTTTCTCGTTTCCCTCCGACCGGCCTCGGCCGCCGATTCCGATTGGCCCGCGATGTCCACGGCGTACCTCAAGAGTCTCGTCAACCTGTTGTCCGGTTTGGAGACGACCGGGGATCACTTCCGCTTCGTTAAAAACGAGGACATCGACTTGAAGGTGGTTCTGCCCGGGTTGAAGGTTCCCGAAAAGACGCTGGGCCTCTACATCGACCGAGAGCGGTCCATGTATCTCAACCGGGAGATGCTGTTGGACGGGGTCGAGGAACTGCGACGGAAGGGACTCCCCGAGCGGGAGATCCCCTCGATCCTCGCCTGGAAAACCCTGCATATCGTCGTGCATGAAATCCGCCATGGAATGAACGCGCGCGGACTTTTGGCGAAGAAAGGCGTTCGGTTCCCGGTTTCCTATATCGAAGACGAGTACATCGCCTTCATCGATCAGATGGCCACGATCCACGAGGTACTGCGGGTTCGTCCGGACCTTTGGGACCTCGACAAGATTCTCGATATCGAGAAAAACGTCGCGGTGCTGCTGCAGGCGCAGAAGCAATCCATCGCGGGCCTTAAGCGTCTCGTGAAGGCCCAGCCCCGGTACGCGAACAAACCGTCGGTGATCGATCTTGGACGGATCGGGCTTCTCGCCGACGTACGGCGCCGGGAGGAACGATTCGACGGATTGCTGCGCAAGCACCGCGAAGAGATTTCGCGCCGCACCTCGGATCCGAAGGAGTCCGAGGAACGGATTCGAATCGCGATGGAAAAATACGAACCGACCCTTCGGGATCTTCGAACGGGGCGCGAGTTCCTTGAGGACGAACGCCGGTACGAGGCGCTGCGGTCGTTCGTTTCGGATGAGATGAAGAGCGTCGAGCGAAAGCTCGACTCCCGGCGCGGCCGCTGACCCGCTACTTCAACGCGCGCAGACCGAGGCCGAGCAGCAGCAGGCCTCCGGCTGCCAGCCAAATTCGAGCGTCGGGGCCGGCGTTCGCCGGGGAATTTCCCGTGGAGGGCTCCGGGTCCCGGCGGGGCGCGGCGCGCGCGGGGGCCTCGGTCGCCGCCCTGGATTCGCTGCGCGCCTGGATCGCCGCGTTTTTCTCGCGGATGTCGATCGCCTCACGCGCAAGAGCGCGAAGTTGGTACGCGCGCCGGTCACCCTTGTCCGCGGCGATCGCGGCGTCGAAATCACGGACGGCTTCCTCGTATTCTCCCGATTTAAAATGAAGGCTGCCGCGGGTTTTAAATCCGTCCTTGAACGCGGGATCAATCGAAAGGAGCACGTTGTAGTCGAGAATCGCTTGAGAGGTGTTTCCCATCGCGTCATGCGCGACGGCCCTAGAGGCGTAGTGAACCGGATTGCGAGGCTCCATGCGAATCGCTTTTGTGAACTCTCCCACGGCTTCGGCGTGTCGCTCCAGTCGGGAGAGCGCGGCCCCGCGATTGGCGACCGCGATGGGGTTCTCTCCCATGATCGCCATCGAGGCGTCGAGATCGGCGATCGCGTCCTCGTAGCGTCCTGCCCCATGGTGCAGCGCCGCGCGATTGGCCAGCACGATCGCCTTGTTCCGATCGCCGTCGGCCGGCGTCCAGGCTCCGAGCGCCCGGGTGTACAAAGCCGTCTTTGCGGCCGGATCCGTCGTTTCCGCCGCGCGGTTGGAATCCCGGAGGAATTCTCCCGCGGCCCGGACGGGAGAGCGGAGGGGAAAAGACAGGAGAACGGCGAGGCCGGCCGCCTTCGCGAGGCGCCTCACGCCGGTCTCCCCGTTTCCTCGCCCGAGTTTGCGCCTCTTCATGCGTGCTAGGGTATCAAAATGGCAATCGCGGCTGGAGGGCCGCGTTCGTGCGTCACGGGACTGCTTGACGCGGACGCCTAGAGCGTCTACTCTTTCCGGAGCAAGGAGGTTCCGATGAAGCTTCAAGAAGCGGAGGCGCGGGTCGCGGCGATGCGAACGCCGGACGGCAAATCCTGGAAGAACAAGCGGCATGTCGCCACCACGCAATGGCGCGATGGGATGGTTCCGCTGTTGAGCCGCGAGCCTGAATTGAAGGATGACGGATCGCTCGCGCTGGTCGAAATTTTTACCGCCATCGAACTGCCCGGAATCGATGAATTCACCGCGATCTTCAAAGTGGACGAACGGGGGATTTGGTATTCCGGAAAGGATTCCCATCTCGCGGATGCCGTCCATACGCAGCGCTTCATCCCGTGGAGCTACATGATGGGGATGACGATGCACGAATTGACATGAGCGGGGGCGCCCTTCGGCCGGTGCGTTCCGCCTTCGCGGGTCTCGACACGATCGACTTTCCCGTCAAGGGAGCCGAGGCGGTCGTCGTTTGCTGCCATGGGTATGGCGCGGACGCGGCCGATCTCGCGCCGCTCGCCGGCCAGATTCCGACGCGGCGTACGGTTCGGTGGGTTTTCCCCGACGCTCCGGATCCCCTCTCGTCGGCGCCGTGGTCCGGAGGGCGGCAGTGGTTTCCGATCGACGAGGAGGCGCTGCTCCGAGCGCAGGTCCTGGGAACGTGTCGGGATTTCGCCGGGTCTCGTCCGCCGGGGATCGACGCGGCCGCGAAATCACTGAGGGATTTGATCGCGAAGACGGCCCCGCCTTCCGGAAAATTCCTGATCGGAGGATTTTCCCAGGGCTCGATGGTCGCTCTCGAGGCGGCCCTTCTCCAGGGACCGGCGGCGAGCGGGGTCTTTATCCTTTCCGGGAACCTCGTGGACGCGGATGGGACGGCCGCTCGGGCGCCCGCGCGCAAGGCGACCCCGTTCTTTCAGACCCACGGGGAACAGGATCCGATGCTCGGATTCGACGGGGCGAAAAAACTCGAGGCCGCCCTCACAGCCGCCGGTTGGAACGGACGGCTGCGTCCGTTTCAGGGCGGACACGGCATCCCTCCGGAGGCGCTCTCCGCGCTGGGGGAGTTTATCGATTCGGCGTTGGAGGACTGATGGCAACTTCGGAGAAAGCGACGTTCGCTGCGGGATGTTTTTGGGGAGTCGAAGCGGATTTTCGCAAGGTGGACGGCGTTTTGGACGCTCAGGTCGGCTACATCGGAGGTTCCGTCGAGCGTCCGACGTATCAGCAGGTGTGCACCGACTCCACCGGACACGCCGAGGCCGTCGAGGTCGTTTTCGATCCCAAACGCGTCAGCTACGAGCGCCTGTTGGCGATCTTCTTCGCGATGCACGACCCGACGCAGAAGAACCGACAAGGACCCGACGTCGGTTCCCAGTACCGTTCCGCCGTGTTCTATCACGACGAGGCGCAGCGTTCCGCGGCCGCGGCGAAGATCTCCGAATTGTCCAAGTCCCGCGCGATCGCCACCACCCTCGAACCCGCGGCGCCATTCTGGCGCGCCGAGGAATACCACCAGCAATACCACGCCAAACACGGCGGCTCCTGCAATATTTAATCTTAGATCAAGGCGGCGCGGGAGAGGAAGGTTTCGGCGGTGGGGAGGCGTTTGCGGTGGTCGAGTTTGAGCATGTCGTTGATGAGTTCGATGAGTCCCGGGGGAGGGACCAGGCCGTGGTCGGAGAGGGAGCGGCGTTTCGGGGACTGGGGGGTCCAGCCTCCGTGGTCATAGGGGAGTTCGCCGGTCAATCCCTCGTAGAGGCAGGCGCCGAGTGAAAAAATGTCGGTCCGTTCCGAGACGACGCCCTTCATCGATTCAGGGCAGCGGTAGGCGGGCGTTCCGGCGAGGGTCGTCGTGCGGTGCGTCGACAGCCCCTCGGGTCCGGCGTCGCCGAGCGTCTCCTGCTCCCGGTCGGCTGAGATTTGTTCGGAATAGTCGCGCGCGACGCCGAAGTCCATCAACCGGACCGATCCGTCGTCGGCGATCATGATGTTGGCGGGTTTCAGATCCCGGTGGACGAGCCCTTTTCCGTGCGCGTAGCTCAATCCGCGGGCGGCGGGAATGAAGATGTTCTTGAGTTCCGACCACGGAAGCCGTTGCCGCTCGGCGAGCAGCTGCTGAAATGTCTTTCCGGAGACGAATTCGAAAACCAGATGAACGCCTTCCGGCAGATCGAGCGTGTCCAGCAGCCGCACGATGTTCTCGTGACGCAGCGACTCCAGCAGTTTCGCCTCTTTGAGGTAGAGTTGCCGCATTTTGGAACCGCGGTCGCCTTTGTCCGCCGTCATCTGCTTGACGGCGATTTTGCGGTCTCCGCCGCCGCGGTCGATGCCCTCCCAAACCCGCCCCATGCCTCCCCGTCCGATCGGATAGTCGAGGCGGTAACGGTTCGCCAGCAGTTTTTCCACGGGCTTCACTTCGTAGGGATTCTTAAACGGCCCGGAGGTCATGACGGCTCCTGCGCCGACCGGCGAGGGCTCGGGGATCACCGTACCGTCTTCGAACGCGGTGCCGTAAAAGTGAAAGAGCGTTCCGATTCCGCCGATGGCGAACAATCCGAGAACCACAAATTTCCAAGGAACCCCGCTGCCCTGCTCGCCCCGCATGCCCGAGAGCAGGAGGTGGCTGTTCGGGTCGGCGGGATCGAAAATCCGGCGCCCCGCCCGAGAGGCGGCTTGAAGCCCTTGAAACCGCTTCGGGTCCAAGCGGGCCGCCCATTCCAAATCTTCGGCGAGCTTCTTGGGCGAGCCGAGCCGTTCCGAGATGATCGCGCTCAAGACGCGCACCTGTGGATCGTTGGGCGCGATGCGAAGGAGATGGGCCACTGAATTTTTCGCCGGGCCGACGGCTTCGCCGTGCAAGGAGGCGAACGCGTAGCTTTTGAGCGCGTCCACGTCGTTGGAGTCCCGTTTGAGGGCGTCGATCGCCGATTTCCGCGCTTCGCCGAAGCGTCGCAGTCCGATCAGCGCGCGCGCCCTTAAGCGCAGGGCGGCCGTCGAGCCCGGACGCTCTTCCAGCGCGAAGTCCGCTGCCGCGAGGGCGGCGGTAAGATCGCCTTGATGGTAGCGGTCCTCCCCGCTTGCGACCGCGGTGACCGCGGAACCGTTCGGGGCTCCGAACGCCGGAATCGTCCAGAGCAGCAAGAGCAGGGCCGGCGCGAATCTCACGCTTCCATCTTAGCCCGTCGGCCGCGCTTTCGCCAGCCCCGCTTCGCACTCCGGGGTCTGTGGTACAATGGAAGGCCCCGATGGCGCCGATCGATTCCGTCGAAGAAATTACAGCTCAAGACCTGGCCCGCTGCCGAGACGTGCTGGAAGCGGTGGTCCGCGACCGCCGTTTGCTCGGCGGATTGCCGACCGAAGAACGCGTCTCCTTGGTCCGCGCCGCCGGGCTCGTGTCCCGTCCGGATCGTCTCGAACAGATGAAATTGGCCAAGCGCGTCCGGCGGGATCGCCGGAAGGCCTTGCGCGACGAGGACCGCTCCGCCCGGGCGGGCACGCAAATCCGGGAGGTTCGCTCGGAGACCGTCTTCGAGGCTCCCGTCCGGGTTGAAACCCCCGAAAGCGGGGCGCGACTCCTTAACGAGCCTCGCAATTGCTACGTCTGCAAGCAGCCCTTCCGCCGCCTGCATTTCTTTTACGACTCCATGTGTCCCGATTGCGCCTCGTTCAATTACGCGAAACGCTTCGAGACGGCCGACCTGCGCGGACGAACGGCGCTCGTGACCGGGTCGCGCGTGAAGATCGGTTATCAGGCCGCGTTGAAGCTGCTCCGCGCCGGTGCGCGGGTCGTCGCGACCACGCGATTTCCGCACGACGCCGCGGCCCGCTACGCACGGGAGAAGGATTACGCCGACTGGTCGGACCGGCTGCAGATTCACGGACTCGATCTGAGACATTCCCCGAGCGTGGAGGTTTTCGCGCGCCATTTGGACGCGACGCTGGAGCGTCTCGATTTTATCTGCCACAATGCCGCGCAAACCGTCCGCCGTCCTCCCGGGTGGTACTCCCATCTCCTCGAGCGTGAGGCGCTGCCCGTGTCCTCGTTTGCTCCCGAGGAACGCCGGCTGCTCGAAGATCGGGAGCGCCTGCGCGCGGCGCTGGGCGGAACGCCGCGGCTTCCGAGTCTTGAGGACCTGCGGTCCCAGCGCGCCTTGACCGTCGGTCACGACGGGGACGTCGGAGTCGGGCTTCGCGCGTCGGCGCACCTTTCCCAGATTCCGATTTCGATCGACGACGCGCAACTCGGCCGCGAGGTGTTCCCCGAGGACCGACTCGACGCGGACCTTCAGCAGGTCGACCTGCGCCGGACCAATACTTGGCGGCTCGGCCTTTCGGAGGTCGCGACCGCCGAGATGATCGAGGTGCACCTGATCAACGCCTTCGCTCCGTTCATTCTCAACGCGCGGCTTCGCCCGCTGATGGACCGGGACAGAACCGGAGACAAACACATCGTGAACGTGTCCGCCATGGAGGGCATCTTCTCGCGCGGCACGAAAACGGACAGGCACCCGCATACGAATATGGCGAAGGCCGCGCTCAACATGATGACGCTGACTTCCGCGGGCGACTACGTGAAATCCGGCATCCACATGAACGCGGTGGACACGGGATGGGTGACCGACGAAGATCCCCTGCATCTGAGCGAGCGAAAGACCGCCGTTCACGACTTCCAGCCCCCGCTCGACATCGTCGACGGCGCGGCGCGCATCTGCGACCCGTTCGTCTCGGGGGTGCGCACCGGCGCGCATGTCTGGGGCAAGTTCCTCAAAGACTATAAACCCAGCACCTGGTAGCGGGACTTACGAACGGAGTCCCACGGGTCGTGAATCCCCGCTTTCGCCGAAACCGCGTGGAGCAGGAAAAGACCCGCGAGAATCATTCGCATCCTCTGTTTCATACCAACAGTCGGTGACCGGCGCGCCGCTTTTGTTTCAGAGGGCGGGCCGCATTTCCGCTACAATAGACGGCCCTCCGATGAACCGCATCTTATTTCCGCTGTTGGCCTGCTTTTGGGGCGGTTCCTTCGTCGCCATCAAGGCGGTCGTCACCGACGTCCCTCCGGTCTCGGGCGCGGCGATGCGCGCGCTTATCGCGCTCGCGGCGCTGATTCTCATTTACGGAGTCCGGGGCATGGCGTTTCGCGTCCCGCGCCGAGACGCGGTGCGCCTTTGGATCGCGGGACTGTTTTCTCAATCCTTTCCCTTCATGCTTCTCTTTTGGGGGGAGACGAAGGTCGCCCCCGGCCTCGCGGGAATTCTCAACGGCACCGTTCCGTTGTGGACCTTGGTGATCGGGTTGGTGCTGCTTCGCGACGTCGAGGCGTTTACGCGCCGCAAGGCCGCCGGACTCGGACTCGGGCTCGCGGGCATCGCGGTGATCTTCTATCCGGCGATTCGTTTCGGCGGGGCGCCGGGCGAGTTCGAGGGCACCTTGGCCTTGGTCGGCATGGCCGCGTGCTACGGAATGGGAATCGTGCTGACCCGCCGCCTCCAGGCCGGCGCGGCGAAAATCCCGTTTCAAGCCAGCGTCTTCCAACAGCAGTTGTCGGCCGCGGCGTCGCTCGCATTGATCGCCTGCGTTCTCAATGGTCCCGCTTCGCTGTGGGCGCCCTGGACGCCGAAAGCGTTCGGGGCGGCGGTCTATCTGGGGGTCTGTTCGACCGCGCTCGGGTTTCTGATTTTCTATCACCTCATTTCGGCCTGGGATGCGGTGCGCGCGAGCGCGGTGACCTATTTGGTCCCCTTCGTCGGTCTGGTTCTGGATTTCCTGTTCTACGGGAGAATCCCGAAGAATAATGAAATTATCGGTGTTTTTATCGTGGTCGCCGGCGTCGTTTTGGTGCAGGGCTTGAGTCGCCCCGCGCCGGTAAAGAATTAGAAAATCCCCTTGAAAACTCGAGGACTCCGCCTATACTCGAAGGATGGGATTCCCCCTCGCCCAAGTCTCCCTCATCGCGGCCTTCCTGGCCGCGTTTGCCCTGCCCGTTAAGGCGGATCCTCCGCTCGCGGAAAAGAAAGACGATAAAACGGTTTGCGAAGTCCCCGAGGGGGGACTGCATCCGGTGACGCTTGGCGCGATCGGTTCGTTGGGGCCGGCGCCGGCTCGATCGAAAGAGAATCCGGACAGGGTCGGCTCTGAAGAACAAGATTTCGAAGGAGCCGAGTACGATCCTTCCAAAGATCCGCTCAATACCGAACTGCGCGCAATCGCGGCGACTTCCGGTCAAGGAGGCAGAGCCGAAGGGTCGTCTGAAAACATACCGATTCCCAGGCCGAATCCGATGAAGGAGCGCGCAAACGCCCAGGCGGACGGGCGAGCGGAACTCAAAGACGGTGGTGATCCGAAGGGAGATCCGAAAACCCGATCCGTCGTTCCCTCCCTCGGGAAAGGACGGGAAATCGATCCGGAGAAGCGTCCCGGCGGAGCGAAAAATCCGCTTCCGGACCCGCAGGCAAAAGCCCGAGGCGATCGGGAGGCGGCCCGGCTCGCGGGCGAAAAACTCAAGCCGGAGACTCCCGAAGAGAAGAAGAAGCGAGAGGAGGAGCGCGCGAAGTACTACAAGAAGCTCTCCGACGATTTGATGAAGTCGTGGGGGACCCCCGATCAGAAGGAAGACGACTCCGATAAGAAGCCGAAGAACGGCGGGATGGGGTCCTTGGCCGGCATGTCCGGCGCCGGCGGGATGCCGGGCGGCGGTCCCGGCGCTTCCGGCGGGGCGACGCCGCCCGGCCGTCGGGGCGCGGCGATGGGGAGCCCGACTCCGGCCTCCCAGTTGAGAAAGAATATCGCGATGCTCTCCAGCATTCCCGGAACGGAAGCGGCGTTTAAGCGCGCCGGAGTCGCGGTGCGCGACGGGCGCATCCTCGGCACCGAACGGGATTTGATGCGGGCCGAACAGGAGCTCAACGGACTGCCGCTGCAGGCGATGATGCAGCACCCTGGGATTTTGAAGCGGATCGGGGCCGGAAACGCGGTGAAGGGTCTCGAGCGCTACGAGAGCGTCCTCTCGGTCGTGGCGCGCGGCGCCGGGGGAGCGCATACTGCGGACCTCGGCGCCGACCATGCGAGCCTGGTCTTCACCGCGACGCGCCGTCGCGGTTTGGATTCAGGCTTCAACGTCCATCACGACGCGGTTTCCTACCGCCGCGGCGAAACGGTGCCGGGACCTACGGTGAGCAGCATCTACGACGCTCTGTTCGGGAGCGGGGACGACGAGGTCGATCCCGCGTTGACCCAGGCGCAGGCGAAACTCGGCCGCAGTTCGCTCGGTCGGGAGGCGGGCAAAGGCGTTTGGGACCGGTTGAAGGGGGCGTTCGCGTCGATCGTCGGCGGCGACGAGGCCGCTCGAGATTCGGCGAACTCGCCGCGCCTCGCGGCGGCGGTTCTCCCGGGGGCCGTGTCCCGGGCGGGGTCCGCCTTCTCCCGTGGCGCGGCCGGTGACCGGGCGTCTCGCGTCCGACAGGAAGGCGGGGATTTCGGCAAGAGCGTTCTGGTCGACTATGAACCGCGCGGCGTTGCGCCGCGCGACATCGTGTGGGCCGTTTCGGGAGGGGTGGGATTCGCGATCCTGCTCTACTGGGCGTTTCGCGGACGCAGGGAAGACTAATCCCGGACGGCGAAGCGCGCGATCAATTCGTTGAATTCGCCGCGCTCGCGGCAGATCACGGTTCCTTTTTCCGCCCCGCTTTCCCGGCCTTCCATCACGCAGCGAATGGAACCGTCCTCGTGTTCGCGGGTCAGGAGTTCCCGCAGCGACGCGGGCGGCGCTTCGGCCCTGCGGTACAACGGACAGTCCCAGAGTTCCCGATTCAGCGCATCATCGGCGTCCGTCTCCGGATTCGTCAGGCGGCGCGCCGCGAGGTCGCGAAGCCAAAGGCGGGCGCGCACGTTCCAAGGGTCGCCGTCGAACGCTTTCTTGAGGCGTCCGGCGGCGAGCGCGGCCAACGCGGGCGCGGCGTTTTGGATGCGGTTGGACAACGCGCGGAAGCGGTCGTTGAGCACGGGCTTGCTATGGTCGGCGTTCATCGAGAGGCCGCTCGCGTCGACATGCGCGATCACCCGCGCGTCGTGATCGTCCATGCGAATCCAGTCGAGTCGGACTCCGTCCACCGAGAGTTCGACGAAGCTTCCAGGAGAGCCGTCTTCGGGAAGTCCGATCCAGGCGCGAAACCCCGGCTCTTCGACCCAGGCTCCCGGTTCCTCCGCCCGGCGCGGATAACGGGGAATCTCGACGCCGTCGATAAAAATACGCGCGGGAGACATCGCGCAGATTCCGGGAAGTTTTCCCGCCGCACTGCGCAGCCGCTGCGGCCGTTCCAGCGAGACGACGCGCAGCAAAGTGTTTCTTTCCTCGCCGTCGACCGGGACCGTGGTTTCCGCGTCCAGCCGGGACACGGTGGTGCGCAGCCGCTGTCCCGGCGCCCCGTAAAAGACATCGACGGCGCCCGGCTTGTCGGGAAGCAAGGAGAGAATGCCGAGCGCGAGGTAGCGGCGGTCTTCGGTCTTCTCCTTTTCCTTTTCGAATAGAACCCCGTACGGTTCCTTCAAGTCGTCGGCTTTGAAGCCGCGTCCGTCGAACTCCATCGTGAGGCCGTCCGGCCGCAGGCGGAGATCGACCCGCGTCGCCTCGTTGGCGACGGCGGCGCGCATCCAGGCTTCCAGAAAGCGGTGTTCCCCGGCCAGGCGGAAAGCGGAAAGTTTCTCCAGCGCTTTCTCGCGGTCGACCTTGAAGCTTCCTCCGCCGACCCAAACCGCCTCGCCGTCTTCTTCCATGCCCTGAGCGTAGCGTCCCGACGCAGCGGAGTCAAGACGGGAAATCCAACAAGGAAAGAGTTTGTTGAGGCAGATTTGTTGCTCTCTAGAGCGGTATGAAGCTCGTGAAGTATTTGGAAAAGGAGCACCGGCTGTGCGAGGAACTGCTCGACCTTCTGGAAGGATGGCTCGACAGCGGACGGGAAATCGCGGCCTCTAGAATCGGCATGGTGCTGGAGGTATTGCTCCAGGCTCTGGTCGAGCATGAGACGATCGAGTGTACTGTGTTCGAGCTGAACGGGAATTCCCGACCTTCGGCTCGGGCGCTGCAAAAGGAGCACGACGACCTTTCCGATTTGCGCGAGATCATGGAGTTCTTGATCGAGAACTGCTGCGATGGGACGCTGCAGGAATTGAAGCCTTCCTTGGCGCAGCTCGCGAACCGGTTCCGCCGTCACTTCCGCAAGGAGGAAGACGAACTGTGGCCGTCCTTGAAGGCGAGAGGCGAAAAGGCTCCGCCGAAAGGAATGGAGCGGGAACTCGAAGAGCGCGAGCGCCGGCTCGAGTTCTTGGTGCAGGAAGTCAGATAGCGGCGGGGGCGATGTCCGGAAATAATCGGGTGAGATCGGCGTCCGGCTCTTCGAGACTGCAGCTGCCGATGCCGAACGGATGGGAGAGCACCGCGTCTTCCAGTTGAGCCGCGGTCATCTTAAAGTCGGTCCATGCGAGACCGTCCTCGAAAGAAAACGCTGCGGGGTTGGTTTCCCGAAGGCAGGCCAGCACCCGGTCCCTTGAGAAAACTTCCTCTCCGAGCGAGCGTTGAAGACGCAGCGCCGCGGCCAGGCCGAGAAATCCCATCGTGTTTGCGAAGCGCTCTTGTTCGACGAGCGGATGGTGAAGCCCCGCGGTGGCTTTCAACGGCAGGCTCCGGGCGTTGACGAAGCCGATCAACTCCGAGAGCCGTTCGGGGGAAATCGCCGTCGGACCGGAGCCGCGCAGCTTCAGGCACACCGCCCCGAGCGCCGGATCGGCGTTGAGCGAATCGAGACCGCCGCAAAACCAATCCAGGCGGTCCTTCCACGCGGCGTCGTCCCATTCCGGCTCCACAAAGAGACGCACCGGGAGCGCGCCCAGTTCGCGCCGGGCGCGATCGACCGCGATCCATGCGTTGTCGCGAACCGCGAAGCCGTCCAGCTTGAGCTTGATCTCGTAGGAGACGACTCGTCGGCGTACCGGGTCAAAGGCGCCTTCCTCGTTAAAACGGGCGATCGCTTCGATTTGACGGGCGGCTTCCACCGGGTCCGGATCGTCGATCGCCGTTCCCAGCACGGCGATGCGGACCGTTTTCGCCTTCGGGAATCCGCGTTCCAGGAGCCGCTCCGAAGAGAGCGACGCAAGCCGGGGGAAGTCAAGCACGAAGTCGGCGCCGACGAGACGCGGACGCGCCAAGCGGCCGGGGGCTTCGGCGGAGACCTTTAGGGCCGCGTCGAATTCCAGGGCCGCGGGCGGAAAGAGCCCCGCGTAGTCGAAGATCCCTTCGACGAGACGGTCGAGTCCGTTCACTCCGTCGTCACCGTCTGCGCGATTTTGCCGAAGACGCTTTCCCCGTCTTGAAGCATCTCGATTTCGATCGTGTCTCCGACCTTCATGAAAGGCGTGACGATCGTTCCGTTATGGATCTGCTCCAACATCCGCTTCTCCGCCAAGCAACTCGAGCCGACGCTCTCGTCCTCGTTGGAGACCGTACCGCTGCCCAAGATCGTGCCGGCCGGCAGCGCGCGCGTTTTCGCGGCGTGTTCGATGAGTTGGTGGAATCCGAAGAACATCTCCTTGGCGTTCGGATGCCCGAAGAGCGAGCCGTTGTAGCTCGAGCGCATTTCCAAGTGCAGGCGTCCGTCCTTCCACGCGGCGCCGAGGGCGTCGGGCGTCACGGCGAACGGGGCGAAGGAGGAAACCGGCTTGCCGTGGAAGAAGCCGAAGCCGGCCTTGAGTTCCCGGGGGATGAGCATGCGCAGGCTGACGTCGTTCATCAACAGCAGCAATTTGATGTGCGCGTGGGCGTCGGCCGCGGTGGTTCCGAGCGGGACGTCGTCGAGCACGACGGCGACTTCCGCCTCGAAGTCGAGCCCGTAGGACGGATCGAGCAACGGGATGTCGTCGGTCGGCCCGAGGAATCCGTCGCTGATTCCCTGATACATCAAGGGCACCGTTTTGAGGTCTTCCGGGGGTTCGGCGCCCCGCGCCTTGCGCACGAGAACGATGTGCTGGATGAACGCGCTGCCGTCCAGCCAGGACCAGGTCCGCGGCAGCGGCGCGAGAAAGCGCGCGCCTTCGACGGGCTCGGTCGCGGGCCAGGCGCCGTCGGCGAGGGCCTTTTCGATTTCACGCAAACGGGGTTCGGCGTACTCCCAGCGCTCCAGCGCGTCGAGAAGGTTCGGATAGTCCTCCCGGGGGACCAGCCCCAGCGAGAGGCGGTCGGGCGCGAGGATAACAAGACGGCCGTCCCTGCGGTCGGAAACGGTTTTCGGGTGTTCAACGGGTATCGTGGCGAGCTTCATGCGCAGCCTCCGGAGCGGGGATGATACCAATTCCCAGGCGGCCTATCGGACGGAGAGGGAACGGAGCGCTTCGCCGAGTCTTTGCAGCAGGGACGAAAGCCCGGGCCCGACGAGCGGAATTCGGGAGGATCGATCGCGAAGAGAAGAAACCGCCTCAACCGCGCGGTCGAGGGCGGTCGGGGGAACGGCGAAGACCGAAACCCAATTACGTCCGCGCGTTTTCGAGGATTTCAGCGCCTGCTCGCTGTGTTCGAGAATCCTGTCGCGCAGGGCTGCCGGAGCCAGGTCCGCAGATCGCTCGATGGGCGCGATGCCGACGGAGATCGTCGGATCGACGCGTTCCCCGCTCTCCCTGTCGCGCAGGTTGGACTCCCGGCCCAGTTTTTCCTCGACGCGTCGCCGCACGCGGTGGGCGAAACGACGCGCGCGATCCGGTCCCATGCGGGTGAGCAGGAAGAATTCTTCGCCGCTCAAATGGAGCGCGAGGGCGGGTTCCCCGCGGGTTTCTTCATGCAAAAGTTTTCCGAGCACGCGCAGGGCCCGGTCGGCTTCGTCCTCCCCGACCCGCTTATTGACGTCCCCGAACTTGTCGATGTCGATCGCGTGAATCTCCGTGAAGAAGTCCAGGACCTCCGAAAGATTATCGTCGAGCCATCGTCGGTTGTGCAGCCCGCTCAGGTGATTGTTGTAGATCTTGCGCATCAGCGCGTTGATGGTTTCCCGCAGTTCCGGATTCGGGGCGATGTACAGCACCTTGTCTCGGAGCGTGCGGCCCGGGATGGCGTCGCCGCGGCGGTCCGGTTCAAGGTTTAGCGAGGTGATCTCGCGCTCGGCGCGCGGCCAAGCGTCGATCTCAAGGTCCTTCATGGAGCCGCGAAGCTCCTCGATCGTGCGCTGCGCGTCGAAGCTCACCGTTTCCCCGTCGTGAACCGCGACCCGGTTGCCGCCCGCCTCGTCTTTCGCCTTGGTTCGGGCTTCCTCGGCCCGGCGGTAGGCCTTCGCGTAGGTCATCCCGCCGTTGTCGGCGCCGTTTTCCATCGCGTCCTTGACGAGTTCCGCGACCCCGGCGGAGATCGTGGTCCGGACGGGTTCCTTGGATTTGATGTCGGAGGCGAGCGCTCGGTCGCTGGAGAGTTCCCGCTCGACGCCCAAGCGAACGGCCTCCGCGATGAGTCTCGCCTTTTCCGTCGAACCTTTTACGAAAACGGCGAAGCCGGTCGGGCTGCGGCGGATGACGACGCCTTCGGCTCCGACGATCTTGCGTCCGATGACGCCGAATCCCTTGAGGAACGCGTCTCCGGCCGCGTGGGAAACGCCGTCGTTGATCTCCTTGAGCCAGTCCAGCTTGATCGTGATTATCGCTTTGCTGCCGACGACGATTTCCTCCTGCTTCTCGCGCAGGTAAAGCGCGTTCTTCAGTCCGGTCAGACGATCTCCGAAAATGATGTCGGTGAGCCAGTTGCGGTGATGCGGGTCGAGACCCAACGAGTCGATCAGAAGCTCAACCGAAGCCTGGCGATCGAACGCGTCGTCGCTCAGACGCCACGATTGAACGCGCCGCAACTCGTCGGCGGCGTTCCCCCGGAGGGCGCCGGAGTCGTTTGCCCGGACCGGATCGGCGGCGTTCGCCGGATTCGGCCGCCGCTCGCTTCCATCGAAAAGGACGCCCATCTGCGCGAGGGCGTCGGTCGCCGGAGCGTTCGGGGGCGGAGACTCGAAGGCCGGATTTTCGCGGGAGGCGGCGCGGCGCTGTTCGACGATTCGTTTCGTCGCCGTCGGGCGCGTGGCGGGCAAGGATAAATCGTCATTGGCCGGAGTGGGAGCCGGGCGGAGCGGGGCTGCTCTGGGAATGACGGAGGGCGCCGAACGCGCCTCCCCAAGGGGGGCCGCGCCGGGTTCGGGCAGCGGGGAAAGCCCGGTGATCACGCCGCCGATCAAGGACGGCGCGGCGGCGCCGCGCGGCGCGTCGGGCGCCGTTTGAGGGGAGTACGCCCCCGGCGCCCCCGAGAGCGTCATGGAGGGGTTGCCGGTCGCGGAGGCGGCGCGGCCGGAGACGGCCGCCGCGGAGGCGGTGGAGCCAAACGCGAGCAAAAGCGCCGGCGTGATTCTCGTCGCGATCGCGGTCCACCTCTTCATCCTCTTAGTGTGCGCGCAGTACGGCCCCGACGCCTGGGTTATCGGGGAGGGCTCCAGCTAGGTCGGAGGACCTAAGCGGAGTCTTTTAAAAATAAGGACTATTTCGCAAGAACCCAGGAAAGCAATTTGCGGAAGGTGGGGGTTTGCCCTTGGGCCAGGATTCCGACCCGGAAGATCTTGCCGGCGGCCCACACGCAGGCCAAGGTGAACGCCGAGGTCAGCAGCACCGCGAGCGCGACTTCCCAGGGCGCCGGCCCGGGCGGCAGCGCCATGCGCAGCAGCATCAGCATGGGCGTCGCGGGGGGAAAGAGCGAGAGCGCGACCGCGAAGGGGGAGGAGGGGGCTCGCAGGATGGCCACCCAGCCGAACATGGGGACGATGATGACGAACATCGCCGGGACCATCAGGCTTTGCGCGTCCCGCAGTTCCGAACAGGCCGCTCCGATCGCGGAGAACATCGAGCCGTAGATCAGCAGCGCCAGCAGTTGGAACAGCAGAAACCACGCGTACAGCGATCCCGGGATTTCGTCGGAAACGCCCATCGTCTCCGCGAACAGCACGGTTCCGCCGAGGTAGAGCATCGAGAGCATCATCGAGACCATCACCGCGCCGAGCAGTTTCCCGAGCAGCAATTGAAACGGAGACACCGACGAGACGAGCACCTCCCAAATGCGCTGCTGCTTTTCCTCGATCACGCTGTGCAGCAGCATCGGAACGCTCATGAACACGATGACGAACAGGAGCAGCATCGCGACCGCGGGGACTCCGAAGGTCGTCGCGAGGTTGATCTTCCCCTCTTCCACCCGGACCCCGCGCTCGTCGATTTTCGTCAGGCTTCGCCATTTGAGCGGCGTCGGCTCAAGCAGTTTTTCGGCGACGGCGGGGTCCAGGTTCGTCCCCGCCAGGCGGAGCCGGCGAAAGACCGCGGTCAGCGCCTCGTGCAGCCAGCGAGGGAGCTCGGTATAGGTCAAGGTCTGGGTATGGTAGGTGACGCGTTTGCCTTCCACGCCGGCGGCCGCGCCCGGGTCGACGAGGATGTAGGCGAAGATAACGCCGGCGCGGACCCGGTCGGAGAGTTCGAGCGCCAGGTCCTTTTTCGGGTCGGCAGGGACGCGTTCCAGCACGAAGCGCGGTTCGGTCTGTCGGCGTACGCCGCCGTTCTTCGAGAAAATTTCCTCGGTGTTGCGCTTGCGCGCGGCCTCGGCCAGCAGCGCGAACACCTGCCCGTCCGCGTCCACGACGGCGATCTTGCGGTCCTCGGTATCGCCGCGTTCCTTGATCGTGTGCTGCACCAAGGCCGATCCGCCGATAAACAACGGAGTGAGAAACACGGCGAGCAGGAAGCCCTTCGCCAACACCGTGCTGCGCCATTCGACCTTTGCGATCGTCCAGACCTTCTTAAGCATCGGGACCCGCGATGCGCAGGAAGATGTCGTGCAACGACGGGGTGACGATCTCGAAATGCCGGACTTCCATTTTTCCCGACAGGGCGTGCAGAAACGCGCGCGGATCCCCCGCGACGCGGATTTCCTGCAGCCGCCCCAGGTCGCGCACGAGCGTGACGCCTTCGGCCGCGAGCAGTTCCGCCTTCCCGCCGTTGACGCCGATGCGGATCGTGTCGGCGCCGTAGCGATCCCGGATCGAATCCAAGGTTCCGTCGAGCACCTTCCCGCCCTTGTGCATCATCAGCACGAAGTCGCACATTTCCGAGGCGATCTGCATGTCGTGCGTGGACAGCACCACCGTCGCGCCGTTCTCGCGAAGGGAAAGGATCGCCGATCGCATCACCTCGACGTTCACCGGGTCGAGCCCCGCGAACGGTTCGTCTAGAATCACGAGTTCGGGCTTCGAAACCACGGTGGAAATGAATTGAATCTTCTGCATCATCCCCTTGGAGAGCGCTTCGACCTTGTGCCCCGCCCACGCGGTGAGTCCCATGCGGTCGAGCCAAGCGTCCCCCTCGCGGTCGGCCTCGTCGGTCGGGACGCCTTTGAGCGCCGCGTAATAGGCCAATTGCTGGCGGACCGTCATCTTCTTGTACAAACCCCGCTCTTCGGGCAGGTAGCCGATGCGGTCGTTGGCGGCGCGCGTGCCCCGGGCCCCGAGGACTTCGACGATGCCGCTGTCGGGCAGAAGGATGTGCATGATCACGCGCAGCGTTGTGGTCTTGCCGGAGCCGTTGGGGCCGATGAAGCCGTAGACCGAGCCGCGCGGCACGCTCAGCGAGAGCCGGTCCACCGCGGTGTGGCGGCCGTAGTTCTTGGTGACGTCTTGGAGTTTGATCGCGGGCTCGTCGGACATGGCGTCGTGGAAGGATAGCCGCTTTACCAAGGCTTTACCAGTCCGCAACGGGGAGGAAACGCGCGGGGGGTAAACTGGGATCAGGAGACGACATCATGTTTAGAACCCTCTCGACGATTCTCGGCCCCGCGATCTTCATCGGGGCCTATGTGGCTCCGATGCTTTCGGCGGCCGCCGACCTGGCCCAGGTCGCCCACGCCGTCGCCGGCCGGGTCGAGGCCAGAACCTCCCCGGACGCGATGCTGGAATCCTTGCGTTCGGGGAGCGCGATGCGGGAAACCCTGCGCAATCTTCCCTTTCACGCTTCCCAGGCGCGTGAGTTCATGCGCGCCGGGATGGCGGAGCTTGAGTTCGCGGTCCGTGACGGCGAGTCCTTGGGACCGCTGTTTCAGGAGCAGTTGCGGATGCACCGCGACATGATGAATACGATCTCCGGCTTCCTCCGTCAAGACGAACACGGCCTCTCCCGCTGACCCGTCTTGGCGGAGGAACGCCGGGTCCTTTTCGGGTCCGGCGCCTCGAAGCCGGCGACGACGTCGAAGAGTTCCTCATCGATGTCGCCCTGACGCATGCGATGGCGCGTCCTGTTGAGGTCCTCCAGCAAATCTTCGATCCTCTTTTCCGCGCGCTGCATGGCCGCCAAGCGGCTTTCGTTCTCGCTGGCGAGGGAGTAGACGCAGGCCCGGAAAAGCGAGACGAACAGATAGGCGCGGAGGAACCCCCGGAAGGCGGCCGTGCGGTCGCCCATGATCTGAGGCTGGGATTTCGTAGGCCAGGGCAGCCCGACGAGCTTTCGCCGCCAGTCTTCATCCAACGGCAGCAGTCGCCGGCTGACGGGCGCATAAACCGCCCCGGACGTCCGGCGATTGTAGATGAGGTGAAGTTCGACGACCTCGCTTTGGCCGCGTTGGGCCTCGTAGTCCAGCAGAATCCGCCCTATAAGCGGGACTATGGCCTTGACGGAGATCGGTACGGGGAAGCGTCCGATCAGGGGCAATCCCGCGTCCGCCAAGCGCGCATGGACGCGTTCCCCGACGGCCCAAATACGAGGTTCGCCGGGTATGGCCGCGATTGTCTTAATCGCGTGATCGGCGGCCGCCTCATTGAACCGGCCTACCAGCCCTTGGTCGGAACCGAAGACGATGACGCCGATCATGCCTGCATCAGCCTTTTCTTTCCGGCCTGCAGTTGAGGCGGCCGACCCGCTTTCCCGAAGGCAGGCGCCCAACCCCAACTCCACGGTCCGGTAGTAATCATCCAGGGCGCGCACGGATTTCTCGTACTGTCCGACGTTTGAAGCCGACAGTGCTTTCATCGCGCGGACGACGGACTGCAGGTCTCCGGCGGTGCTGATCTTGCGGCGTAGGCTCGCCGGCGTGTCGCTCATGGCTTGGTCTTAGGCGCAGGCCTAACCTGAAACGGCTCCAGTGATTTCCGGGCGACTTGGACGACCGCGTCGCGATCCTCGGCGCTTAATTCATCGGCGCCGTCCAGTCGACCGCGCACATCCTCCGGGATATCCTCAGCCGCCTCCCTCACGGCGTGCTCGGCGGCCGCCATCCGGTCTACCGGAACGAGATCGAAGAGTCCGGCGGTCAGCGCGAGCAGGACCGCGACTTGCGCAGGCACGGCCACCGGAGCGTTTTCCGGCTGCTTCAGGCAGGCGCGGATCCGCCGTCCATGCTCGATGGTCTTGCGGGTGGCTTCATCGACGCGGGCGCCGAACCGTGCGAAGGCCTCGAGCTCCTCGAATTGCGCGTAGGCGAGCTTCAGGTCGCCCGCCACCGCTCGGTAGGCTCCCCGCTGCGCCTTGCCGCCGACGCGTGAAACGGATTGCCCAACATCGACCGCCGGGAGCACGCCCAATTCAAACAGCGAAGGCGACAGGTAAATCTGCCCGTCCGTGATGGAGATCAAGTTGGTCGGAATGTAGGCGGAAATGTCCTGCGCCTCGGTTTCGATGATAGGAAGGGCGGTGAGCGATCCGCCGCCTCTCTCCTTGCGCAAATGAGTCGCCCGCTCCAGCAGCCGCGAATGAATATAGAAGATGTCGCCGGGGAAGGCTTCCCTGCCGGGCGGACGACGGAGCAGCAAGGAAAGCTCGCGATAGGCGCGAGCGTGGTGGGTCAGGTCGTCGTATACGATCAGGACATCCCGGCCCTGTTCCATGAAGAACTCCGCGACGCTCGTCGCGGCGTAAGGAGCGATGTAGGCGAGCCCCGGCGGGTCGTTGCCCTCGGTCACGACCACGACGGTATAATCCATCGCGCCCCTTGCCTTTAAGACGGCCGTGACTTTTGCCACCGCGGAGGCGCGTTGGCCGATGGCGCAGTAGACGCACACGACATTCCGGCCTCGTTGGTTGAGAATGGCGTCGATTGCGATGGCTGTTTTGCCTGTCTGGCGGTCTCCCAGGATCAACTCGCGCTGTCCGCGTCCGACGGGGATGAGCGCATCAATGACCTTGAGGCCGGTTTGGAGCGGCACGGTGACGGGAGCTCGGTCCATGATGGCAGGGGCAGGGCGCTCGATGGGCAGACGCCTGCCTGCGGCCACCGGTCCCTTATCGTCAAGCGGCCGGCCGAGCGGATTGATGACGCGGCCCAGCAAGCCGTCGCCCACGGCCACGTCCATGACGCGCACCGTGCGTTCGACTTCATCGCCCGTGTGGAGGCGCCAGTATTCGCCGAGGAGAACCACTCCGATTTCATCTTCATCGACGTTGAACGCGATGCCGAGCACGTCGCCGGGAAACTTCAGCAGTTCCTCGAAGCCCACGCCGGGAAGGCCTGTGACCTTGGCGGTGGCTGTGGCGATACCGGCGATGATGCCCGTTTCCCGAGGCGTCAGGTTCGGGTTGAATGCTTCTCGCGCTTGGCTCATTCGAGCGAACGTGCCGTCGAAAACGCTTTGAAGGCTTTCTGGTTCCATTTTCAGCGGCCCTTTGTCTCGGACTTCGGTGCGGCGCCGACCTCGGCCATTTCGCTTTCTTTCAGAAGCTCGTCGACCCCTTTTGCCAGAGACGCGAGGTAATCCGTGATGCTCCAGGCCACTTTGCGGCCATCCGTGGAGAGCTCTATCCCGCAGACCACATCCGGCGCGGTTTCGAAGCGGAGGCGGATGTCGGCCGATAAGGCTGTATTGACGGCGTTTTGTATCGCCGCCCGCTGCTTTGCGGGCAAGTCAAACGCGCTGCGCACGCGCGCGGGCTCGGACGCAGACTTAAGAGCCTTGGCGAGGTCCTCTTTTGCGGGGCCGTCCAACTCTCCCAGGCGATGAGAAAATACCTCGACCATGCGTGATTCGAGGCTCGTCGAGGCGAGATCCATGAGCGCTTTTCGCGCGATGGCGAGCACCTCCTGCTGCCCCCGGCGACGGATGGATTGATTGAGGGCATGGGCGTCGTTTTTCAGCGATTCCTGCCGCTTGATGCTCAAGGCGTCGGCCGCCTGGCGCGCTTGCGCGAGCGTCCTCCGGATCTTCCGCGTCACGGCCATGGCTTCGTGCATCAGCGCCGGCTCATTCCCCTCGACGTAATGAGGCGTCCACCCGTTGCCGCGCAGAAACTGGTCCAGTTCCTCCGGTTCGATGCGGGCCAGCACGGTTGGGTTGGCGATCTTGTAGCCATTGAGATGGAGGATCGGCAGTACGGCCCCATCGGTAACGGGGTTTAGGAATTTATTGGAATGCCATGCCGCGGCAAGCGGCCCGGTTTCCGCCTCCCCGTCGCCGACCACGCAGGCGACGACGAGCTCAGGGTTGTCGAACACAGCCCCGAAGGAATGGCTGAGCGAATAGCCCAGTTCCCCTCCCTCGTGGATCGAGCCCGGGCACTCCGGCGATGCGTGACTGGGGATTCCTCCCGGAAACGAGAACTGGAGAAAGAGCTTCTGCAGCCCGGCCTCATCTGGGCTGATGCCGGGATAGATCTCGCTGTAAGAGCCCTCGAGGTAAGAGTTGGCCACAACGGCTGGACCGCCGTGCCCGGGCCCCGAGACATAAATCATGTTGAGATCGTATTTTGTGATGACGCGGTTTAAGTGCGCGTAGATGAAGTTCTGCCCGGGGGTCGTGCCCCAGTGTCCCAGCAGCATGCGCTTCACGTCGGCGAGCGTCAGCGGCCGCTTCAGCAGAGGGTTGTCGTAGAGATAGATCTGGCCGACCGACAGATAGTTCGCCGCGCGCCAATAGGCGTCGATCTTGCGCAGGCTTTCCGGGGAAAGAGTCCGGGTCCTCGTGCCCGCCTCCGGCTTGCTCATGATCTTCCCAGCGCAATTGCCTGCTCTGGGGACCTCTCTTGCTGCTCCCCCATCGCCAAAGCCTCTGCGACGATCGTCCGGGCTTGCTCCAGGATGCGGCGCAGATGATCCGCTCCCCTAAAGCTCTCGGCGTAAATCTTATAGATGTTCTCGGTCCCCGACGGGCGCGCGGCAAACCAGCCGCTTGCGGCCGTCACCTTCAACCCGCCGATGGAAGCGTCGTTGCCCGGCGCGCGAGTGAGAACGGCTTTTATTTTTTCGCCCGCGAGTTCGGTGATCCGGACTTTCCCGGGCGAGAGTTTTCCCAGCAGTTTCTTTTGTTCCGGAGAGGCCGGTGCCTCGACGCGGTCATAAACGGGCTCGCCGAGTCAGCGCGCCACTGCGGCCGATGCTGAAAGAGGTAAAGGAGGGCGACGCAGAGGTAGTGGTTGGGCGCCATCAACCCGCCGCTTCGACTGACGATCCCGTGGCGGTCGTGATCGGGGTCGCAGGCGAAGGCGATGTCGAAGCGATTCTTCAATCCGATCAACTTCCGCATGGCGTAGGGCGAGGAGGGGTCCATCCGGATCTGACCGTCCCAATCCGCGGTCATAAAACGAAAGGTCGGGTCGACGGCCTCGTTGACGACCGTGAGATTCAACCCATAGCGCTCGGCGATCGGTCCCCAGTAATGGACTCCGGCGCCGCCCATCGGGTCGACCCCCAGGCGGAGCTTGGAGCCGCGGATGGAGTCCATGTCGAGCACGCCCGCGAGGTCGGAGATGTAGGCTTCGCGGTAGTCGTGCCGGCGGGTCGTGGAGGCGCGAACGGCTTTCCCGAGTAAAACTCTTTTTACGCCTCGAAGGCCGTTCTCGAGGAACTCGTTAGCCTTCGCTTCGATGCACGCGGTGACGACGGATTGCGCCGGTCCGCCGTTCGGAGAATTGTATTTAAACCCGCCGTCGTGCGGCGGATTATGCGACGGCGTGACGATGATGCCGTCGGCGAGTCCTGTCTTGCGCCCGCGGTTGTACGCGAGAATCGCATGCGAGACGGCCGGGGTTGGAGTATACTCATCCCCCGACGCGATCATGACTTCGACCCCGTTCGCCGCCAGCACCTCCAGCGCGGTGGCATGAGCCGGCACGGACAGGGCATGCGTGTCCATTCCGAGAAATAGCGGGCCCTCGATCTTGTTCTGCTTCCGGTAGAGACAAATCGCCTGACTGATGGCGAGGATATGCCGTTCATTGAACGCCTTATCGAATGCCGAGCCGCGATGTCCCGAGGTGCCGAAGGCCACGCGCTGCTCCGGTACGGAGGGGTCCGGGATCTCCGTGTAGTAGGCCGTGACCAGCTTCGCCGCGTTTACCAGCATCGATGCGTCGGCCGGTTTGCCTGCGGAAGGATTGGTTTTCATGAGAGGGTCTGGTTCTTGAGCGTCGTCACTAAGCCCTTTCGAGATAGTTCCCGCAACATGATTTTGCCTCCTTACATACTGATCCTCGGCCTTCTTTGAATTTTCCGTACGGCTCTCGAAGCAGGCTTGCTTTTACCGCTCCTTCGCCTTGAGCAGCGACGAGAGGTCATCGGCATGTTCTTCTTCCTTCGCGAGGATGCCTTCCAGCATGACGCGGGTCGTCGGGTCGTTATTGGCGATGTAGCGGATGATCTCGCCGTAGCTGTCGATGGCGATGCGTTCGGCGATGAGATCCTCTTTGATCATTTCCGACAGATCCTTGCCTTCCACATACTCGGCATGGCTTCGCGTCGCGAGTCCCTCCGGCGAGAAATCCGGCGCGCCTCCCAACTGCACGATCCTCGCGGCGATCAGATCGGCATGCTCCTGCTCGTCGACGGCGTGCTGAGCGAACTCGGCCGCGACGCTAGCCGCTAGAATCCCCTCGGCCATAAATTGATGGCGTTTGTACCTCAGGACGCAGACGATCTCTGTGGCAAGCGCTTCATTGAGCACCTTGATGACGACAGCGCGGTCGGCATTGTAGCCGGCGGTCACGGCCCCTTGCTCGATGTGCTTGCGCGCGCGCTCGCGCAGGAGCATGACGTCGCTCAGAAACGGCTTGCTTTCGACGGTGGTATTTCCGTTGTTCATCGTACTTACTCCCTTCCTTTGTTTTCAACGGCCGGCGCGACGGCTGAAGTATCGCCCTTAAGCCACTCGTAAGACTTTAGCCATCTGAAGTTGCCGACGAGACATTCTATAATAAAAAATAGGACTGGCGTCATTTCTCCGAAACATGTATACCTACTTCCGTGGCGCTCATTCTGCGCGGTCGTCGGATCGAATCGGAGGATCTCGAACTTATCCGATCGTTGATCGTCGCGAAAGGCCGGCGCGGCCGC
>Ga0100379_10000588_pt1 | contig 38727 bp, 28 predicted proteins | sample CryGeymeta201503_FD_80418 | JGI IMG/M metagenome (GOLD analysis project Ga0100379, IMG submission 80418) | Groundwater microbial communities from Crystal Geyser aquifers in Utah, USA - Crystal Geyser metaG 2015-03 | ecosystem: Environmental > Aquatic > Deep subsurface > Groundwater | place...
CTGCCAAAAATAACGAATGAGCAACGGCACAAAAGATAATTTTACACATAAAAAAACGACCCTGTGGGTAGGGGCGCGAATATTTTTCCCTCGCGGAAACACTGTTTACTCGTTTCGTTTTTCGGTAGCTTTTGTCACGAAACCGAGGGTACTATATCATGTTTATATCGGATGGTCAAATTCGTTATCGAAAACTGTAGAAAAAACATCCAAAAAAGAATTTGGAAGACTCCAATATGTTGAAATATAGTTAATCAATCCAAAGATGAAAATTATCAGACAAAAAATACCAGCAACACTCCACTTTATGTACGTTTCTTTGTTTACTTTTTTGCTGAAAGTGTTATGTAGTAAAAACAGTGCTAGGATCAACAACCCTAATGCAATCAACTTTATGCCCTGCCCAGTATATACCTTGCTTAAAACGAAAATACTATTTTCAAGTAAACCAAGAATAACGAGGAATCTAAAAACATATCCCCACATTATCGCTATATCACTTTTATTCTTACCAGAGAGTTTCATATTAATTCATCAAATTTAAACTTTCTTCTATTTCTCTCTTTCTACGCAAATTGTGCTCTATCCAACTATCCCTTGTAAAAACTGAATTTGAAAGTCCAATCAAATTATGATGTGCATCCATGATATTTTTCTTTTTAGGTATTATTTTAATGCCAGAAATTACTCTATAAACAGGAATTTGATAAGAGCGAGATAATAATTCACAGGCAAGATTTCTAAAAATTTGTTGTGCCTCGTGTCTTTCTTCTTTTCTACTAATCTGAGTATTGCTATCTATAGGATCTGTATAGAGATTCTCATACATAATTAAGGCATCAGATATTTTTCCAAATGTTTCTCGCTGCTTAATAATCTTCTCAATAAAAAATCGATTGAGTATTTGTCCAATTATATAAACTAAAACGCCAGAGATGACGGTTGAAAATATAGTTATAAAATTCATACACCCGCTCTTTCTATTCCAAATTTCTCACAAAAATCAAAATATTCTTTTACTTCTTCTTTTTGTATCACTCTTTGTAAATTTTTATGCATATCCTCTGGGAAAAGTGATATATTAAATTGGACTATTTCATTCTTCAAATATTCACTTTTTTCTTTTTGTCCAAGTTTTGCCACAATAAAACATGCAACCATAACATCTTCTCCGATTTTCAGACAACAATGCCTATCAATTTCAGGACTAATATCAGGTTGGTTATAATATACTTGGCTTGCCATTTCATAATCGTCTTCTTCGGAGATTCCATCAAAATCCACCAAGAATGTCTGCGTTCTTGTTCCATTACCTGTAAAGTGTGCAGGCATTCTTCTGTCTGCTGAGGTGACTAAATTTATCACTTTTGCAATAATAGATTCTTCACTCATAAATACCTAAATTTCATTTAATAAATTTCGTATATTCTGCACTCAAAAAAACAGAATCTATTTCAAACTTATGATATACGCATCGCTGGACAAAATTGGATTTATATTTTTCGTCAATTTCGTTAGAAATATTACTCAGACAATCATCAATGTATTGTTTATGTAGAGAGATATTTAAATTCTGACAATCATCCCTATCTGAAAAATCCATTTCTTGCAGAAAATCTTCATCATACCCTGCACAAGATACTATATTTGAAATTCTATCTTCCATATTAGTTGACCAGATAGTTTTTCCAATAAATAGACCCAAAATCAACATTAGAAATGCAAATATCACCAAAATAGTCGGATTGTTCGCTTTAGAAATATTCATAACTTTGGTCTATTGTATAGTTGTAAAATTAAAACTTTCTATCACCTCATCAAAAATATCCTCATTAGTTGAAAAATCTGTTTCGTTAACAGTCAATGATAATATATAGAGCTTATTTTTGTAAAAAAATTGATATTGCTTGACCGTTTCTTTTTGGCTATCCGAAGAAGTTCGCCCGCTAAACATTGCCCAATACGCAGGGACATGATCAATATTATCCTTACCAAAATAAAAATTTTCTACTTGGTACGTTGCTTGTTTTATTGCATTTTGCGTATCACGTTTAAAATCCTCAAAATTTGATATGTCTTCTATTGTGTTATTTTTATCTAACGAAGCAGTCACAGAATCAGGCAAGGTACGTACTGCAATAGAAATAACGGCGTTATTCTTACTCGCTTTTTGAACCACTCCTTGAGCATCTTCTGAGCTTGGTTGAATAAGATTCCAATCTTTTGGAAAAACAATAGAAAATCCATACTCATTATTTCGATAGAGATTTTCACTGTCATTCTTCTTTGTCTGTTTTTCATTATCTTTCAACCCGTGTTCACGTACACATCGACTATATTCTTCTGGAGAAGCTTCCTCCCACCAATCTTTTGCAGGCTGTGCAGGTGTCGGCTCGCTAAACAAATCACAAAACATTCCACCATTCTGTTCACATACCTCAATCTCTGCTACAGATTTTCCAGGTTTTGCTGGAATTTCATCTTGAAATTTATGTACCCATGAACATTCTTTGCTTATTTGTGCAGGTCTATATTCGTACCAATAAAAAATTAGACTACCAAAGAACAAAACTAGGAATGTAAAAAATAATCGTTTTTGATTGAAGAATCTCATATTAATTATCTTCGTTATTTAATATATCCGTTTGTCTTTTTGTTTCTGTCACACCATCTTCATTCACATAAAAATAACGAGATGTCGTTACAAAAAATCCAGCTCCTACTTGCCTAAGATCCGAAACGTTAATTTCTCCTTTTAAAATTGCTTGTGCAACATTTTCTCCCTCATTTTTCTCAATATGAGTAATTAAATTTTGAATTGCGTCCTCTTTTTCCTGATGATTGTCCAGTATTTTTTGCAATGTTTTAAGAGCTTCAATATCATTTTCCATATAGACTTAAATAATTTACCTAATATATTTTTCTTTCCAATTAGGCAATGTAAGTAAAAAGGTAATACCTACCAAAATAGACGGTAGTTGTGGTATAAAAGTACCTGCTATTATCAATATAATTTGAAAAGCCAAAACAAAAGGTCTTGTTTTATAGTATTCTACAAAACGTGAATAGAGACGAAGATTCGTCCCTTTGTCAGAAAGTGTAAAACTTTCAACCAAATCAAGGCTATAGATCATACGATATTATCAAAACAACTGAACTATAACATTTTTTACCCCATCCGTAAATGGCTCTCATTTCTTATTTGTGCTATACTGATTATTTCTAATACTGTTGATTTCTCTCCGCAAAAAAAACATCGCTTAGATAAAAGAGATGTTTTTTTTGTTAATAGGAAATATCCTCCAAATTTTTTTCTATTCTTTCTGTGCAATCTTTGCTTCTTTAATTAATTCTTCAGCTTTCTGTATTTTTTCCTTACCGGCAGCAAACAAAACCTGTCCCGCAGAAATCATCATTTCTCCTTCTTTTATCTCGCTTTCCCCTTTTTTTTGCAAAACATGTATTTCATCCATATAATATTATGATTACATTTACAAAATTAGTATACACCTTTTTAAACTAGGTGCAACCAAAACATAATTATTAGAAAATAGTAAACCTTACTATTCCGAATAAAATTAATTTCTCTCCACAAAAAAAATATCGCTTAACATAGCGGTATTTTTTATTACAAAAATAATTTTAACTACTTATCAGCTAGGCAACCGCATCAAATTCAAACTGAGATGATTCATCTATGAACTTTAAAATTGAAAGACAACCATTCAATAAAAATTGTTCTTTTTGGGATACGTCATCTTTTTCCATAGCTTCTTGCGCCATTGAATAATATGTTTCTCTTTCTTTCGCTCTCGGCTTGCTAACAACATCAAAAAGAGAAGGAGAGACTTGTTTTATAACCTCAAATATTATCTTTTTAAGATTTTCAGGATCTAAATTATTTGAGTAAATGTGATAAAAAAGATCAAAGTCTGTGCTATCAGCCCAATCACTAACATCTCGAGAAATATCCCACAACGCCATGAGCCTATATTTACATTTTTCTGCATCATCCCAAACAGACATTTCTGCTGGACGTCTTTTTGTAACTAAATGATCTATATATGCTAAATTAAAGGACTTATTGTCTATATATTTTTCCAAAAGATTATCTAATGTTTCTTGGTCTGGATTTAAAAACATTTTTATTTCAATTTTTGGTAAATCCACCACTTCTTCAGGTAAATATATGTCATAGACTTGTACTTCCTTGTAAACTTCATCAATGAAAGCATAAAATTTTTCTTCAAATCCTTCTTGCAAACTATGAGTATTATTCTTTTCCTCCAAAATTGGCCATAAGGCTTCATCAATAAAATTATCTATATATCTAACAGCACTAACAAACGTAAACGCATTTGAATCATCAATAATGACTTCATCTTCAAATCCCGTAGCTACTCCAATAACAATATTGTAATGCCGCTCCATGTACTCAAATGACGGTGGAGAAAAATTGGCATACGCATCAGGAAAATACTTTCTGATAAGTAAATCCATTTTTTGCACCATTTCATTAAATTCTTTCTCTTTCTCTGTTCCCTTTTCTACCTCTCGATGTATCTCTTGTTGAAACAACAGACGATCGGCCCGACTAATACGTTTATTGTGATTATCCATATTTTTTTGACAAAAAAATTTATCTGATACTATTATTCTACCAATATACCGTTGCCTAAACAAACCAAGCGTGTATAATTTAGAAGCTATTCAAGGAATACCACAAAAATAAATAATCTCATTACATCCGTCCACCTTGAACATTTCACCCAACCCAATCAAAAATATTTTTTCTATGCTATAGTATTTATATAAATCACTAACCTAATTTTCTATGAACCTCTTCAAACAAACCATCTGGAAATGGTGGGAACTAAAAATCATAGCCTGGGGAGCACTCTTCCTTGGTATTTCCATAGGAACAACATTTGCTACCACCTTAGCAAATTGGACCGGTATATTCTTTATAGGATTCATTGTCCTCTGGATCTATATCCTATTAGCGTGGTACAAAAAATAAATAATAAAAATACCCGGTTTCCCTGGTATTTTTTTAATATTCTCATTTTCGTTTTTGCTTAAAATTTCCTCGACTCGTTCCCCCACTACTTCTCCGACTTCTCCCAAATTGACTCCCTGATGATCGTCCACCATCTCCCCTACCAGAACCACCATAACTTTTAATTGGGGAACCTTCTTGCACCACAACTTTTCGTTGTTTAAAATGTGCCCTATTAAAACAGGTAAATACTTCAGGAACAAGTGTTTCATCTACTTCAAAAAGCGTAAACGCATCCTGAATTTTAATTTTTCCAACCTTAGACCCCTTCAATGTTCGATGTCTATTAAACAACCCAAACAAATCAGGAACCTGAAATTGATCCTTTCTTCCCAAATTCACTTTAAGCGTTTTTGCCGTATTGCCCTCAAGAGCATAACCGCTACTACTTCCTCGAGAAAAAGAAGCATCACTGTCATTCAAATCTTTTGAATTATGATAAAAAGCGAGGAATCGATGAAATTCAAGCGAAATAAAATGTTTAATAATAGTCTCGCGATCAAGATGTTCCAATTGTTTATATACATCAGTAAGATACGCATCAAGAGGATGTTTATTAATATCAACTGCCTGAACTTTCTCTACCAAAAGAGATAACTGCTGTTTACACACTTCTTCCCCCGTAGGGATAGTCCCTCGTTTAAAAGACACACTCATTTGTCGTTCAAGCGTTTGAATACTCCGTAATTCTCTTTTTCCTATAAGGGCAATAGAAATACCATCATGTCCAGCTCGTCCAGTTCTTCCACTTCTGTGGACATAATTTTCTAACTGATCAGGAAGAGAATAGTTAATAATATGCGTTAATTCTTTTACATCAATTCCTCGAGCAGCCACATCAGTAGCAATAAGTATCCGTGTTTGCTGTTTTCGAAATCTATCCATTACCTGTTCTCGTTCTGTTTGACTCAGTTCTCCATGAATAGTTTCTACGGCATAATTATCCGCAGCCAACTTCACAACCAACTCTTTACACTCACGTCTCGTACGACAAAATACAATACCATACATATCTGTATGCATATCAACAATACGTCGCAACACATGATACCGATCATGAGGCTGAGATTGATAATAGATATGGCTTACATTTGCAGCTCCTTCATTTCTTGATGCAACAGAGATCTCTAGAGGGTTACGCATATATGTCTTTGCAATCCGATCAACTGTCTTTGGCATCGTAGCAGAAAAAAGAAGCGTTTGTTTTTCTTTTGGTGTACCCGCAAGAATTTCATCTAACTCTTCCTTAAAACCCATATTAAGCATTTCATCTGCTTCATCAAGAACCGCATATTTCAACGTACTAAAATCAACTTTTCCTTTACGTACAAAATCTGCTACACGACCAGGGGTCCCCACAATAATCTGTGGTCCCTTACGAATAGCCTGCAATTGCTTATATATTGGATCTCCTCCATATACAGCAACAACACCTATATGTGAAAGGTGTTTCGTAAATGTTTCAATATCACGACTAATTTGCAAACAAAGCTCACGAGTAGGACAAAGCACAAGGGCCTGTACTGTTCGTGATTGTTCATCAATATTTTGAATAATTGGTAAGCTAAATGCGGCAGTTTTTCCAGTTCCTGTCTGCGCAAAAGCAATAAGATCTTGAGTACTTCCCAAAATATGAGGAATACTTTTTTCTTGAATAGGGGTAGGCTCGCTAAAGCCAAGGTCCGTAAGGGCCTGAAGAATAGCTGGGTTAAGCCCCAGCGTTGAAAATGTTGCCATAATAAAAATATATTAGGTAAATAAATGGCACCAGCAAATTACTGCATGCCACTGATATTTTCCCTAAAATATTTGTGCGGCAAATCATAATAAACTAGATAAGACAGTATGTCATGTTTCCACAGAATTGTCAAGACAAACCATTTTTTGGTATACTTATAACATATGAACAAAAAAAATATACTCACAAAACAACACCAAAAAATCTTACAAATGGCAACAAAAAATAAAATTTTTAAGCTTGCCGTACAAAGTGCATTTAATCATATCATCATTACCGATGCTGAGGGGGTCATCATTTTTGCAAACTCCGCCGTAACTCGTATCACCGGATACTCCCCCGAAGAGATAATAGGAAATACCCCGCGGCTATGGGGTCAACAAATGCCTTCTCCGTTTTACAAAAAATTATGGTCAACAATAAAAAAAGATAAAAAAACATTCTCAGGAGAAATAACGAATAAACGAAAAAATGGTGAAACCTATTATGCAAAAGCCATCATATCTCCAATTATTAGTCCCAGAAAAAAAATTATTGGATTTATTGGAACAGAAGAAGATGTCACCAAACAAAAAGAGGTAGATAAAATGAAATCAGAATTCATTTCTATTACCGCCCACCAACTAAAAACACCAATGACCTCTCTTCGCTGGAATTTAGAACTACTTGCAGAAAGCAAACTAGACAAAAAACAAAAAGAAATCATTGAAGGATTATCAACAACGAATGAAAAGCTCATAGACCTCGTAAATACCCTCCTAAACATTTCCCGTATTGAATCAGGAAGAATTACACTAACCCCTGAAAAAATAAATCTAACAACAATGATAGACAGTGTAAAAGACGATTATACAATAAAAATAAAAGAAAAATCACTCACAATCAAAACAGACCTCGAAAAAAATCTTCCCCTTATCATACATGATACTCAATTTTTAAGACAGATCCTTCTCAATATCATGTCAAATGCCATAAAATATACCCCCGAAAAAGGAACAATTTCAATCTCTGCAAAAAAAGAAAAAGAACAAATACACCTAAAAATAACTGACACTGGCATCGGTATCCCCAAACAACAACAAAAAAACATATTCCAAAAATTTTTCAGAGCCAGCACTGCCACAGATAACGCAATAGAAGGCAACGGTCTTGGACTATACTTTGTATCCCTTATTGTAAAAGAAAGTAAAGGAAAAATATGGTTTGAATCAACCAAAGGAAAATGAACAACATTTCATGTCACCCTTCCCATCAAAGGACCAAAGAAAAAAGTAGGAAAAGTAAGTCTCAGCTAATACAAAATAAAAAAATAGCCACTACGCATACGTAGTGGCTATTTTTTTATTTATTAAAATCAACCAAAAATTCAGAAAGCCCCTCTTCTTCCAATTTATCAAGAGGGACAAAATTCAATGCGGAGGAATTCATACAATACCGCAACCCTGTTGGTTTTGGTCCATCATCAAACACATGCCCCAAATGCGCATCAGACACCGCACCTTTGATTTCTGTACGTGGAAATCCTAACAAAGTATCTGTCACACGAACAACAACTCCTTCACGAATAGGCTTAGTAAAACTTGGCCAACCAGTACCAGAAACAAATTTATCTTTTGAGGAAAATAATGGCTTACCCGAAATAAGATCAACGTAAACACCCTCATCTTTATTATCCCAATACTCATTATGAAACGGCGGTTCAGTTCCTCCTTCTTGAGTTACTTGATACTGAAGTGGCGTAAGGACTTGAGTTAATTCTTCTTTTGATAACCGTTTTGGCAAATGATAATCTTTGTCTTCACCCCAAATTTTTTCACGATATTGATCGCGTCCGCTACCAGATCGATAACTCTGATAATGTACAGGATTCTTTTTATAATAATCTTGATGATACTCCTCTGCTCTATAAAAAGCAGCTAATGGCAAAATTTGTGTAACAAGAGGTCCTTCGTACATACCAGGATTTTCAAGATCATGCTTCGTTGCCTCGGCTAACATTTGTTCCGAATTATTCGCATAAAAAATTATTGACCGATATTGAGTTCCCCTATCGACAAATGATCCCCCATCATCGGTAGGATTAATCTGTCGCCAATAAATCGCCAATAAATCACTATATCGAATAATAGCAGGATCATAGTGTACCTCTACAGCTTCTACATACGTTGTCTTTCCTGAACCAACGTCTTCATAAGTAGGCTTTCCTGTATCATCACCAGCATACCCTGAAACAGCATCAATCACTCCATCATACTTCTCAAAAGCTGCCTCAACACACCAAAAACATCCTCCAGCAAATACGGCCGTAGCATACGTGGTATCATCGTTACTACTGTCAGAAACCTCAGGCGTTGTCGCAAACAACGCACAGCCAGATAAGGATACAAGACAAAAAAAGAAAAAAAGAAAAAAAGAATTACGCATATACCACTAAAAAATTATACAATGCTATATATCACAAGATTCCCATCCGTCAGGAACATCACACGGTGTTGGAAAAAACGTACAAACTCCTTCAGAATTTTCACGTGCGTAAGTAACAACTTGAATACATAAACGAGCCTCATCGTTTTGGCCATCAGTAAAGACCAACGTTTCAAGTAAAGAAAAAAATTGATCTGTTTTTCCTTGAACTTCCAAAAATTTTGTATCATCAATAGGAACTTGCACCACATGAATATCAGCTCCATCCTGTGTATCAACTACAGTAGACACCAATGCCTGTTTTCCAGCAACAATAAGAGAAGACGCAGATAATCCTTGAAGATTCCCCGATTTTTTCATAATCGTCATAAACTCATGTGTTTGTGATCCCAAAGCCATCAATCCATCAGCAAATCGCTGTACTTGCCATGAACTAGGCAATGACAATTGAATACCCAAAGAAGCATCCGTAAACATACTCGTAGAATCATCATATTCATCTTTCATTTCACGAACGGCCTTTTCAGACGCTCGCTCACGAATATCAGCAGGAGTAATCTCATTTGAAATAGTAACAGCTTCTTGCGTTGGCAAAATATTAGCACACCCAGCTCCCAAAAACATAATGCCTGCAGAAACACTGGCAAGCATGGCAACAATACCCAAATAGGCTTTGTTCGTTTTCTTCCCTTTATTTCCTAACGTTTTTTCAAGCAGTGCTACCCGTTTTTTCATAGAAACAACCGTATCAGGATTAAGCGATATACTATCAATTCCTTGTTCTACCAAAAAATCAGCAAACTCTGGATAATCACTTGGAGCCTGTCCACAAAGTCCAATATGTTTTTTATGTTTATGCGCAACACGAATAACTTCTTTCACAAGTTTTTTAACAGCCAAATTATTTTCATCATAAATATGACTCACTTCTGCAGAATCTCTATCAACCGCGAGCGTAAGCTGAGTTAAATCATTTGTTCCAATGCTAAACCCATCAAACAATTTTGCAAAATCTTCTGCCAAAATTACATTCGAAGGAATTTCACACATAACATATACCTCCAAACCATTCTTTCCACGTTCAAGACCAAATGATTTCATCGTATCAAGAACCTTTTGTCCTTCTTCTGGAGTACGACAAAAAGGAATCATGGAAACAACATTGGTTAACCCCCAGGTATCACGAACTCGTACCAATGCCTCACATTCAAGTTTAAATGCTGGTTTATACTCATCAGAATAATATCGGCTTGCACCGCGCCAACCAATCATGGGGTTTTGTTCCTTTGGTTCAAATTCTTTTCCACCAATAAGCGTGGCATACTCATTCGATTTAAAATCGCTCATGCGAACAACAACCTTATGGGGATACATCGCCGTTGCAATCCGAGCAATACCCTCAGCAAGTTTATCAACACAATAGGCAGACTTATCCTTGTACCCACGAGTCAACTCATCAATTTGTACTTTTGCTTTTTTGTCTTTTAACGTTTTATAATGAATCAATGCCAACGGATGAATACGAATAAAATTGGTAAAAATAAACTCAAGTCGAGCAAGTCCCACACCTTGATGAGGCAAAAATGATAATGAAAATGCATGATCAGGATCACCCACATTCATCATAATATGTGTTTTTGTTTCAGGAATTTTGGTAAGTTCCGTACGTTTTACTTCAAATGGCAAAATACCCGCATACACAATACCATCGTCTCCCTTGGCACAACTAGCAGTAACTTTTTGTCCTGTTTTTAACACTTTACGAGCACTTTTTGTTCCAACAATAGCTGGAACGCCAAGTTCTCGAGAAACAATAGCGGCATGACTTGTCTTTCCTCCTTGTTCCGTAATAACTGCTGACGCAATCCGCATAATAGGCTCCCAATCTGGATCAGTAATGCGAGTAACAAGAACCTCACCTTTTTTAAAGGTTTTCATGTCTTTCACATTATTAATCACACGAACCTTACCAGCACCGATACGCTGTCCAACAGCAGTTCCTCTCAATAAAATTTTTCCTTCTTTATGTAAATTATATGTTTCAATAACAGCATGATTACTTGCTGCTTTCACTGTTTCTGGTCGAGCTTGAACAATAAACAACTCACCAGTTTTTCCATCTTTTGCCCACTCAATATCCTGTGGCTTCCCATAATATTCTTCAATAATCAGTCCCCATTTTGCCAATACAATCACATCATGATCAGTAAGAGAAAAAACATCTCGTTCAGATTTTTTTACCACAGCATGCTTTACTCGAGTTTTATTCCCATATACTAACTTTACTTCCTTTGACCCTAACATTTTACTGATAATTGATGATTTACCTTTTTTTACTCCTTCTTTAAAAATATAAAACTGATCAGGAGTCACTCGCCCTTGGACAATATAATCTCCCAATCCATATGACCCATTAATAAGTACCACTCCTGGAAAACCAGACTCAGTATCCATGGTAAACATCACCCCACTAGATCCAGTATCAGAATGCACCATTTCCTGAACTGTAACGGATAAAGCTACAGACATATGATCATACCCATTTCCCGCACGATAAGAAATAGCCCGATCTGTAAATAATGAAGCCATGCACTGTTTTACAGCACTAAGCAAATCAGCTATTCCTCGAACATTCAAAAAAGATTCTTGCTGACCGGCAAAACTTGCATCAGGTAAATCTTCAGCAGTAGCACTAGAACGAACAGCAACCGCAAACTGTTTTCGTTTCTTCGAAAGTTGTGCATAGGCAACAGTGATTGCATCTGACACTTCTTTTGACAATGATGCCTTTAAAATCAGGGTCCGAATTTTTTTTCCAACAATCGCAAGTTGTTTTACATCTCGTTCATCAAGATCTTTCAGTAACAATTTTATTTTTTTATCAGCACCAGACTCTCGTAAAATTGCCCAATACGCATCAACCGTCACAGCAAATCCATTGGGAATACGGATACCTTTTTTTGCAAGTGAAGAATACATCTCTCCTAAAGATGCATTTTTCCCTCCTACGGTAGAAATATCCGATATAGAAATATCAGTAAACCACGCAATATATGGTGATGTTGAATGTATTTTCATAAGTACAGTCAGTATATCAAAAAACCCAAAAAAAAAGAAATACCATTATATATCTAAAATATCTCTATAAATCAAAAAAATAACTATAACCGCCGTTCCAAAAAATTTTCGGTACTAGAAAATACTTCTTTCCAAGAAAAATCAATTGCAACGAGCAAATAATCCATAACCCGCCGATACTGAGATAATTGCTGTGCCATATGTTGTTTGGTTATAACACTTGTTCGAAGCAAAAATGTTTCTTCTGATATTGAAGAAACATCGGTATTAAGAGAACAAACAACAGTGTCAAAACCAAGGGCTTCCTGACAATGCGCAGGTAATCCAACAGCAAGAGATGGAGACGAAAAAACATCCCGAAACGTGACAAAACCAACAAACATCACCGAAAAACTCGCGACGACAACAAGTAACATCATTCGAAGCGATAAAAATCGTGATTCAAAAAATGAAGAAAAAATCGACATAACACATCTACATCAAAAAAATAAGGAAACTACCAACACTATTATTCCACAACACGTACTTCAAGTAAATTTACATGCCCAGCATGTCCGACGGGCTCACCAGCAACCACAACAATATTATCCTGAGATGAAACAATATTTTTTCTTTTCAACGCAACAATAGATCGTTCAACCAATTCTTCAATAGAACGACACGTTGGCAACATAAATGGAAGTACCCCCCAAGATAACGCAAGCTGCCGACACACCCGTTCACTACTGGTTGCAACAGCAACAGGAAGCTCCGGACGATGACGGCTGATCAATCGACCAGTTCCTCCAGATAAAGAAGCAACAAGGATAACTTTTGCATGAATATCTTCAGACATCACCCGAGATAATTGGGTAATAGTAACATCAATATTTTCTTTTCCTGTTTTATAATCTCTCATAGGCAAATCATCATAATGAGAGGCTTCTGTCTCAACAATAATATCACGCATTGTTTCTACCACAACCACAGGATATTCCCCCATAGCCGTTTCATTAGAAAGCATCACCGCATCAGTGTGATCAATAACCGCGTTTGCAACATCAGAAACCTCAGCTCGTGTTGGACGAGGATTATGTTGCATCGAATCAAGCATTTGTGTAGCAACAATAACTGGTTTAGCATGCGCCATTGCCGCATCAATAAGTCGTTTTTGTACTAACGGAACTTCTTGTGCAGGAATTTCAATACCCAAATCTCCTCTCGCCACCATAATACCATCAACAACATCCAAAATTCCTTCAATGCCATCCACAGCTTCTTGCCGCTCAATTTTGGCAATAATCCGAATGGGCTCCGTAACTTCAAGAACAAGTTCCTGTTCACATGCTTTAAGATGATGACGAAGATCAATAATATCTTCAGGCTTCATCACAAACGACAACGCCATCAAATCAACACCCATTTCAACACCAAACTTTGCATCCTTTTTATCTTTATCAGTAAGCACACGTACATCAAGTGTCGAATCTGGCACATTAATTCCTTTGTGAGATAAAATAGTTCCACCAACAACAACATCGGCAGTAATACGCGTTCCTTCCACAGAAACAATATGTACTTCAGACTTTCCATCATTAAGAAATAATCGCTCCCCCGGTTTCAAAAACGTATGCAATTCATGATAATCAATAGGAATAGCATTATCAGTAAACGTATCTAGTGACGTATCAAAAACAACAGTTGTGCCTTGTGTTAATACAATTCCTTCATCTGGTACCAATCCCACACGAATCTTAGGACCTTGCAAATCTTGCAAAATAGCAATTGGTACAGCCAATTCTTCAGCGACTTCCCGCACACGAGAAATCAACATGGCATGATTTTCATACGTTCCATGAGAAAAATTTAATCGAAACACATTTACTCCCGCCTGCACTAATTGAGTAATTACGTCTTTTGATTCAGAAGCAGGGCCAAGAGTAGCCACAATTTTTGTTCTTTTCATCATACCTGATAACGATAACGAGACAAATCAATTTTATCTCCATGAATAGACACTCCTTCTTGTTGCAATAAATTAATCTTTTATTCAATACCATTCCCCATAATACGTCCCTTCAGAGCAAACAACCTCCTCATACACCACCACACAGCCCAACAGACACCATTTTTATATACCTGTTAAGCAAATTAATGAAACAGATATACTTACTGTGACAAATATTGTTTTTTAAGTGCATCCAATTCTTCAGGAGAAAATGAAGACAACAAATCAACAACACTTGGTTTCTTGTCTGAAGGAGACAATGTTCCTCCTAAATCAGAAGAAGTAAATATAGAAGAATATTGCCCCATAAATTGCTTAAGCAACGGTGGTAAAAAAATAATACTTAATACAAGCGGAACCACAATAAAAAATAACCGGATATACGACCCAAACACCATCCAAGCAAGCCGATGTTTTATTTTTTTATTTTGCTCATAAATATCCTCCAAAAGAGCAATACCTTTTGATGAAAAATGGGAAGGATCAACAGAGAATAGTTCCTCCTCTTTCGGCATGTTTTGATGTTTTATTTTCTTTTTTCCTTGTACTTCTGTTTTTTTATCTTCTTCAAGAGAAAGTGTTGATGGCATACAACTGTTATGATGATTAACCTTGTTTTTTTCGTGTAAGTGCACGGACTTCTTTTTCAAACGTATCAACATCTTCAAACGCACGATAAATAGAAGCAAATCGAATATACGCAACCTTATCAAAACGACGTAAATGCTTCATAACAATTTCACCAATTTCTTTTGAGGTAACTTCTCGTCGTTTCTTTTTTCGCAAATCTCGTTCAATAGAAAAAATTAATTGATCAAATTTATCTTTTGTATATTGTCGTTTTACCAGCGAATGTAAAATACCTTGTTGCAATTTGTCTCTATTATATGATTCTCGCCCACCATCATATTTTACCACGGTGATATCTGGGAGCTCAAGCACTTCCTTCGTTGAAAAACGATAATGACATTTTTCACATTCACGACGCCGTCTCACAATCATGGTATCAGAAGCAAGACGAGTATCCACCACTCGAGTAGCTTTTGATGAACAGACAGGACAATACATACCCGATAATTAGAAGATGCGTTGAAAAAATAAAACAAGAGAAATACGTCTTTCCTACATTCCCATTTTCTTTCGAATAAAGGCAGGGATTTCAAGATCTTCTTCCACATCATCATCGTCGTCATCAATCATACTACGTGAACTCATGGTATCAGACACAGACGAAATAGGAGATGCTGTTTTTTGAGAAGAAGAAAATGAAGAAGATGAAGAAGATGAAAGAGATTTTTTAGGATTAATTGAAGAAGAGGTAAATAATGATTTTTTATTAAATGATGGTAATGATGATGATTCTGTTTTTTTCATTTCTTCTGGCTCAGACTGTTCTGGTTCTGCCTCCTGAGATGTTGAAGATGAAGAACTTCCACCTCGTTTTTTGGTAAACAAACTGCTAGAATAAAATGTTTTTTTCTTTGCACCACCAACAACATCATCCACTTCCCGAGCAATGCGAGCCTGACGTTCTCTGTCTTCAAAACCAGTTGCAATAACCGTAATACGAATTTCATCTCCCATCGATTCATCAATAACTGCTCCAAAAATCACCTTAGCATTATCATCAGCAGAACTAGTGATTAATTCGGCAGCTTCAGCAACTTCTTGCATACCAAGATTACTTCCACCAGTAATACTAAACAAAATACCACGAGCTCCTTCAATAGAAAGTTCTAATAAAGGACTAGAAATAGCTGCTTTAGCCGCATCTACTGCTCTATTTTCTCCACTTGCCATACCAATTCCCATCAATGCTGATCCCTTGTCACTCATAATAGTTTTTACATCAGCAAAGTCAACATTAATCAATCCAGGAACGGTAATAAGCTCAGAAATTCCCTGTACTCCTTGCCGCAAAACATCGTCAACAATTTTAAACGCATCAATAAGAGACGTTTTTTTATCAATAATCTGCAATACTCTATCATTAGGAATGGTAATGACCGTATCAACTTGTCGAACAAGTTCATCGTATGCTGCGTCCCCAATGGTATTACGTTGTGGCCCTTCAAAAGAAAAAGGTTTCGTCACAACAGCAACAGTCAGGATTCCCATATCCCGAGCAATTTCAGCAACAACAGGACTGGCACCGCTTCCTGTTCCTCCACCAAGACCACAGGTAATAAACACCATATCGGTTCCCGCAAGAGCTTCACGAATTTCATTTTGTGCTTCTTCAGCACTGCGTTTACCCATCTCAGGATCCATACCAGCACCCAAACCGCGGGTAACGGTTTTCCCAATATGGATTTTTTTCTTTGCCATGTTATGGTGAAGCGCTTGTACATCAGTATTAAGCGCCATAAATTCAACACCGCGGATACCGCCCTGCACCATACGATTAACAGCAGAACCGCCAGAGCCGCCAACACCGACAACTTTAATATTAGCGAAGGTTTCTATATCAGGTTTCACTTGTGGCATAAATAGTAGTCAAGACTAAATCAATATGAACACAAAAAATGTTCAGAATTTGCGTAAATATAAAGAAAATGAAAAGCATATATAGTGTATATGCTTCCTAAAAACTCGTCAAGCAAAAACTTACGGCATGAGTGAACGAAATATTTTTTGTACCTGTTCGGCAATGCGTTTTCCTTTTAGAGGAAACCTCTTATCATACGTTTTTCGCTCTTCCACATGCGCTCCCCATACCACCAATCCTACAGCGGTAGTAAACGATAAATCCCCTACATGATCCTGAATTCCTTGGACATCAATAGGATACCCAATCGAAGCAGGGAGACCTAATGTCTCCTTAGCAAGATCAATAAGTCCATTAATTTTAGCACCGCCACCCGTAAAAATTACTCCAGCAGGAAGTAATCCTTGTAGCTGTATCTTGGTAAATTCATCATTCACCTTTTCAAGAATCTCTGCCATCCGCGCCTGAACAATCTCAGCAATATACTTTTGAGAAAATTCATATTGTTCACCATGAGAATCCGTAATTGTTACCAAATCCCGTTTCTTCAATCCTTTGGTAATACATCTTCCATGCATAATTTTTACATGCTCAGCCGTATCAATGGCCGTTCTCAATCCAATAGCAAGATCATTGGTAACATGTGCAGAACCAATAGGTAAAACTGTTGTATGAACAATATCACCACCTTCATATACAAGAATACTTGTGGTAGAGCCACCAATATTAACGACAGCAACGCCAATATCTCGCTGACGAGGCGTCGTTACAGCTTCTCCTGCAGCAACAATAGATAAGACAATATCATCAACATCAACACCAGAGCGATAAACAGCTTTGGTGAGATTATTTACATGAGTAGTAAGCCCATAAATCATTTGGGTATTTACTTCCAGACGAATACCTGTCATCCCCACAGGATCTTTAATTCCCGTTTGTCCATCTACAGAAAAATCTCGTGGTAATACATGCAGCACATCATAATTCAACGGAGCAGCAACCGTACGAGCAGCATGCACTGCACGTTCAATATCTTCATCAGTAATTTCTCCATCAGATTTTGCAATAGCAACCACTCCCCTACTTTCTTGTGCCAAAATATGTGCGCCATTAATTCCCACCCACACATGATCAACCGGCATTCCAGTAAGACGTTCTACCTGTTCAAGCGCATTAGACATTGAAGAAACCGTTTCTTCAATACTTGTCACAACACCTTTTTGCACTCCTTCAGAAGGTACTTCCACGACACCAATAATCTGCAATGTTGAATGATCATCACGATCAACAACATATTGTCCAACAGCAACTCGAATAGCGGTAGACCCAACATCTATGCCTGTAATCGTTCGTACTTGTTGTCGTGATCGCTTTACCATAGGCTAAAATAATCCGCGTATATACGGATAAAAGATAACTATACCAATAATACCAGCACTCAGCGCCCCGCACAAGACAGCAGCCGCCATGATATCCTTAATAACTCCAACTTGATGGTGTAAACGAGGCTTAAGAACATCAATAAAATGCTCCATTGCCGTATTTAAAATTTCTAATAAGAGCACCATAGCAATCAATAAAAGCAATACAAGCAATTCTATTTTACCAACATGGAGCGTAATAGCCAAACTCAATACAAAAAAAGCAGCCCATGATTGAAGCCGAAAATTTTGTTCTTGATGCCAAACATACCGTACCCCTCGATACGCATCAGCAAAACTATACACAATACGCCTGATATTCATAAAACGTTATTCAAAATAGATTCTTGCAAAGAAAACATCGTCGCAGCATCTTTTTCTTTCAAATGATCATACCCGTGCAAATGAAGCACTCCGTGAATAAGCATTCGAAAAAATTCTTCTTTGTATGAAACACCAAATCGTTTTGCTTGTCTGCGCACATACCATGGACACAAAAAAATATCTCCCCAATCTACCGCTCCTTCCTGTTCGGGAATCTTCATCCCCTCTTGAACAGCAAATGAAAGCACATCCGTAGATCGTTCAACTCCACGAAACATACTGTTAAGCGTTTTCATCCTCTGTTCTCCCACAACATGGATGCTCACAAGATATATTTTTTTTTTCGTTAACATACGATGAAACGCCGCATCAACAACCGCACAAATATCTTTTTGAGTAATTCCAATAGATTTTTTTACCCCCAAATAAACCGTACATTCACTATGCATAATACGACATTAATCAAAGAATCTTGGCTTCTTCTACGGTACTGCTTGTGAGAGAATCTTCAACAACAGCAGGAGGCTCTATCGGAATAACTTGTTGTTCAGGTAAAAATGTTCCAACACCACTTGGTCGAAAACTCTGAACCATCATCGTCATAATATGAGGAAATAATGGAACATCATTTTCTCCAGGATGATACACCAAAACATATACCTGTTTATCTCCTTCATAATACGCAACAAACCCATCCTTTCGCAAATAAAACGGTTGAGAAAAGCGATTAACCTGCGATACTAAATCAGTAAATAGTTGTCCTTCTATCACACGCCCAAACCATAATGGAAATGATTCATTAGTATTTTTTTCAAATGTATGCACAACAACATAATCTCCTGTAATCGCACTAAACAAAACTTCTTTCCCATTTGTATCAACGGCTGAACTTGCCCACGCTGAAGGATAATATAATCGATATTGTGCCGTTGAATGCATATATTCTCTTACCAAAGGAGAATCAATAAGTCGCGCAGGAGCAAACTCTGCCAGATGATATAAATTAATAACTTCCAGTCCATCCAAATAACCATCTCCATCTTGATCAGCAATGCCAACATCCGTATTAAAGAGAACCTCTTCATCATCAGTAAGACCATCAAGATCTAAATCGGCAAGAACACCAACCGAAATTCTAGGAAACAACACTGAATCCTGAGAAGACGGCAACGGTTCATCAACAGGAATAACTGCCACTGGTTCAGTGTTGGCTATATCCTGTGTACTGGAAACAATAGGTTCCGTGACAATAGGTTTAACCACAACATTATTCGTGGCAACACCTTGCTGATTTTGTTGAGAAAAAAACCCAGCAGTAGACAAATAATAATAGGAGATCGCTGCAAGTGCAATCAGACAACACACGACAATAATAACAATCAACAAAACCCGCGGATGCTTTTTCTTAGGTGGTGGGGCTTGAATAGTTGACGCAGCGTGTTGAACAACAATAGCAGGCTTATCATCAATAAGTGGTGGCGACATTTTTTTCTGTTCTTTTTTTGGAGGAACATGAGTAATAGTGTCATGAACAATCGAACGATTTTTTTCCTGTTCCTCATAAATGTTTGGATCAGCACCACCATAAAAAATAGATGGAATCGTTTGGATAGCATCATGATCTAGCGTATCAGAAGAAGATGCTTCTTTCTGTGGGCCAAGAGGTAAATTATATTTTGAAAGACGGTCAAACATGCACAAGGCGATTATAAAAATAAACGATACACACAAAACACCACAAACACTAGAATCCGAAAGTAGACGTATCGGTATCTATTGTTGTAGTCGTCGTGGTACCGGTGGAAGTTGTCGTTGCCGTAGTATTTGTATCACTACTCACTGCGGAAGGAATATTTCCATCACTCGTAGGCGGTTCAAAAATTTTTCCAGGACCAGTAGGACTATATCCACCTTTTACCTCTGTTCCATCTCCAAAACCATCACCATCCGTATCAACGTTTAATGGATTTGTTTTCCAAATAATAACTTCATCACCATCACTAAGTAAGTCACCATCTGTATCCCAATTATTCATATCTGTTCCAACAGAAGCTTCTCGTTCATCATCAAGACCGTCGCCATCAGTATCAACAGGTTGACCAAAAAGTACGGTATCATCTACCTGAGAACCACTCAATGAATTGTCAATTCCATTCAAAGAAGAACCCGTACGATCATCATTTGCTGTTGGTAAAATAATATTTGTAGAGGTATCAGTTACCACAGGATCCGCAGGATGAACAAATTGAGTATATATCCACCAGACAACTGCCAAGAAAATTATGAGTCCAACAAAAGACACCACAGCAATAAACAAAAATCGTCCTGTTTTTGGTTCTTTGATGGCATACAAATTTGCAGGAAGCTTTTGTGATGTATCCGCACCATCCATATTTACCGCGGGAGGTACCGTAGCAAGTGGAGGAAGTACTGAACCATTTCCTCCTGCAGAGGAGGCGTTTGGTGGTGGAGAAACAGGAACAGGCATCGGTGCTGGAATTGTGGTATCAGGAACAGAAGATACAGGCGCTGACGAAGGAAATATAGTATCGGCAGCAGCCTGGGTATCATCAAGGGCAAGAGGATCATCCAGAACAACCTTTGGTTTCAATACACCAGCAGACACCGCAGATACAGGTGCCGCAGAAGGAGGAGGTGGTGGTGGAGAAATAGGAGCAGACGGAGCTGCAGCAGGTAAACTAGCCGTACCAGAAAACATGTCTTCTGCGTCGTTAGCAATAGGCAAATTATGTGGTGGTTGTCCAGATTGTTGTGGAAGATGATCATCAAACATACAAAAAACAATGATTATTCTAACGGTCCATCACCATTAGGATTATACTTATTGATTATTTCAAAGCCATCAAAAAATCCGTCTCCGTCGGTATCAGGATTTGTGGGATCAGTATGATACTTTTGCACTTCTTCCAAATCACTCAACCCATCACCATCCGTATCATATTCATACTCATCCGTCCCATACTGCTGTTCTTGTTCGGTAGTGAGTCCATCACGATCTCGATCATCAGGTATAGGATCTTCCTTAAGTATTTCTACACGAGAATCTCCTACAGTAATATTACCAAACACAGGTTGTTCCACAGACACATCCGTCTGCTTGTTTGATGAAGAAAACCATCGAAAAACCAACACAGAACCAACAACAAACACAAAAAGTATCAATACAGCAACAAGCACAAACAACCATGTACTACGATGAGAGACAGGAGGCTCTGGAGAAGGTTGAACTGATTGTGCAAACTGTTGTGGATCCATAAATGAATATCATTATTATACCATAAATATACAATTACCGCTGGCAGATTTCTCTTTCCTCTGGTGTATTACAACGGATATCTTGAAATCCTGTTTCAATTGATCCCTGTGGATGAGAAGTCAAAATAAAGTCTTCTGTACTTCCATTATTGTTTGAGTCACTCACATCAGGGAATGCTTCAATTGGTGATTCAAGAATATAACTATCACCAGAACCATCCTCAGTAGTATCAATCTTTACCACATTAGCAACATGCCAATATCGAGCACGAGCATTAGTACTCTTTGTCGCGCTTTGAATATTGTACGTTGCAATAGGTTTCAACAAAGAGAATGTAGGATCCTGTCCTTCTTTGTACGCATACACATCCACATAAATTTCCATATCATCATACTGCGTAATTGGCCCATTCAATGACGTCACATACACCGCAAAGGTACGAAGTGGTTGCACACTATTATCAAAGTCACAAATTCCAGTAGGATCATTCGATATATCTCCACAATCACTATTAGTTCTACAACTATTATTATTATTTTGACAGACACCACTTCCCCAATGATCGTTGGTATCAATCGTCATTGCTTGAATAAATGTTTTATCCAAACTCTGAACATCATGCAAAAAGACACTTCGTTGCTGCAATGTAGTGTCCACCTGTGTTGGCCACCAATAATTAAACCGATAATCATTAGAATCTACGTCATTCATCAACTTAATATCATGTGCCCATGGAGCAAAATCAGCAACAGGCGCAAACGTATGATACCCAATCTGTTTTTGACTATCAGGAAATCCTAAATTATACACAGCAAGTCCCAATCGAGCATTTGTTTCAGCAACCGTATTTCCCCATCGAAGAACAAATCGATACACGCCTTCAGGAACAGCAGGAGAAACCACGACTTCATTCACAATATTAGTGGGCTCGCTATCAACAACATAGGTATAATATGGACTTTGTTCACCATCATTTACACTCACTGGATATGGACGATACCAATCTTCACTTCTCTCTTGAGAAGAAAGCGCATAATCAGAGCCAAATCTACAAGGACCATTATTATTGCAATCTAAATCAGCATCACAAAGCTGAAGTAAATCACCATCACAATGTCCATCAGTATTAAAGGCATAATAATATTGTCCATTACACTGCACATTAGATTCAATCGTTTTATGTGCATCTTGAAAATTTGTAAGCGTAAATGATTCCTCATAATTTAATCCATGCACATCCTCATTAAATCCAGGAAGCCCCCGATAACGCATTCCCCATCTAAATTGAGGAACTGCTGCATCTGGTCGAAATAATTGAACATTCGTTAATGCCACCCAACTATCTTCAGGAAAAGTTCCCTCTGTAGAAATTGTTATCATTGGATTAAGCATTGCCAATCGAGGCTCAGCACCTTGTGGTTCATCAAGCACCACACAAGAAACACAATTATTCGTAAGTGCTGAACAGGTGTTATTACATTGATAGTTACCCAAATCTTCACAAATGACATCTTCTACACTTCCGGGATTTTGCCCAGGAACAACAATTCGTGATTGACCGATTGTTTCACACTGTTCATTTGCTTCGTCCAATTGCCCGTCACCACAAAATGACACCGGATCAACCGCCAACACTGCCTGACAATCATAGGAACAATAACTACAACTTTGTCCATATTGAGGAGTACAAGAAATACCATTTAATCCTCCTTGATCACAAACTTCGTCAGTTCGTCCATCTCCATCATAATCTTGTTGCCATACACCATCACCGCACCGTGGACGATCAGGATCTACTCCTTGTTGCCCTTGCTCTTGTTGAGCACTCTCGGTAAGAGTACACACAGCACTACACCCATCTCCACCATCACATTCTTCAAATTCAAATTGCGTAATTCCATCACCACAATATCCTCCAACACTCTGACAATCCCATGAACAACTTAACTCTCGCTCAATATGATATTGAGAGGTAGTATTTGCCAAACACAATCCTTGATCACAGAGTGAACAATCATCTGCAGATTGACACTGTTGATCCGTATTATTACTACACACACTTACTCGAGAAGCTTGACATGAATTTGAACCAATACTAAATCCATTTCCATCATATAACCATCCAACATTAGTAAGCGCTTTACAACTCGTATTTGGCAATACCGCATCGACAAACGTCGCATCACTCACTCCATATGAGGTAGCCGTAGAATCTTGCACGCTAAGATCAATACGAAGTAACCCAAGCCGAGTATTTGCTCCCGCATCACCACGTGATGCATAGGTATCAACTTGTTGACACTCACTATTTTGCGTACAACCAAATCCATAAATAACAGAAGCTCCTGGATAGGCTCCATTGTTTGGCGTTCGTTGAACCAACATTTCATCTGCACCAGTATGGTTGGTAACACAAACAGACTGTTGATCAGAAAAGAATAATTTATCTCTTTCTAACAAATCATCCATCCACCCAAATGTAACTTGAGTATTAGAAATTACTTTTTGTCCCCGACAATCATCATCTTGACCACAACTACCATAAGCATCTGTTTGATACGTAATACGACATGTTCCGGGCAATTCATCACACGTAATAGGATCTTGCGGACACTCACCACAAGATAATTCAGGATCGGAAACACAATACCCACAGTCACTATTATTCGTACACACCTCACTCCGATTAGAACTACAAAATCCGGTAGAAGTAAAATCATCAATTTCACAAAATTCTTGTCCAACTTCATCAGGGTCTCGATAATCATTATTATTACTATCTGCCCAATCACGCTGACCATTGCCACAAAACGCAGCAAACCGTCCTGAACAGTTTTCATTACAATGACCAAAAGTACCATTAAGCGCAGCACCATCATCACACAACTCTGTCCCTTCTACCACACCGTTACCACAGGCAAACTGTGAAATACAACTACCGTATTCAAATGTACAAGAATCAGTACAAGTCGCGGTTGCCAATGATCCTGGTGCACATTGAGTAAATTCACCGGCAACACCAGCTATACAGGAGATACTTCCCCGAGGAGCAATATCAACATAGTCATCATGTAATCCATGACGCACACAACGAAAATCATTATTATTAACACTATTTGCTTCCACCAAATAATCAACAAGTTGACCATTTGCACTATCAAGAGTTGTTCCTAATCCATATAACCCAGCTGACCGACAATCACTATCTTGGGTACAACTCCACGTTTCGAGTTGTCCATCCCGAATGTCTCCATAAATAAGAGAATTCTGCCATGCACAATAGGTATCAGATTTTGCTCCTTCTGACATATATTGTTGATCACCAACTTGTACTAACACAGCAGGACAATCGGCATCCACACCACATTGCGTACTATTGTTGAAAGCATAATTACAAGAACCAACTTCAACAGAAGCAAACCCAACATTGCTCACTCGTACCGAACCAGGAGGATCACATTGTTCTTTTGGTTGACCATTTTCACCAAGGGTAGAATTAACCACTCCATCACCACACCGTTCACTAAACGGACTAAAAATCTCATTTGGCTGACAATACGGCGTAAGCTCAATAGTAGAAGGATCAATAAACTCTTGCACCACAGGATCAGACAAATCAAAATAGGCAAGAGAAGAATGCAATGTGTAATTACCAGATTCTCTGTGATATACATACTCAAAAACATTACTATACGCAGGACACACATACGTAAAGACATCAGGATCCCAACAGGTTTGTGAATCCAATGTCCGACAAGTACCAGCTTGTCCATCTAGTACAGGACAATCACTATTTTCTGTACAAAATTGTGTTTCAGCTCCTTCACAATATCCACAAGAAGTCCAATCATTTACTGAATCACGAGGAATACCAGCACCCAATGTCTGAGCAAATGTTTGATTCCAAGATGGCCAACGAGAATTGGTATAATTTGGAATAAATGTTCCAGATTCAAGAGAAGGATACACATTTGTTTGTGCAACATATCGCTCAAGTGCCTGCTGAATAGAACCAAGTGCCGGAAGCTGTACTCGCCAATCATGCAAAAATTCTGTTCGGTCAGCTTTACAATCGGGAGCAACATATTGTTCAACATCCGCAAATACGACTCCTTCACAAATACTAGAACCCACACATTCATTATTCGCAACACAAATATTTCCTCCAACAAAGACAGAAGTAATATCAAAATTTCCTCCAGCAGCAAATCCAACATTTTGAGGCAAGAAATAAAGCGCGCGCAACGGATGATTAATTTGTTCAACAAATACCCAAGTAAGTCCACCATTAGCAGTTCTATATAAAGATCCATTAGCACCAGCAAACAACCCATCTCTCGCAGAAGTAAATGATATAGCGAGTGCCTGAGATCCTCTCACAGTACTGTTATCATCAAAAGTGTAATCAAGTGAATTCCACGTATTTCCTCCATCAAGCGTTCGCCATAATCCAACATCACTCCCAATAGCCCATCCTATTGAATTATCAATAAAGAATATATCATGAAAAACCCCTTGTTCCTGAATTTTTGCCTCCCAGGTAACACCACCATCCATAGTAAGAAGAAGTTGACCATTATCTGTTATCACCATTCCCCTATTTTCTCCAATAAATAAAATATTCGTAATCGTAGAAAGTTGTTGTTCATTATATTGAAGAGACTCATGTGTCCAACTATTTCCTCCATCAGTCGTGCGCAAAAACGATCCATCATCTCCCGCAGCATACCCAACTTGACCACTTACAAAATCAACAGACGTTAACCGATCAAGTGTTCCTGTATCTGCCACCCGTGTCCATGTAGCACCACCATCTTCCGTTTTCACTACAGTTCCTTCAGCACCAACAGCGATTCCTCTACTTTCAGTAATAAAATCAACGCCATACAAATCAACACTAACTGAACTATTTTGTTCTTCCCATCCAATACCTTGATCTGATGTAGACAAAATGACTCCAGCATTTCCTACTGCCCAACCATTATTTTCATCCACAAAATCAACATCTTCTACAAATCCCGCAATATTCACTGGAGAAACCGTTTCCGTAGCAAGAGAACATCTTCCTGATTGCGCCGGATTTGTTTGAATATCTTTTACAATAGGAGCACATTCAAAATCATTGGTACATGGCGTATTTACATACAAATAATCAGGTAAATCTGAATCCGAAGCACCACAATATTGATAATCAGTTAAATTCGTATTAAACGCAAGCGTATCAATAATTTGTTGAAAGACGTTTCGAGATCCATCTTGCGCCGTATCATTAATACTAAAATGATACATATTACTACACACCGTGGTATTTCCACAGGCAGCAATGGGATGATCAATTTTATTTAACGCATGAACATAATAATTAGTACCATCAGTAATTGCAGGATAATTAGCAATTTGAGTATCTCTAAACTGAGAAATATTACTAAATTGCCCACCAGATACTTCCTGAGAAGCATACCACTCCCGTGGATCCAATCGATCAGGATTTTTAAATATCTGCACACCAATAGCATCTTCATTTTGCTCATTAAACATCAAATACCGTTTTAGCGTACTCTGTGGCAACACCCCTTCAGAAATACTCACTCTTTCCACCACATCTTCACAAACATTTGTTTCTCCCGCACAATCGGCATCAGTAACACACACAAAGTGATCATTTTCACCTCGTTCAGAACACCACCGACGAGTAACATCTTGTTCTCTATTATTTTCAGTAAATGTAAAAATGTCAAAAAATGGAAGATCATCTTCAGTAACACCACCAAGACCACTATCAGCACAATAATGAAAAGAAAAATTATATTGTTCATCATCAAATGCCTGTTGATCAGCATCACGAAGCGGCCATGGACGTTCACAAAAAGTTGCTTGCAAATGAGTAGGGCCAGCAAAACTTCGTCCAATATGAGACGTGGTAGGATTTGGATCAATATCAGCGGTTACCTGAGCAATAGCTAAGGCATCAATTTCTCCTTCTAACGTAGTAACACCAATAGTTGTCGTTGGTCCATCAACCTGAGCACCATCAGCAGGAATAACAAAAACAGGATGTTGTTGTGGTCCCCAAGACCATTGCCAAGCATATTGTCCAGGAATAGACGCAATTTGCTGACCATTCGTACTTTCAACATGGGCAGTAAATGTTGCCGTCGTATTTGGAGCAGAATAAGTATATGTACTTGGAGTAACAGAAATACTCTGAATCTTACAAATATCAGAACCCGTTTGAAACACAAAACTATCATCAAGCGATACATCATTATTTGCATTTTTTATACCAACTCCTCGTTGATCAACAATACCACCTTGCCCACCAGAGAGAACTACTGCATACATGGCATTTTCATCAAGAAGTGAATCAATATACAACGATACAGTAGAGGTAACAGCATTATTATCTGTACCAAATGTATACTGAATATCCGGAGTAACAGATACCATGCCAGCACACCACGTATGAATATTATTCAAGGCAAATTGAGAAGCACGAACATCACTCACAAAAACACGAGCAAACAATTGTTTTACATGCCACCATAGCCATGGAATTAATCCATCATCAGGGGTGACCCGATCAAACAATTGATCAGCAAATGCAAACGTATCAGATACTAAATCTGTAACAGCAACCGCATTTTGTCCATCAAGTGCACAATTAAAATTTTCTCGCTCATGCCCCTTGGCTACAACAACATTTCCTTGCAAAGAATTTTCATCAAGATAGCCATTAAAAGAAAAAGAAATAAACGTATTTCGACAAACAAGTGCAGATGACAATCCCGCACCATCTTCAGGATATGCCTCTACCCGCTTCATCCGTGGATAACAACATGAATTTGATGAAACACCAAACTCATTAGCAGCATCTCCTCCTTCAAGAGGACAATCATTATAAGAAACACTATCCACCGCAGCCAGTACAGGAGTTTGAAATTCCGTATATCCACATTGTAAAAAGTAATCAGCAACTCCTCCAACATCTCTTCCAAAAAGAGAAAAACCATCATGAACAGAAGAACTTACCACCGTTGTTTGAAAACCAAGTGGATCAATTTGTGTTGACTCCCCTACCGCCGTAACTAATTGCACAGGAGAATCTCCTGGAATTATATCTCCATTTGCACCAACAACTGCCTCACATTGATACGTTTGTTGCCGCCCATATACACCAGAAAATTCACCAAAACTCAATTCTCCATCACCACAAATTGATGGCATATCATACAATAATGATGACCCCGCATACGTACAATCAGACAAACACCATGGATCAGTTGCATCACATTGTGCGAGTGGTGTATTACACACATTTTGCAACAAACACCGAGAGCTACACGTTTCTGTTGTTGCTCCCTGAACACCTGGCTCACATTCTTCACCCTGTTCAATAGTTCTATTTCCACAAACACTAATAGATTGCAGACAAGCAGTGTCATTTACAAAACGATTATCTGGTGTTTCACACCATGCAGCAACTACCGATGTTCCGGTATGAAGACATTGAGTAGTACAACCAATACGAGAAATACCGGTATCACAAGATTCTCCACGTGTCACAAATCCATCTCCACAAACAGAAGCCTGAACATCTTGTTCAGAAATATTATCAGCAACCTGTGATCCACGAAGCTGACAAGAAGCCGTACAAAAAGGATGATCCGTTTTAGTTCTTCCTTCACCATCATTACCTGGATCACACTGTTCTCCCAGTTGTTCATCAACAACAGCATTTCCACACTGCCCATCAAAAACACCCCGTCGAGCACTTCCTGGACGAAGACAACTAAGTGAACAACTAACGCCAGGAATCTCACGTGGCGCAGCAATATCACAATCTTCTCCAAGATCCACAACACCATTACCACACAATCGGACACTCTCGGCAGAAGCACTATCAACATCACTTCCTTTTGGCAAACAAGCATTCGTACAATATGGCGAAGAAGAAGCATTTCCTATATCAAAATTGGTTACGGTTGCAACGAATTGATCACCAACTTCCCAATCCCATCCATAACTCCAGGCATTAAGCCGTTGACCACGAATACTACATTCATTGGGAGCACTATATGGAATAGCTGAAAAAATAGTTTTTTCTCCAATAGTTCGTGCAATCCATGGATTTGGTTCAATATCTACATTACTCACCGCACACGCTCGTCCATCTTCTTTTGTTCGAAAGCGCCATTCAAATGCAGGCAATGCATTCCCCGCAATTGGTGGAGAAATTCGTCCAAGCGCTTTAATATGTCCAGTATCATCAATAGCACCATTTACCCCATTTAGTGAAGCTTTATAATATGTGTTTGCCTTCATCTGCCCTCCCAGTTGCCAATCCATAATAAGCTCACGCTGAGTAGAGCGAGATAAATCATACAAAGCAGAATCAACTTCCACAAAATCTAAACAATTAGCATCACGACATTCAAAAAGACGAAATCCTGATCCATACGTAGTAACATCCATCCGTCGGTTAAACTGCGCCAAGATAGATGCATTCACACATGAGACCAAACAATTTGGCTCAACATACGTTACTCGAGGATCTCCAAGATTAACAATCAAATTACTAACAGCATCAATAGGAAGTCCTTCCACTGTAGTATCAGCAACAACATCAACCCCCTCAGGGAACGTATTTTCCAGAGCATTTACCTTTCCACGACTATCTTGATACCCGTCACCAGAGGCAACTGTTGCTTCTGCCCTATTATCAGCAAGCGAATGATTGTCTTCATCTACAGCATTCCATTGCCAACCAAGTCCATCAACATTAATCACACGACATGCTTGATCACCACTTCCCCATACATAATAAAATAAAGGATGTTGTGGACTATTTGCACTATTTGGCCCAATATCATAAGGAAACCGTGTATCCTGCAATACCCCCAAATCACGGGCAATATATGATGGTGGTTGAATCCCCGCTCCAGTAATCTGACAAACACCACCACTCGTTTTAAAATCAAAATAATAGGCAATTGCGGTATTTTCAATTGGTCGTGTTCGTTGTAACGGCTCATTTCTTTCAACAAAATCTCCCAAAATTTCTACGCTCTTTTGTGATTGAATGGCATCATAAAGTTCAATACGATACCAGGTATTTGCCGCCAAATTACTATTATCCTGTTTTCGAATCTTCAACACTCCTTGATCCCCATTAGGTTCAACGACAAAAGAAAACTCATCAGTAACATCAACACCGTTATCACAATTTATAGAATCTTCTCCTTCACACGTATACACCTGCACACTTTGAGACGATACCGTTTCTACTTTTAAAGGCAACGTAAACCGAACCGCTATATCAGCATTCACACAAGCTCTGTTTCCATCAGGCCATCCATCATTCAAATTATCAGAATACCATGGCGTTGGTGAAGGAATATTATTTCCTTCTGGCTGACCTCCATCATTGATACTACACTGTTCAACAACACGAAGCGTCTCTGGAATTTTTCCGGTAGTAAATCGCCAAACATATCCCGCATCACTCGTTTCACCAGGACACGCTTGATCTGACGCAGCCCACTGACCAGCACCAATTCCTTCTGAACAACAACGATATCCTTCCGCAGGAGGCACAGCACCATCATCAGTACATAACGATACTTCATAATACACACTATTACTCTCAACATCATTTACCGTTACCTTAATTGGACCTGTTTCCATAGACAACCCTTCTCCCAAAGAAACTGGCAAATAAAAATCAATAAGATCATCCCTAATTCGATTACCAAAAATAGAATGTCCACTTAAATCACGAGAATTGGACTCAGATAGCCATGTAGTAATATCAGTAACCACAGCATCCTTCCACCAAAAATGGAGCGATGTTTGAAGAATATCATTATTACCCGCGACAAGATTTGCCCCAAATAAAGATAGTTGATCCGCACGAGGCGCAGGACCACTCTTTGGTACTAACCGACAAATACTTGGCCGAGGATCCCCTGAAACAATAGCAATAATATCATCAGCACCATCAGTCATAAGCCCAGCACGAGTACGAAGCACAAGCACATATGATTGTCCTTGTACAATAGGAGCATTATCGGGAATACCTATCACAACTTGACTATCACTCCAAGAACTTCCTTCACAACCAGCAAGGGAGGTATCAAGAACAAAACAAGATCCAATTTGTTGCCGATCTTCAGGATCAGCAGCAGCACAACTTCGAGCAACTTCCAAAGAAGGAGCCATAACAACATCTCCCACTTCATTTCCAAATCGTTGCCCAAACAATGTAATATAACTTCCCACGGTAGTAGTTACAGGATCAACGGAGTCAATAACAGGAAAAATATCGGCTTCATCTCCCAAAATAGTAAATGGAACTCCATTACTTTCTTTTCCATTAAGAGAAATTTTTACCCCTACTCTTCCAGGAAGCAAATTATTAGGGACAGAAGAAAATAATAAACGATCAGACCAACTTGATACTACTGGACTAATACCACCAAACACCAATTCACTCGTATTTAATTGTGCATCACCAAATGACTGACCTTGCGCAATAATTGGCGTACCAGGTAATCCCGCCGTAATATTACGTGATAAATCACCCTCAACTTCTCCAGCTACTACTCGACAAAGTCCTGGTCGATCTACATCATTTTTTTCAAATAGTCCTCCACGAGGCCCTGGTCTATTTCCATGATCATCAGCCGTACTATCACGAAGAGAAGGATCATCATCTCTCGTAACACGAATAGCAGCAAGCTGTCCAATACCAAAATCACCACCAAATGGGCTCGTAAATGTACCCAGTGAATATCCATTACCCTGCAACGTTGCTTGTAAATTATTTCCAGATTGATCAGCCAATATCACACCATCAGTTTCTTCAAATCCCCAATGCCCAACAACACCGCCATTAACAGGAATACCCCGCGCTGCACGAGTTTGAATTTCTGCATCACTAAGCGCTCTATTATAGAGCTTAATTTCATCAAAAGCGCCATTCCAATTTATACCAAGAGCATCAGAGCCAAAAATAAGTGGAGCCGTATTTTTTTGAAGAGTTCCATCATATACAACATCACTCGTAAGTTCTCCATTCACAAATAATTTAATCCTATGCTGTTCAGCATCAGCAACAAGCGCAAGATGAGACCATTCATCTTGTAAAATCGCCAAATTTTGAACAGTATTTATAGAGGTTCCATCAACTTGTAAAATACTTGCCCACGGCTGCATTGCCTGAGAAAGAAAAAGTCCATAAGAATCACTTTTTCTTGCAATAATTACTCCTCTATTTGGAAATACTCGCGGAAATACCCAAGACTCAAGCGTAAATGTACTATCAAAATCAAGTACATCATTGTTAGCAACAGAAGCATAACTCAACCCTTGAGCAGTATTCATATCAAGTGCAAATCCACCACCAGCAGGAACTTCAGTAATAATCCAATCATCATGCCACAAATCAGCACCCTGACATTGCGCCAAAGAAGCCGAAACCCAAACATCATCATCCGTTACTTCCCCATCATTATTCGTATCAAGACCAAATTCCAAAAGCCCCTGCTCTTCACCAAAATATCGGCCAAACACGGTAATCCAATTCCCCGTAGCTCCATCCCAAGGATCAAGATCAATAATCATTGGTTGAGGAACACACCGTCCTTCAACACAAAGCTGAGAAGGACATTGCCAGTTTTCACTACACGCGCCATCAGGTTGTAAACATTCTTGTGCATCAGCATTATTTCCAGGAGCACCTAAATCATCACACTGCTCACCCACAAGAACAAACGACGTAGAAAACACTGATTCATTATGATCAATATCATGAGCAATCAAATCAACAGTATATCGTTCTGGTGCACACCCCGCACAACGAGGAACATAATAATTATAATCAAATGAAAAATCTCGTGATGAACCCTGAACAACAGCCGGACCACTATACACAATTTTTCCATCACTAGGGGCAACACCTTCAGGATAAATTCGTAATTCAACATATCCAGTTCCTGCTGATTCACCACCATCAGTCATGTCTGAAATCAATGCCGTTATTGGATGAATCCCATTTCGTGAAACAATAATAGGATCACCAGACTCACCATCAATAGCAAAATCTGAAATAGTAGGCACAGTAGTATCAAGTACTCCATCGGTATTTACCTGAAATCGAGCTACATTAGGATAATCACCACATTGTTCATCAATAGCAACTTCCAAATCTCTCCCCTCTCGATCATTTTCTTGTTGACTACGAAGGGCAGGATTTACAGTAATAGTATATGACCCTGGAGCAAAACAAGTTTCTCCCGGTTGACATTCTTCAGGAATAGTAAGAACAGCTTCCACCACACGAGCTCCAGCCAGAATTTGAGAAGTAATGGCAAGAGGTTGATTATTTGTATCAACAACAGTAAAGACATCTTGAGGATCAGTATCATCAGCAAGTGGCCAGCTAAACACCGCACGAATAACAATGTTATTCATGTCTGTAGGATCAACACCTGGACCCGGCGTACTTGGCGTAATACTCTGCACGACAAAGTGAGTATCTTCACAAGTTAAAAATTCGTCAGGAGTACAAAACAACGGTGGATTTGGTCCCAAACAACGTGGATCCACATCCTCTTGTGTAGCACCTGTCCGAACCCCCGTAGCATCAGACAAACTCCGAATAACAAACCGCGCAATAGCAAAAGAAGATAAAATAATTGCCAAACCAATCACGGCATTAATCAAAATTTTCTTCGCACGAGAAATTTGATCTTCATTTCCATTTGCTGTTAAGTACAAATATCCTGCATACACAATCAATACAACCGCGATAACACCAAGCAACCCCAAGAAAACATTAATAATTTGCGCAACCACCGATCGGATATCACCACTTCCCAATGCTGTTTGATCAGCAAATTCTGCAACACCAAACACATCTCCTTGTACCCCCTGAGCAAAAACTTCCGTAGGAAAAAAATGGGATACAGCAAAAACCTCAATCACCATCATGAGTAGTAAAATACATCGTTTGCTATATCGTCGAAACATCATAAAATTATTCTCCTTCATCTAAAATATTATCAAACCGAGGACTAACTATTTCCTGTTTCATCCCTTCCAAACAAGTCGCAATATCAGGTTGCAAAATAGGTAACACATCCTGATTTGTTGTTTGTACACATGCCGTATCCTTCGTTTGTTCAAACGTAACAGGCACACAATTTCGATCAACCCCCGATTCACTATCATATTCACAAACAGGAGAAACATTTCGTTCATCTTCTGGCGTACCAATAGGTCCACGACCAGGATACAAACAATTTTGATTAAGAGAGCGAACACTCGTAGGAATACTAGTAAAGTAATATAAATCAAGTCCACTTGGGCCAAGCGCCCGATGATCTATCTCCGCCACAGTATCTCCATTTCCATTCAATGATGAACGAGTTCTAAACCACAATGAATCATCAACAATATCACCTGGATGTTCTTCAATAGCAATATGAGATAAAGATCGAGATATCATAGGCTTACTAAATGTTATCAAAACATTTTCTGTTTCAACAACATCTTCTTGATCAAGCCCAGGAAACACCTGTTGCACATATGGAACAGTATTATCAATTTCATCGGCTACACGAAACGTCCAATAAAAATTGTCAGCCAATCGTTCATCAATAGCCCCATCAGGATTTCCTTGAGCAGGGATAGTTATACGGAACGGATCATTAATTGGAGGTTTATTATCTCGCACTCCGTCTTTATTACCATCAAGTGCATTACCCGAAACATCAGCAATCCCAGAAAATGGAATAGCAGAAAAATCTTGTGCATCAACTCCATTTGTTCGAGCAGTACGAAGCAGGGCATGCATTCGATCTTCACCATTTTTATCATTTACAGGCAAACAATATATCGGTTCTCCACAAGCATTTCTTCCACACTCGTCATTTGGAACAAACTCAATAGTTCTATACCCATTGGAAATAACCCACTCCCCAGAAAACTGCGGATGATAATCAGCAGCAGGATTGGTGTTAATGGTACTTGTGTTAAGTACAATATGAGAAAAGGTACCATTTGGTGGTGAAAATTGACCAGCAACAGCAAGAGGATCCATAGCCTCATTAAATGTTACCTGCAAAATGGTATTTCTTGGAATAACTTGTTCTTCACCAGTAAAAGCAGGATAAGTACTTTGAACCACAGGTGGATCAAAATCAAAATCACTACCCGTAGAAAACTCCCAGGTATAATATGAAAATCGTTGCTGCGCAAAAATACTTTCATTCACCTGTTGTTTCATGATTTGATTAGACAAATACACCGTATACGGTACAGTATCTTCCAAAAATTGGAATGGACGAAACACAAAGGTAAACACAGATAAATCTTCTCCCTCATACATCGTCATAGCAGCTGCTTGTACTCTAATATTTTCATCTGCAGTAGGAAATATACGAACAGCATCAATCTTCAGATGATCACAAGACGCTTCCCAATTAAACTCTTCCCCATCAACCGCAGGCAAACAATCTCCATAATATTCTACAATATTTCCAGCTCCATCTCGCAAACAATTGGCTTCATTATCAACCATAGAAACAGGATCAACACCATCAATAGGCCAACAGGTTTGATTTGTATTTTCAATAAGACTTGCAGGATCAACAGGTTCAGCAAAAGTAACAATAATTTTTGTATTTCTTTTTACATCTTCTTGATCTCGGAACGGATAATGATCGCGAACAACACTTCCCAAAGAACCACTTCCAGCAAATGACGCAATTTGAGGTCGTCCTCCATTTCCTCCTTCAGAAATACGAAATCCTGTCGCTCCTCGAAGTGCATTAATAATAAATCGAGTAATAATAAACGCCGATAAAATAATAACCAACCCAATGACAGCATTCACTAAAATTTTCTTTGCTCGCGTAATATTATCTTCATTCCCATTTGCCGTCATCCACAAATACCCAGCATAAATTACAATAACCACAAAGATAACACCCAGAAGTCCCAAAAAGACATTGATGATTTGTGCAATAATGACACGAATATCCCCACTACCAAGTACAGTTTGATCTGCAAAGTCACCAACACCAAAGGTATCTGTTTGAACACTGTTTGGAGGCACAACTTCTTGTGCAAACACATCAACAGGAAAAAGAGAGACACATAAAAAAACAACCAAACAAAACATTGTGGTTGAAACAAGATTCTTTTGAAGAATACCAAAAAATTTTGATCGATTCCAGGCCAGCATGGGAAAACCTAGAAAAAATGCAATGAGTAGAAATTAACAACTAAGAGATTTTCTTATTTGTTAAGAAAGTTTTTGCATAACGCGCTCTCGAACACGAGAACCGTCTGCTTGTCCATTCACACGTAACATTACTGGTCCCATCACGTTACCGATATCTTTGGGACTCGTTGCTCCTGAAGCTGCAATGACTTCAGAAATAATAGTATCAAGCTCTATATCAGATAGCTGTGCTGGAAGATATGCTTCAAGAACACCTAACTCATATTGAGCTTTTTGAACAAGATCGTCTCGGCCCGCTTTACCAAATTCAACAAGTGAATCACTTACCTGTTTTACTTCCCTTTTTACCACAGCAAGAGTTGCAACGTCATCAAGACTAGTAACCCCCGCTGCTATTTCAGCATTTTTTATAGCTCCCATAAGCATACGAAGAACAGAAACGCGGTCAGCATCTCTGTCCTTCATAGCAGTAATTTGCGCTTGTTGTAGAGTGTCTCGAAGCGTCATGGGACTATGTTATTTATCTTTTCGATTCATGGTATCTTCGACAGGAAGCTTTCCAATTTTCTGAAGATAATTTGTCTTTGAAACAAGTTTCTGTTTACGAACGGCGTTTGTACGTTTTACATTTTTGCTCTTACCGTCTTGATAAAACTTCACTTTTTTTGCTTGAAGAATTACCCCAGAATCTTTCCATCGTCGCTTTACACGACGAATGAATGCCTCAAAAGACTCACCTTTTTTCCGTTTAATATCCGACAGATTAATTCACCTCCCAGTGAATAATATAAGGATAAATTCTAGACTTCCAAACAATGTAGGAAATCATCTTCGAGTATACACACCATTCCAAAAAATGTCAAACTCATCCACAGCTATTTTGTCGCTCTGTTAAGGAGTTTTTGAAGTGTTTTAGCAAGTTTTTTTTCATCAATAATTTCTTGAATTCCTGATTCCATATCCCGAATAATAACCGTACCATCTTGAATTTCCTTTTGTCCCAAAATAACGGTATGAGTGGCATTATATTTTGCCGCAACTTCAAGCTGTGATTTGAGTGATGTTTTTGCAAGATTATGGATAAACATAATCCCCTGCTTTCTCATCTCCTCAATAAGATACAATGCCCGTCGTCGCGCTTGCGCTCCAAGCTGAGCAAAATAAATAGGTGGCCGATTGTCAAAGCTATAATCAATAGTATCTCTTGATTCAATATTTTTTCGCATAGCAAGAAGGACACGTTCAAGTCCAATGGCAAATCCACAAGCAGGTGTATCATGTCCACCAAGTTGTTTTACCAACCCATCATATCGCCCTCCACCACCAAGTGCACTTTGAGATCCATCAGTACTATCAATAGCAAAAAATTCAAATACGGTATCAGTATAATAATCCAATCCCCGAACAAGCGTTGGTTGCAAGATATATGGGATACCACACTCATCAAGATGTTCAAGCACACTCATAAAAAACTTCTTCGAATCATCAGAAAGCCAATCAAGGATCTGTGGCGCTTCTTCAAGGACAACTTTATCTCCTTCATCTTTTGAATCAAGAATACGAAGTGGATTTTTAAGTAATCGTTTTTTTGAAATATCAGACAACATGCTCCGTTTGCTTCGCAAATAACTTGATAACTCAAGCAAATATCGTTGTCGATCATCCAAATTTCCAATACTGTTAA
>Ga0100379_10000604_pt1 | contig 38130 bp, 40 predicted proteins | sample CryGeymeta201503_FD_80418 | JGI IMG/M metagenome (GOLD analysis project Ga0100379, IMG submission 80418) | Groundwater microbial communities from Crystal Geyser aquifers in Utah, USA - Crystal Geyser metaG 2015-03 | ecosystem: Environmental > Aquatic > Deep subsurface > Groundwater | place...
AATCATTCAAGCAAAACATATTCCAGAATTATTAAAGGAGGGAAAAACAATATCAAATTTTTCTAAATTCACCGAGTTAATCCTAAGTGATGTTGATAAAAAAACTATTGATAAAATTCAAGCGGGAATATTGGAAATGAGTCAATCACATAGTATTTATGATTCTCACCCAGCATTGAAAATTAGAATTGATTATTCCGAAAAATTTGATAACAAAGAAGAAAAGGAAAAAGATTTTGTTGATAAACTTTTTGACAATTGGGATAAAATAAATGAGAAGGTTGCGGAGCTTTATAATTTACGGATTTTAGCTTATCTACAAGCACTGCAGCAGCAATCTGGAACAGAAGAGGAAGCGAAGAAAGAATAAAATTTTCTTTTTTTAATTAGCCGTCAAAATACATCGTACAACACGGCATATACGGCTACGCTTCGCTCCGCCCATATTGCTATCGCAACATCGTATATGCCGAAACGTTATGTGAAATAAATTATTATATTTTTGTTTTTTGGTGATTGGTGTGGTGGGGCGAATGAAGCGATTGCCAATAACGTAGAAATTATAAATTTTATATGAAAGAAAATATTCCAAATCAAGATATTCTAAATGCTTTTGGCGTTTCTGGTAAACCAGTCTTGCTTACTGGCGGTGAGGGTACGTGTTTTCGCATTGATGATGTTGTGTTGAAACCGATCCAAAACAGTATTGAAGTATCGTGGATTGCCGACATATGCGAGCGCTCATATTTAGAACATGTACCTATATTGAGTTCCAAATTCATCCAGAAAATGATCATGATTGGGTACCAGTCATCATTAAACACTTAAATTTAATCGATATCGTTCTAGATAACATAAATAATTATGCAATTATTAGAAATTAAAGACAACGAAGTTGTAGCAATGGATGACTATCCTATTCACGATTTAAAGACAGGGGTGAGTGATGGGGTGATTTTAAAATTGTATTTTAGAATTTTTCAAAAAAATTGTGCTAATATTGTTGCAAGAACAATAGTTTTGCCCAAAGAATTGGTAGCGTCTGTTTTTGATAAAAAAATAAAGAAAAAATTTGATGAATTTGAAAAAAATCACCCAAAAGTTAAATATTTTGCGCTGGACGGCAATCACCGAACTACCGCCGCATCGCTTACAAAATCTAAAATTCCAGCCATGCTTTTTGAAAATGACCAAGACTGCAAGGATGTTCAAAAAATAAATAACAGCGCAGAAGTCTTTAGACCATACACAAATAATTCCATTGATGAATGTGTTCTAGAATTAAAAGATCATTTTTTGAAAGTGGAACAATTCTATACGGTTGCGGAAAAAACTAGGAGAATGGTTGAAGATATGTCGGTAGAAATGCCGCAGTATATGAGAGATAGCTTTAACCGAAAATAGGATATATAATTTTAGATTTTGTAAGCGAATTCGCCCCCCTGATTGGATGACGAACGGAAAAAAACAACATCACTTAACAGCGTGTATGCGGTTCCTCTACGCTTCACCTATATCGCTATCGCGACATCGCATACGTTGGAACGTTAAACCAAAAAATGATTTTGAATAAAGACCATCATATGATCATCGACACTCACTGCCACATTCAATTCAAAGCATTCGACGAAGACCGAAACGAAGTCCTCAAACGCTGCCAAGAAAAAAATATAATAATGAATGCCGTTGGCACACAGCAAACCACCAGCCAGCTTGCCGTAGCTCTTGCGGAACAACATGAAAATATTTACGCAACGATAGGACTGCATCCCATTCAAGAACATAAAGTACAAGTAGAAGAGGAACAAGACAATTTTATGTCCCGTGGAGAAGTCTTTGACATCGACTATTACGATAAACTTGCTCGCCATCCAAAAGTAATTGCAATAGGGGAGACAGGATTAGATAAATATCATATCCCTAAAGACAAAACACAAGAAGACATATTTGCTGTGCAAAAAGATATTTTTCTTCAGCATATCAAACTCGCAAATAAACACGATCTTCCTCTCGTCATTCATATTAGAGAAGCGCATGAAGAAATGATTGCCTTATTATCAGAAATAAAACAAAAAGGAATAACAATAAAAGGAGTTGTACATTGTTTTACCGGAAACTGGACGCAAGCCCAAATTTATCTTGATGCAGGACTTTACCTTGGATTCACTGGTGTAGTTACGTTCCCACCAAAAAAAACAGATCCCAAGCCTCAAGAAGAATTGCAAGAAGTTATAAAAAACATCCCCCTGGATAGAATACTCGTAGAAACAGACGCCCCATATCTCGCTCCTCAAGCACACCGTGGAAAACGCTCTGAACCATGGATGACAGAAGAAGTTGTCAAATGGATATCTGAATATAGAAACATAAGCCAAGAGTCACTCATGAAGCAAACAGTGGATAACACCAAAGCATTGTTTACAAAAATTAAGTAATACACAAAAAATCCCTTATTTAAGGGATTTTTTGTGTATTAAAGAAAGAAAAAAAAATATTGACGAAAAGGTTTCTTTTATGTATACTATCGACGTTTCATTTAGCCCTATGCAAAACGAACAAAAACATGCTGAACTGACCCATAAGACCTTTCTTATCATGTTTCGGTTACTCTTTGTTTTTGCCATTCCAGCGATAGCTGCATATTTTGTAGGGAGATGGATTGACCAAACGTATGATTGGCGTCCATATGGATCATTGTTAGCACTAGCCGTATCCTTTATTATTTCATGGGCACTCGTGATCAGAATATATCTATCACTGGAAAAAGAATTCAAACAATTAAGAGAGTCAGAAAAAAATTAACACTATATGTTATTTCAAGTACAAACAGAAGCACCAAATATCCAACCTGAAACGGTATTCACTATAGGAAATTTCATGGTAACAAATGCCATGCTTCTTGGCACAGTCATTACGATACTTGCATTGATTGTTTGTCTCTACATTACCAAAACACACAAACTCAAACCAACAAAGCTACAAACAGCAGTAGAACTCATGGTAGAAAGCTTTATTAATCTCATCGCACAAATTGCGGGAAGTAAATCATTGGCACAAAAATTACTCCCACTCATTGGTGCGCTTTTTTTATTTATTGGGATCAGTAATATTATTACCCTTGTTCCAGGAATATCAGCACTTACCTATAATAGTATTCCACTATTTAGAACCCCAACAAATGATTTCAATACCACATTTAGTATTGCACTTGCCATGGTAATTCTTGCTCAATTTATGAGTATCAAAGAATTTGGATTTTTCGGACATGTTGGAAAATATATTAAATGGAAAGGTATTATTCAAGGATTCAAAAAAGGAATAATGGAAGGGTTCATTGCAATAATTGATTTCTTTATTGGATTACTCGATATTGTTTCAGAAATTGCCAAAGTTATTTCATTGTCATTACGGTTATTTGGAAATATGTTCGCAGGAGAAATGCTTGCAAGTGTATTGCTTGGTACGTTTGCCTTTTTATTACCAGCACCGTGGGTGGGAATGAACCTCTTGGTAGGGTTACTTCAAGCAATGGTATTTGGTGCACTAACTACCGCATACATATCATTATCGATTGAACGTACAGAGGCATAATACTGCCCTTTCTTTCCGTATAACATGTTGTAAAGAAAGAAAGGTCGCTATTATTTATACATATAATTAATAATTATTCTATGGAAGCAGAAGCAGCTAGACTCATAGCAAAAGGGCTATGTACACTATCAATGTTTGGTTCAGCTATCGGTGAGGGATACCTTATCGGAAAAGCATTCGAAGCAATGGGACGAAATCCAAAAATTGAAGCAAGCCTTTTCAGCAAAATGATCATTGGTGTAGCACTTGCAGAATCAACAGCGATTTATGCGTTTGTTGCATTTTTCATCATCTAACGACGGGATACGCATCTGCGTATTCATGAGCACCTTACGTATATAAGGAATTCATGAATACGTACGATTCATTTCGTATTGTTATCATAATTAGTATATTCGCATTATCGCATTTGCATATGGAATTTATTCTCGACACATTAGGAAAGGTAGGATTTGAATGGAAAATGGGACTGTTTAACCTGATCAATTTTTTGATTATTTTTTTCATTTTAAAAAAATTCTTATTTAAACCAATCACCAAAACAATCAACGAACGACAAAAAAAGGCAAATCAAGCCATTGATGATTTCAGTCAGGCAAAAGCCGAACTGCAAATGGCAACACAAAAGTCACAAGAAATTATTGATAATGCAAAGGTAGAAGCAAACAAAATTTTGGAACAATCTCATGATGATGCAAAAGTGCTAGCCGATGAATTGAAAATAAAAGCAAAAGCAGATATAGAACTCCTTATCGAGCAAGCAAAAAAGAATATTGCCATCGATAAAAAAGAAATGAAAGAAGAGCTCAAAAAAGAAACGGCAATCCTTGTTATTACGGCATTAGAAAAGATTCTTACTGAAAAATTTGATAAAGAAACAGATGAAAAATATATAGAAAAAATGATTTCTTTATTAAAATAAGAATTTGTACACCTGCCTGTCTATACACAGGGTTGTACCGTTCGTAATTCGGATGTGAAATATATGGCAAAATTACTCCCAATGCAATATGCAAAAATCCTTTACCAGCTTATCAACGATACGCCAGTAAAAAACCATACGAATGCCTATAAAGCGTTTATCAACTTGCTGTACAAAGATCAAATGATAAACACCGTAGACTACATCATAAAGGAATACGAAGTATACGAAAAACAACAAAAAGGGATAGTGACACTAACAATAACAACCGCACAAACAGTAAGTGCAACGCTCATAAAAAACATTACCAAAGAATTTGGAAAAGACGTAGAACTTACCACCAACATAGATGAATCACTAATCGGAGGAGTACGTGTCCAACACAATAACACCATTCTCGACGCAAGCATTAAAACACAACTTAACCAATTAAAAAGAGAATTAACATAATGGAACGCGAATTGAACGAATCAAACGAATCATATCATTCGTTCGGATCCGTTTAATCCGTTAGATCCGTGTTCTATAAATAGAGATATATGGCAAACAATACAGAACAAATTATCAAACAACTAAAAAAGAATATTGAAGAGTTCAAAAAAGAAGTCCAAACAGAAGAAATTGGAAAAGTTATTGAAGTAGGAGATGGTATTGCCCGCATGAGTGGGTTAGAAAACTGTCAATCACAAGAAATGCTTGAATTTGAAGGGGGAACAATGGGAGTAGCACTCAATCTTGAAACAGAAACTGTTGGTGCCGTAATTCTTGGTGATTATACAACCATTAAAGAAGGAGACACGGTAAAACGAACCGGAAAAATTCTTTCAGTTCCTGTCGGAGAAAACATGATCGGTCGGGTAGTTGATGCCCTTGGAAATGCTATTGATGGAAAGGGAGATATTAACACAAATCAATTTTATCCAGTAGAACGGATTGCGCCAGGTGTAATGACACGACAACCAGTAGAAACACCAATGCAAACAGGGATCAAAGCAATTGATGCACTTATCCCAATTGGACGTGGTCAACGTGAGCTCATCATTGGTGATAGACAAACAGGAAAAACAGCAATTGCTATTGATACCATCCTCAACCAAAAAGGACAAAACATGATTTGTATCTACGTTGGTATAGGACAAAAAGAATCAAAAGTTGCTCGCCTTGTTCGTAAATTGCAAGAGGAAGGAGCCATGGAATATACCATCGTTGTTTCAGCCGGAGCAAGTGAACCAGCCCCAATGAATTATCTTGCCCCATATACCGGATGTGCTATCGCAGAATATTTTGCCGATCAAGGAAAAGATGTACTTGTTATTTACGATGATCTTACCAAACAAGCATGGGCCTACCGTGAAATGTCTCTGCTTCTTCGACGACCACCAGGAAGAGAAGCATATCCTGGAGACGTGTTTTATCTTCACTCACGGCTACTTGAACGAGCGTGTAACCTTAATGAAGAAAATGGTGGGGGATCAATTACCGCACTACCAATTATTGAAACGCAAGGTGGAGACATTTCTGCATACGTGCCAACAAACGTTATCTCTATTACAGACGGACAAATCTTCCTAGAAACAAACCTTTTTTACAAAGGTGTTCGACCTGCACTTAATATTGGACAATCAGTTTCTCGTGTAGGTGGTGCAGCACAAACAAAACCAATGAAAAAAGTGGCAGGAAGTCTCAAACTTACGCTTGCTCAATTTCGTGAACTTGAAGCCTTTGCTCAATTTAGTTCAGATCTTGATGCTGATACAAAAAAACAAATTGATCTTGGCCGACGCATGACAGAACTCCTCAAGCAACCACAATTTTCACCATTTGCGGTGGAACATCAAGTACTATCAATTTATGCTGCAGGAAAAGGATATTTTAATGATATCGACGTAGATAAAGTACGAGAAGCGGAAAAGAAACTTATTGAATTTGCCACCAAAACAAAACAAGCACTCCTAGACAAAATCAAAGCAGGAGAATGGAGTGAGGAAATCGAACAAGGAGTAAAAGAAATTTGTGAGCAATTTAAAAAACAATAAATAGAAAAGAACGATCGTATCGTACTTTATGTATATTGTATCTTGATACCTATGCCAGTAAATGCCAAGGCCATAAAAGCCAGAATTAACGCTTCAAAAAATACCAAAAAAATAACCAAAGCCATGGAGCTTGTTTCTGCTGCCAAAATGAAAAAAGCCGTGGAAGCAACAGAAAACACACGACTCTATGGACGATTAGTGAATGAATTATTGCAACGGTTGGCATTTTTGGATGAACAGAACTATTCACTCTTAGAATTGCGTCCAGTAAAAAAAGTACTCGCCATCATGGTGAGTTCAAATAGAGGCTTATGTGGTGGCTACAATGCAAATGTGTTTAAAACAGCATACGCAGAATTAGCCGACGCAAAAAACATAACAAGATTACGGATAGATCAAGAGAAAGAACCACCAGAACCAACAAATGAAGTACCGCACATCACAATCTTAGGTATCGGGAAAAAAAGTGCCTCTTTTGCCAAACGGTATGGGTATGAGCTAGAAGCAGTATTTAATGATTTAAGCGAACGACCTGCGTACGAAGACATCCGTGTCATAGCAAACATGGCAATTGAAGGATACAAAGAAAAAAAATACGACAAAATCATCGTAGTCTATACACATTATAAAACAAGTTTAGAACAACAAGTAAAAATACGGCAAGTACTCCCAATTTCTCCATTTGACTTTCATAAAATGGAACAAGATGTTCCGGAAAAATATGTACCACATGCAGACGTAGAAAAAACCAATTTACAACAATACCTATTTGAACCAAATCTAGAAGAAATTATTGAAACGACATTGCCAAAATTAGTCCACGCACAAATATACCAAGCAGTTCTTGAATCCGCCGCAAGTGAACACAGCGCCCGAATGATTGCCATGAAAAGTGCAACCGACAATGCGGGAGAATTAATTGAAGATCTAACAAGAGAATATAACAAAGCCCGCCAAGCCGCTATCACGCAAGAAATTGCTGAAATAGCTGGAGGAGCAGCAGCGTTATCATAATTATCAATAAAAAAAGAACGCAGATGGCCCAGATTACCTGGATTTACCAGGAGGAACATCATGGAAAATCCTGGTCATCCTGGAAATAAGTGTTCTATCACATAGTAAAAAAAATATGAATAAAGGAACAATCACACAAATCGTAGGAGTCGTCATCGACGCGCACTTCGAAAAAGAACTCCCAGCAATTTATAATGCTATCGAGTTCATAAACAAAGATGGTAAACGCCTTGTCTTTGAAGTACAACAACACCTTGGATCACACAATGTTCGCGCTATCGCCATGGGAACAACAGACGGACTTGCTCGTGGAACAGAAGTTGTTGATACAGGAGCACCTATTTCAGTTCCAGTTGGAATCGAAACACTCGGACGAATGTTCGATGTTATTGGAGATCCTATTGATAATAAACCAGCACCAACAAAAGCAAAAAAATCTCCTATTCACCGTAAGGCACCAGATTTTAAAAATCAATCAAAAGAAACAGAAATTCTTGAAACAGGAATAAAAGTTGTGGACTTGCTTTGTCCATTTCTTAAAGGAGGAAAGATTGGATTGTTTGGAGGAGCTGGAGTAGGAAAAACCGTTATTATCCAAGAACTTATTCGAAACATTGCATCAGAACACGGTGGATATTCAATGTTCGCTGGAGTAGGGGAACGAACTCGTGAAGGAAACGACTTATATAGAGAAATGGAAGAATCAGGAGTATTAGAAAAAACCGCACTTGTTTTTGGACAAATGAACGAACCACCAGGAGCTCGTGCTCGTGTAGCCCTTACGGCACTTACCATGGCAGAGCACTTCCGTGATAATGAAGGAAAAGATTTGCTTCTCTTTGTCGATAACATTTTCCGTTTTACTCAAGCCGGATCAGAAATGTCTGCACTCCTTGGTCGTATGCCATCAGCAGTAGGATATCAACCAACGTTGGCTACTGAAATGGGAGCATTGCAAGAACGAATTACCTCAACAGATAAAGGATCAATTACTTCTGTTCAAGCAGTCTATGTTCCTGCCGACGACCTTTCTGACCCAGCACCAGCAACAACGTTTGCTCATCTTGATTCTACGGTCGTATTGAACCGTTCTCTTGCTGCCCTTGGTATCTACCCAGCAGTAGACCCACTTGATTCAAACTCAACAGTACTTGATCCACAAATTGTTGGAGAAGAGCACTACAACACCGCCCTTGAAGTACAACGCGTACTCCAACGATATAAAGACCTACAAGATATCATTGCTATCCTTGGACTGGAAGAACTTTCAGATGAAGACAAACTTACCGTAACTCGTGCACGAAAAGTACAACGATTCCTTTCACAACCATTCTTTGTGGCAGAACAATTTACCGGAGCTGAAGGACGATATGTAAAAATTGAAGATACGGTAAAAGGGTTCCGAGAAATTCTTGATGGAAAACATGATGATAAACCAGAATCTGCATTCTACATGAAAGGTGGCCTCGACGAAGTTATTGCTGCCGCAGCAAAAAAGGAATAACAAAAAAAGAGACAGGGGAACACAGATCACCCAGATTCCCCACATAAACCATGATATAATATCTGGGCACATTCAGGCCATCCTGAAAATCTGTGTTCTATGAAACGTAGTTAGTATGATTGATTTTAAAATTGTTACCCCAGAAGGGACAATTTACGAAGACCAAATAGAAAAAGTAACTATCCCCACACAGGCGGGGGAAATTACGGTATACGAAGATCATGTTCCACTTGTATCAATCCTCAAACCGGGAGAATTAAATATTCATAAAGAAAAAGACGCGGTAGTAAATCTTGCCGTATCAAGTGGTATTATAGAAGTACGTGAAAACAGTCAAGTTTATATCATTGCAGATACTGCCGAACGAGCTGCCGATATTGATATAAAACGAGCCGAAGAAGCAAAAGTACGTGCAGAAGAACTTATGAAACAACAAGAGTATGCACTTGATGTTGACTTCGCTCGTCTTCAAGGAAAAATTGAAAAAGAACTTGTTCGTATCAACGTAGGAAACAAATATAAAAACGTAAAATAAGACTGCGCTTAGTAAAAAAATAGCGCTATTAAGCAAAAATTATTGACAAACGGTCGTATCCCATATACACTAGGTAAGAAGTATTTATTCTTAACCAATAAAATACTATGGAAGACCAAACACAGAACAATGGTGCAGCACCTCAAGCACCTGCAGAAGCAGTAGTATCTGCAACCGCTCCAGAAGGAACAGAAACTGAAGCAAAGAAAGAAGAAACGAAAGAGTAGGATGGTTTGTCCATTCCAAACAAAGAAAATAGAACACTCAAAAGGTGCTCTATTTTTTTATGCAAAAAAAGGACAAAATGAGATAAGTGCATAACCACTATTGCATCAAAAAAAAGATGGGATATAATATATTCAGTATTTTTATTTTTTATGTCTATCCCAACTTTGCAAGAAGTGGATGCATATCCTGTTCCAGAATTACTTATTCCACGAATAGAAAAAGAACATGGGTACTCACTCAATATGGCAACGGCACTCGTTCGTGAAGCAAAAAGAATGTTGTACCTGAGCGCAAGAGAAAAAACAGTCGTATCTCCATCGCATGATGTAGACATGGCGTGGCATGAGATGCTCATGTTTACCCGGTTTTATCAAGAATTTGCAGAATTTATTGGAAAATTTATCCATCACGATCCAACCCCTGGACCACCTGATGGTGGAAATATTTACAAAGCCACAAAACAAAAATATCAAGAAGCCTTCGGAGAAAAAGTAGATCAAACATTGTGGCCATAATACGTAGACTATTAATATTTAATTGATCAAATATATGGAAAATTTGTGCAATAGTTGCCAAGAAGAAATGGACTATGACAACGAATGTGAATGTGGTAACTGTACCACCTGTTGTGATGGTTCATGCCAAATAGAGTAAACGTCATCTGTGTGATGACGTTTTTATTAGTCTAAAAGGGGGTATACTGTAACATTTTCGCTAAAACTACGTCTTCTTATACGAAACAACCAAAACAGAGAGCAACAATCCTTTGCTTTCCACAAAAAGCGTGAGGTGGCATTGCTCTTTTTTGTAATAAAAAACTATGCAAAATACAACAAAAAAAACACTCCAAATATATTGGAAACACACCAAAAGAAGAAAAATTCCTGTGGTGCTGTTTTTTTTGTTTGTCATTATTTCATCAACACTTTCTCTAATTCCACCAATTTTTCTCAAAGATTTTTTTAATATTCTTTCCAATGGTGATGTATCCCAAAGTGCACACTTAATAACGCTATTAGGGATTATTATAGGGTTATCCCTTACCAATTGGCTGTTTCGTCGTGCCGAAGAATTGACCAGCAATGTATACAAAAACTATATCATGGTAGATATTTCCCAAACCGCATTTGCCTATCTTCATGGGCATTCTGTTTCATTTTTTAATGATAATTTTGTAGGCTCACTCGTAAAAAAAGTAAAACGATTTATCGCTGGATATGACAGATTGGGGTCAATCCTCGCCTGGGATCTTACTCCAATATTAGTGACAATTATTTTTGTATTTACCGTATTGGTGAGAACAAATGTATTTTTTGGTGTTGCCGTCATTATTTATGCCATAGTAATGATTGGATTTAACCTCATATTTAGTAAGTATAAACTCAAATATGATGAACAACGAACTGCCGCCCAAAGCCGATGGACAGGACATATCGCCGATACGATAACAAATCACATAAACGTTAAATTTTTCAATGGAAAAAAACGAGAACTAGCAAAATACACTGAAATAGAAAATGACGTACGACGATTAAATACATTCACGTGGCAACTGGGAGATTTAAACCAAGCAGGACAATCACTCATTATTATTTTTCTTGAAATGGCCCTATTTTTCTGGGCAATCCATTTATGGAAACAAGGAAATATCAGCGTAGGAGATTTTATTCTCATTCAAGCATACGTCATCGAGCTGGCACACAGATTTTGGGGGATTGGACGAGTTATTAGAGATTTTTATGAATCAATAGCTGACGCAAATGAAATGACAGAAATTCTCATGCTTCCACATGAAATTATTGAAAAAAAGAATGCCACAGCGCTTACCGTAGAAAAGCCAGAAATTATCTTTGACCATGTATCCTTCCACTACAACAAAACACGTAAAGTAATTAATGACATTACGTTAACAATAAAAGCAAAAGAATCCATTGCACTTGTGGGTCCAAGTGGAGCAGGGAAGTCAACAATCATAAAACTACTCATGCGTATGCATGACACCACCAAAGGGAAAATCATGATTAGCGGACAAAAAATAAATAATGTAACAACAGAAAGTCTTTGGGAGAATATTAGCTATGTTCCTCAATCGCCAATTTTGTTTCACCGCACCCTTTTGGATAACATCAGCTACGGAAGACCAGACGCAACACAAAAAGAAATTATGGCAGCAGCAAAGGCTGCATATTGTGATGAATTTATTGAACAATTTCCAGATAAATATGAAACACTCGTAGGAGAACGAGGAGTAAAACTTTCAGGAGGAGAACGGCAGCGAATTGCCATTGGACGAGCTATCCTAAGAAATGCGCCTATTCTTATTCTTGACGAAGCCACATCAAGCTTAGATTCAAGGTCTGAACAGCTTATTCAAGAAGCACTCAAAACACTCATGAAAGATAAAACTGTCATTGTAATTGCGCATCGACTGTCCACCATTATGAAAATGGATAGAATCATTGTCATAGAACATGGCATGATTACAGAACAAGGAACCCATAAGCAACTCCTCAAGAAAAAAACCGGAGCCTATCATAAACTCTGGGAACTACAAGTGGGAGGATTCATTACATAAAAAAACCGCCCTTTCCGGGCGGTTTTATTGTATGAATGTGACCTCCTTGAATTGTCATCGAGTGTGGAAGATGGCGCGAGCTCACTTCAAACCGAGGTCTCTGCGAGCCTTTCTGCGCTTACTATCAGCTTCCCTTCTAATTTCTTCCGCAGACGGGGGAAGAGAGAATGGGGGAGCTGACGACGTGTCATTTGTGGATGTGAGGGCGCCTTCATTTACCAAAGACACCACAACCCTCATACCATCCTTGCTGCGCTTATAGTAAGCAAAATAGAATTGAACTGGAGAACAATATTCAAACACCAGATTAGCGGGGATTGCAATACTTGTAGCCGTTCCACCTTTCATTGACCATCCAGCATATCCAAACAGATCAGGGTAGGTGAATCCACCCATTTCAGTCTGGAACTCATCAGGAATCTGAAAAGTTGACGTTCCTCGAACACGCTCCCAGTTGGACGCATTCTTGAGGATGTCGTCAAACCCTTGCCCCCAAAGAGCCCTGAGGTCTTTTTGAGGGAGCAGTGTTAGATGTTCGTGCAAGGTTGTCATCACTGACCTCCTTTTGGTGTGTGTTTATGGACGACCCAATTCAATATAAATAAAATCATATTTATTCACCCACGTCAACTTGCAAACCCCTCAAAAAATAGCTAGACTAGGCCTCCTGTCACAACCCATTACATATGACCCAATTTGACGTACAGAGAACAATTGCCGCAATCATGGCTACCCAACACCCAGATAACGCCCACGCCCCATATTGGGAAACAGATGGAGATGGATTTGTGAGTGTCCATGAAGAATCAAAAGAATGCGTATCAGCTTTTCAAGATCTTCACGTACAAGAATTTATGTGGGATTGGGAAGGAAAACATGCCGATGCCGCAGTAATAGACAAACTATTTACCGAATATCACGAATATTTTAAAGAGCACCAAATTGGAAAAGAAATTTTTCTTACCTTTCGTATACCAAATATCTGGCATGAAAAAGGGTATAGCCTCCTTCGCGCGCTTAGTGTTATTCTCACCAGCGAAGACTTTGCTAAAGACCTTAATTTTCACACGCCGCCATTGTTTGAAGTAATCCTCCCCATGACAGAATCGGCAGATCAACTGGTGCATATTCAAAATGCATACAAAAAATTTGCCCAATTCAAACAAGACGTTTTAGACCAACAACAATATACAAACCAAGAATATTTGCGCATCATTCCACTGGTAGAAGGAATAGAAAGTCAATTAGAAATTGGAACACTCTTGCGAGACTATATTGTAAAACATACACAACTTTTCAATCGTCCACCAACATACATTCGTCCATTTCTTGCAGCGAGTGATCCTGCCTTAGTGGGCGGGGTAGTTGCCACAGTCCTCGCAAATAAAATAGCCCTATCAGAAATTGCCAAAGTCAGCAAAGAAACAGGAATTCCAATGTATCCAATTATTGGGGTAGGTAGTTTGCCATTTAGAGGCGGGCTAAACCCTGAAAATGTAGACCGATTTATCAAAGAATACAAAGGCGTCCGAACAGTTACCGTTCAATCAGCCTTCCGATATGATTATCCAAAAGAACAAGTGGAAGCCGCTATTCAAAAACTCAAACGAGAATTGCCATATACCGACACCATCATCATTTCTGATGAAGAAAAAAATACACTTATCAACATCATACATAAATTCAAAACACACTATCAATTCACGCTCGATAAAATATTGCCAGAACTAGAACCATTTTTTTCACTCGTGCCAAAAAGAAGAGAACGAAAATTACACATTGGTTTGCTTGGATACGGACGCAATATGGGGAAAAACACCCTCCCTCGTGCTATTTGTTTTACTGGAGCTTGCTACTCACTTGGCATTCCACCAGAACTTATTGGCTCTGGACAAGCACTTGCAACCCTTACCGAACCAGAATTCCAGCTACTCAAAAAACACTATATTTCCTTCGAACAAAACATGCTCGAAGCTGGCCGCTATCTAAATAAAGAAACAGTCAACACCTATATAGAAACCAACAAAGCCTGGCAATTTATTGCTCGAGATATTCACGACCTAGAACATCACCTTCATATCACCCTCGGCCCACAAACACCCGCCGAACACATACACCACAACCTAAGTGCAAACATGCTCTTAGCCAAAGGAGACAACACCTACAGACAAGAACTTATCATCAAAACAGGAAAAATAAGAAAAAGCCTCGGCTAAAAAAATACAACAAACAAAAAACATCTCAAATTGAGATGTTTTTTGTACATTTGATAACACCGTAAAACATAGCTGTCCTCAAATGCGAATCCCTCAGTATACATGAGTATACTGAGGGATTCTTCTCCAATTACTACTATTCTCCATATTCCTCCTTTTTACCGAAAAGCGACGATCACGACGTCGTCCTCATCTTCAGTCTCCTCCTTGATGACGTTATAGACCTCCTCGCGGTAGATCTTGACGTCCCGCGGAGCGATGATCCCGATCCGGACCTGATTCTTTCGGATCTCCTTGACAACGATCTGAATCTCGTCGCCAATCCGGATGATTTCACCGACTTTTCTGGTCAACGTTAACATAAATTTCTCCTTGAAAGTTGATGGACAAACCACCCCTTGGTTTGTCTTCAGAAAGCGAGTACAATATACCTAGTTATTCCTTAATTGTCAACCTCTCTATGAAAACCAAATACAAGACAAGTCCCAAAGATTTCTTCCTCCATTTGCTCATGATCATTACCCTATACGGAAGTGCCATCAGTATTATTACCATTCTTTTTCAAATCATCAATATTACCATCCCAGATCTACTCGATTATCAGTACGGCCCCTACGATTCAAGCGTTAGTATTATCCGATCTGCGGTAGCAACACTTATTGTGATGTTTCCGGTATACCTTGGTACCATGAAACATCTTGGCAAAGAATATAAAGCCAATCCAGAAAAAAGATCCCTCCCCATCAGAAAATGGTTAATTTACCTTACCATTTTCATTGGAAGCATTGTATACATGGTAGATTTAATTAGTATCATTCGCAGCTTCCTCGAAGGGGAGGTAACCCTACGATTTATTTTAAAAGCGCTTTCCATACTTATGGTAGTAGGAAGCATTTTGTTTTACTACATCAGAGACCTCAAACAACATAACGTATCTTAATATGAAATATTTTGCATACTACATCAGTATATTTGTGGTCATCACTATTTTGGTAAGCTTGTACATTGTTGGTTCACCACAACATGCACGGCAAATACGATTTGATGAACAACGAATATCAAACTTACAAGAAATTCAAAACAATATTTCTTGGTACTACGATCAAAACGATACCATACCAGAACAACTCACCGAACTCACCACAACATATCCCGAAGGAATAGTACTGACCGATCCAGAAACAGGGAAACCCTACGAATACATGAAAACAGGGGAGACCACCTACCAATTGTGTACCACATTCAACCAAACACAAACGTCTTCATATATAAATAGGCCAGTACCCATAAAAATAGCTGCCGGGGATAGTTGGTATTACACAGTAGGAAGAAACTGTTTTGATAGAGAAGTAAAAAAATCCATAACACAAGAAGAGATGATACACATAGACCGATCAGCAATTCCCGTACCACAAGAAGCTCCCATAAACTAACAAGAATATATAAAAGGACTCCTATTCACATAGAAGTTCTTTTATATTTTCAACATCCTGCAATAACCTACGCAGTCGTATGCCTTTTTAAATCAGGTCGCTGTCGACTTTTAAACAACGCTGAATTTGTGCTCCCAACTTGTTTTCGATACGCGGTATATTCTTCTTCAGGCAAAGCAATAATTTCTACACACCGATCAGTACAACAACCATGCATTTCTTCCTGACACGTAGGGCATTGAATAAACAATAAATTACACGCCACATTACGACAATTAGTAAATTCATCACACACGTCACCACATTGATCACAGGAAGACAAGACATCCTCCGTTACCGCTTCCGCAATTCGATCATCAAACACATAATTTTTTCCTTTAAATTTACTTACCAATCCTTTTTCTTTCACCGTATGCGCATAATCAATAATTCCACCCAACAACTGATTTACATCTTCAAATCCTTCATTTTTTAAATACGCACTCGCTTTTTCACAACGAATACCACCTGTACAATACAGCAATATTTTTTTATCCTTTTTATCGGCAAGCAATTCCTTTACCATGGGAAGCTCTTCCCGAAATGTATCACAATCAGGGGTAATTGCTCCTTCAAAATGACCGATACGACTTTCATAATGATTTCTCATATCAACCACAATCGTATTAGGATCATCCATTGCATCATGAAATGCTTCCGGAGTAAGATGGGTACCAATATTAGACAAATCATAATCATCAGCCGTCAAGCCATCTGCCACAATTTGTTTGCGTACCTTAATACATAGTTTAATAAAAGAAAACCTTGGTTCTTCAACAGCAATCTTAAATGGAACATGTTTAAATCCAGAAAAACTGTGTACATGCTGCACAAACATATCCCAATGCTTTTCTGGAACACTACATTGGGCATTAATGCCTTCTGCTGCCAAATAAATACGACCAAGTACACCAAGCACGCTCCAGGCTCGAAATAATTCATCACGAAGAGCTCGTGGATGAGCAATATGCGTGTATGTATAAAAAGATACCGTCCTACGAGGGACAGATTCTATTTGAAGTTTTTGCTTTGCTGTTTTTCTATCTAATTTGTTACGAAGGGTAAACATACGAATATACAAATAAGTCATTAGCCAATATACACAAAAAAACACCTCTCGTCAATGCAAACAGAAAAATAATTGCCCAGAATCAACACCTCTGATACAATGCAACCACTATGGCAGAGTATCCACTAAATTCAGCCCAACAACAAGCCGTTGATTATATAGACGGTCCGCTTCTTATTGTTGCCGGAGCAGGAACTGGGAAAACAACAGTAATCACAAAAAAAATAGCTCACATCGTAGATACCAAACTTGCCGAACCAGAACACATTCTTGCACTCACATTTACCGATAAAGCAGCAGAAGAAATGCAAGATCGTGTTGATGAATTCGTAGACATTGGCTACACAGAAATGAAAATTTCTACCTTCCATACTTTTTGCCAAGAATTGCTACAAGAATTTGCTCTTGATATTGGCATCCCAAACAATTTCAAATTAATGATTGAAACCGATACCTGGATGCTCGTTCGCCAACATATATACGACTTCAATCTTGATTATTATAGACCACTCGGAAATCCAAATGCACACATTCACGCCCTATTATCTCACTTCTCCAAATGCAAAGATGAACTCATCACCCCACAAGAATATCTAGCTCACGCAGAACAACTCACACGAGACAACAGCGGTGACATGAATATTGATGAAAAAACTCGCATTACCGAAATTGCCAACGCCTATCATACCTACACACAACTCCTCCTAGACAATAGTGCACTCGATTTTGGTGATCTTATTTACTACACCGTCAAGCTACTCGAACAACGTCCACAAATACAAAAACAACTTCAACAACGATTCAAATATATTCTTGTTGATGAATTCCAAGACGTCAATTGGGCACAATACGTTTTAGTACAAATGCTTGCCAATGAAAAATATAACCAACTCACCGTGGTAGGGGATGATGACCAATCTATTTACGCCTTTCGTGGTGCCAGTGTATCAAACATCCTCAGATTCAAAGAAGATTTTCCAACCGCAAAAAATATTGTTCTCAACACCAACTATCGATCAAATCAACAAATTCTTGATATTGCGTACACCTCTATCCAACACAACAATCCAGATCGTCTTGAAGTAAAACTACAGATAGACAAAAAACTCGTAGCTGGCAGCACACAGGAAACAAAGACTACCCAATCAGCAGTCACTCACATCCACGGATACACCATCGATGATGAAGTTGGTGCCGTTTTACAAGAAATTCAATCTTTAAAAAAAGAACACCCCGAAACGGTATGGGATGATTTTTGTATCCTTGTTCGCGCCAATGGGCATGCCGATCCATTTATCAATGGATTAGAAACCGCACAAATTCCATACGAATTTCTTGCCTCAGCAGGACTCTACAGACAACCTATTGTTCTTGACGCGTTCAACTTTCTCAAACTACTCGACAACTATCATGAGCATACCTCAATATATCGATTACTTCGACTACCATTCTTGAACTTCAAAGAAAGCGATATGCAAAAACTGGTAGGCCTGGCAAAGAAAAAAAGCATATCCTATTACGAAGCACTCAAACGAGCAAGCGGATTTTTTCTTTCACCAGAAGGGATTGCCACCTGCAATAAACTTGTCACCCTCATTCACACAGGGATGAAACAAGTCCGATACGAAAAACCGTCCATCATCCTCTACAATTTTTTTGAAGACAGTGGCTATTTGAACTACCTTACCAAACAAGAAGATGTCGGAGACAAACACACCATCAGACAAATTTATCAACTGAAACAATTTTTTGACCTCCTTCGTCGCTACGAAGATGTTACTCCAGACGCCAATGTAGTTCACTTTGTTGAACAATTTGAATACATGAAAGAATCCGGCAACGAAGGAAAACTCTATCAGCCAACCGATACCCCAGACTCAGTAAACATCATGACTATTCACGCCAGTAAAGGATTAGAATTCAAATATGTGTTCATGATCAACATGGTAGAAGACCGATTTCCAACCAGAAGAAGAGGAGGAAACATAGAAATTCCAACAGAGCTTATACGAGAACAACTTCCCGAAGGAGACGAACATGTTGAAGAAGAACGACGATTATTCTATGTTGCCGCAACTCGTGCCAAAGAAAAACTATACTTTATCAGTTCAGAAGATTATGGTGGTTCACGAAAAAAGAAAATCAGCAGATTCTTAGCAGAACTAGACTACGGATCCAAAGGAAAGGAAGCAATAACCTCCCAAAGTGAACTAACCAAAATAAATAATCAAACAACAAAAAAAGAATTGGTAAATTCGGATGATTCGTCAGTAGTAACCTATAATACCCCAAAAGCCTTTTCCTTCTCACAAATACAAAGCTACCAAAAATGTCCATACCAATATAAACTCTCCCACATTCTCAATATTCCCAAAAAAGGAGCAGCTTCGTTTAGTTTTGGCTCCACCATGCACAACACGCTCCAAAAATTCTACGAACAAATCCAAGAAATGAATAGTGCCAAACAACCAACTCTTTTTGACATTCCCAATGGTTCTCCCATAAACAAGGTGGAACAAGGGGAACTAAAAGTGCCCACCCTCAACGAACTTTTTGAGATATACAAAATCCAATGGATAGATGACTGGTACAAAAATAAAACCCAACGAGAAAGTTATCAAAAAAAAGGGAAAGAAATTCTCAAAACATTTTATACATCACAAGAAGAAAGTGGATGGACGATACCCGTCACTCTAGAAGGATGGTTTAAAATTGTAGTTGGCGATCACCTTGTCCATGGTCGTATTGATCGTATAGACAAACAAACAGATGGATCACTCGAAATTATTGACTACAAAACAGGAAAAACAAAAGAAAAACTCGTTGGCGAAGACAAAGAACAACTGCTCATTTACCAAATTGCCGCGGAATCATTACCACAGTACAGAAACCTTGGCCCCGTAGGAAAATTAACATTTTACTATCTAAATGACAATGTCCAAACATCATTCACCGGAAAAAGTGCAGAAATAGAAAAATTAAAAACCAAACTAACTAAAACCATAGAAAATATTAAACAAGGCGACTTTACGCCAACACCAGACAAATTCACCTGCCAATATTGCGACTATCGTGATATCTGTGAATATAGGGCAACATAACACAAAATATGCAAGACACAATTACACTCATTGTTACTGTGGGAGGATTCTTATTTGCCATGTACTCTGCGTATATTTTATATAAAAATCCAACACCATTTTTTCCAACAAGCAGAAAAAAAATACGAAAAATGATTGCCTTTGCAGAACTCAAACCAACAGACATCGTCATGGATCTTGGTTCAGGGGATGGCCGAATTGTTCTTATGTGTGCAGATAGCGTACAACAAGCCATTGGTATAGAAATAAATAGGGGACTCTGCTATTGGGGAAAAATGATGGCAGTCTTAACCAATAAAAAAAATGCCGTATTCATTGTTCAGGATTTTTGGGAAACAGACATCTCACACGTGGATGTGCTCATGCTCTTTTGTATTAAAAGCGAAATGGCAGGGCTTAAAGAAAAAATTCAAAAAGAAATGAAACCCGGAAGTCGAGTGGTAAGTAACATTTTTAGCTTCCCAAACTGGTCCCCAAAAAAGACAGACAAAAACGTGTATCTATACGAAGTTCCAAAATAGCCTCTTCTCAGACAAAAAAGAACATGCTACTATAAAATCGATAACAAACGTATGTCCTTCTCGTAGGCATAAAGTAATTAAATACATGAGTTTCACCAGCATTGGCGATTCCCTTAAAAAGAAAATAGGAGATACCTCGCCGCTCAAAAAACAAGTAGAAGCCGCTCAAATCGTAGAATATGCCACTGCGGTTTTTGAAGATATGTTTCCTCCAGAACTGGCAAAACATGCAAAACCACTATTTCTCAAAAACAGAACACTCACGGTTACCTGTTCAAGCTCAACGCTTGCCCAAGAAATTCGTGTTAACCAAACACAAATTGTAGAAAAGCTCAACGAAAAACTTGGAAAAAATGAGGTTGACAGAATCAGATATCTTTCCTAAACTATAGTAATATGAAAATATCTGTATACAAACAACGATCAAGAGTCATCCCGCCATACAATCGTGTACGAGGCATGATCTAGTTTTTGTATAGATACATAAATTAGCTATCCGCCTCACAGGCGGAATTTTTTATATAGTATGAAAAAAACAATTATTATAAAAATTGGCACAAATGTTATTACCACGGCAGAAGGACTTCTTGATATAGCCATCATGGAGCATCTCGTTGGACAAATAGTAGCACTAAAAAAAACAGGTATCCAGATAATACTGGTAAGTTCTGGTGCAATGGGAGCAGGAAGAGGACTTCTTGGCATATCACCAAAAGAAACCGTAACAAATAGTCAACTGTTAGCCGCAGTAGGACAAGTAAAACTTATGGATACGTACCAAAAACTTTTTGAAAAACACCATATGTTCTGCGCCCAAATTCTTGCAACAAAAGAAGACTTTCGTGATAGACAACATTATCTTAACATGAGAAATTGTTTTACAAAGCTTTTACATGACGACATTATTCCTATTGCCAATGAAAATGATGTTGTTTCTGTACAAGAACTTATGTTTACAGACAATGACGAACTTGCCGGCATGATTGCCTCAATGATGGATGTATACAAACTCCTCATTCTTACCTCTGTCGATGGTGTATACGACAAAGATCCAACACAAAAAAATGCCAAAGTCATACATACTGTTGATAGACAAACTCAATGGAAAAAAGGCATCACTCAACAACGATCAGCATTTGGACGAGGCGGAATGAGTACAAAATGTTCTGTTGCAGGGAGACTCGCACAAATAGGGATAGAAACACAAATTATCAATGGACAAACAAAACATAGCATTATCGATGCCATAGAAAAAAAGAATATAGGAACAACATTCTGTGCAGAAAAAAAAGTATCAAATATAAAAAAAAGAATAGCAACGGCAAGTGGACAAGAAAAGGGAATTGTTATAGTAAATAAATTAGCTCAAGAAATTCTTACCTCTCCCAATCATGTAAGTTTATTACCAGTAGGGATTGTTGACGTGATAGGAGAGTTTCAAAAAGGGGATATTATAAAAATTCAAAACACCAAAAAAGAAGACATTGGCATTGGTATGGCACAATATAATGCAGAACGAGCAAAAGAATATATTGGCCAAAAAGGAAAAAAAGCGCTCATCCACTACGACTACTTATTTATCGAAAATAAATAATATGAACAAAAACATAGGAATACTTGGCGCCGGAAACATGGGAAGTGCCATATACCAGAGCCTAAAAAAAATAACCACTGATGAAAACCTTCATGTATGTGATTCATCACAAGAAAAACTCGATGAACTCAATGCAACACACACCTACCAAAACAGTGAAGACATGCTTGCTCATGTTGATATTGTTATTCTTGGCATAAAACCACAAACATTCCATCAACTTTCAATAGACTGTTCAGAAAAAATAGTTATCTCTATTATGGCAGGAGTGTCCATGGAATCATTAAAAAAAACACACGCAAAAAAAATCGTTCGCACCATGCCAAACCTTGCCGCCAAAGTAGGCAAAGGCGTTACTGGATGGATTGCCAATGAATCCGTTACCTCTGAAGAAAAACAAAATATTCAAGCAATATTAAACACCTTTGGCACCAGCATTGAAGTGCAATCAGAACATATGATTGATGCAATCACCGCCCTTAGTGGAAGCGGTCCTGCTTATTATTTTCTCCTTACAGAAGCCATTGCACAAACAGCAATAAAGCTGGGATTTTCAAAAGAACACGCAACACAAATTGCACAGGGGACTTGTATTGGAGCCGCCACATTACTTGAACACGATACAAAATCCGCCACAGAATGGAAAGAAGCGGTTACCTCAAAAGGAGGGACAACAGCCGCCGCCCTTGCATACTTTGAACAACAGAACTTCACACAAACAGTAGAAGGAGCAATCCAGGCAGCACAAACAAGATCAACGGAACTTAACTCCTAATCTATGGAACAACTAAAGCAGGTAAAACAAGCAAGCCGTAAACTTGCACAACTCCCAATAGAAAAAATAAATGAAGTACTCGTTGATATTGCCGATGGATTAACAACACAAATTCCTACTATTCTTGATGCAAACAAAAAAGATCTTGCACAAATGGAAACAACCAATCCCAAGTATGATCGCCTACAACTAACAAAAGAACGACTTGAAGATATTGCCAAAGATATCCGCAACATCGCAACAATGCCATCACCCATAGGAGAAATTTTCGAACAGCGAGTTGTGCCAAGTGGATTGGAACTAACCAAAATACGTGTTCCCCTTGGAGTTGTCGGCGTTATATACGAAGCAAGACCAAATGTTACCTTCGATGTATTTACGCTCTGTTTCAAAACACAAAATGCATGTGTTCTCAAAGGAGGCAGTGACGCCAAAGAATCAAATCAGGCAATCGTGTCATATATAAAAAACATACTCAAAAAACATACTATATCAGAAGACATACTCTTTCTTGCACCAGCAAACAGAGAAGCCGTTTACGAAATACTCCAGGCATACAACAACATCGACGTAATTATTCCACGCGGAAGCAGTACCCTCATCAACTTTGTAAGAGAGCATGCAAAAGTCCCTGTTATAGAAACTGGCGCAGGAATTGTGCATACTTACATTGATATAAGTGCAGACATCACAAAAGCACAAGCAATTATCACAAATGCAAAAACACGAAGAGTAAGCGTATGCAACGCACTCGACACACTCATTATTCATCAAGACAAACTAGACAATCTTTCAGAAATAATAAAACCATTGGCAGAAAAAAAAGTTCATGTCTATGCAGACAACCAAAGTTTTAACGCAATAAAAAATCAATATCCAGCAGACTTACTTTATCAGGCAGCACCAGAAGATTTTGGGACCGAATTTCTTGATTACAAAATGTCTATAAAAACAGTTTCATCAATAGAGGAAGCATTGGAACACATCCAACAATATAGTTCAAAACATAGCGAAGCAATCATTGCCGAAGATCAAAAAGCCATTGAACTATTTTTGAACACGGTAGATGCAGCCGCAGTATACGCCAATGCGTCAACAGCATTTACCGATGGCGCTCAATTTGGACTTGGTGCAGAAATTGGTATTAGTACCCAAAAACTTCACGCAAGAGGTCCTATGGGACTAAAAGAATTAACGAGTTATAAATGGATAGTCAAAGGAAACGGTCAAATACGGACATAAGCATACCTTGACAAATTCAATAAACAAAACTACACTTTCACTTGAATGACAGCCACCCCAGATAGGTGGTTGTTCAATATACACGTTCCTTACAAAAGGAACCTCCACCCCACGAGGGACAAAATGGAAATCAAAGATTTTGCAACCGTCAATCCGGCTAAACCAGGTTTCAGGGTCAACGACTTCCTCGCCAACGGGCCTGTCGCTGAGGCCTGGAATCTCGTCAACGGACACTGGCAGGAGTTGGGGAACTCCCGTTCGAGGCGGATCATTGATCCGTTGACGGGACAGCCCATGATCGACGTCCCTGCGCCGTCGATCGAGGAGCTCGCGCCCTTCGGCGAACACCTGAAGAACTGCCCACTCGGCGGCAGGCACAACCCCCGCAAGCACGAGGAACGCTACCTCATGCTCGGAAGGGTATGTAAAAAGGCGGCAGAAGCGCTCGCCGAGCAGGAGGTCGAGGACTTCTTCACCCAGCTCATCCAGCGGGTGATGCCCAAGTCCGATGCCCAGTGTCGTGGCGAGGTGCGCGTGACCTGCGCGTTTCTCGCCAACTACGGTAGCGATCGCGTCCGCTTCCTCGCCACCGGGACGACCAGCCCCGGCGACCATGCCGGACAGCGCATCACCAACCAGCGACACCCCTATGGTCCCGTGGTGGTGATCGCGCCCTTCAACTTCCCGCTCGAGATCCCTGTGCTCCAGGTCATGGGTGCCCTGTTCATGGGCAACGCCCCCCTGGTCCACGTGGATCAGCGCGTCGCGGTGGTCTTCCACCAGTTCGTGCGACTCCTGCACTCCTGCGGTCTCCCCCTCGATGAGATCGACCTCATGACCTGCGAGGGGAAGATCATGGGAGAGTTCTTGGACATGTACAAGAACGACATCGCCCTGGTCCAGTTCACCGGATCCTCCGAAGTCGCCGGCCTGGTCTCCCAGACCATGAACGGCCGCATCAAGAAGGAAGACGCCGGTTTCGACTGGAAGATCCTGGGCCCCGACTACTCCCCTGAGTGGCTCGAGTACATCGCCCACCAGAGTGACCAGGACGCCTACGCCGCCAGCGGCCAGAAATGTTCGGCCCAGTCCCTGCTGGCCTGGCACAACAACTGGCCCAGGGAGACGCTCATCGCTGCTCTGCAGCGTATGGCTCAGCGGCGTTCACTTCAAGACCTCACCATCGGACCCGTCCTCAGCTGGACTACCCGACAAATGCTCGATCACGTCCGGAGGCTCTGCGAACTCGAAGGCGCCGAACTCCTGTTCGGTGGCAAGGAACTCACGGGGCACAACATCCCCGAATGCTACGGCGCGCTCGAGCCAACGGCGGTCTTCGTGCCGTTGAAGACCATCCTCCAGGACGAGGCGACGAGACAACTCGTCACCACCGAGGTCTTCGGACCCGTCCAGGTTCTCACCGAATTCGACGACGCGAGCCTCGAGCAGCTCATCGAGCTGCTCGCGAGCCTCGATCACAGGCTCACGGCCGCGGTCGTGTCGAACGACCCGCTGTTCGTGAACAACATCGTCGGACACGTCGTGAACGGCACCACATACGTGGGCATGCGGGCTCGCACCACCGGTGCGCCGCAGAACCACTGGTTCGGCCCCCACGGCGACCCCCGCGACGCCGGCATCGGCACGGACGAGGCCATCCGCCTTACCTGGTCGTGTCCCGTCTGCGTCATCGAGGATCCCGGCCCTATCCCGGCTAGCTGGACTCCCACGCTCAGCTAGCCGACTACACCAACAACATCATGATCATGGAGAAGTTGTACCATGAACGATGACCCTGGCCCCCCTCCCAGCAAGCGGCAATGCACCTGCACCTGTGACATCTGTCGCAAGGTGCAGACCCGGCAAACCCTGGCTGCTATGCTGCTGCCACTGCAGCCTCTCCCGCCGAAGCTGCCAAGGTTGGACTACACACAGGGAAAAACCCCTGTCAACCAATGCCCGTGCACCGACATCAACTGCAGGTCAGGACACGTCCAACGTGCCCTGATCGAGCACCTGATGAGGAATAGTCACAAAGGTTTCGGCCTGTGCGACATTCCCGGAGACATGAAGGCGGCATGATCTCCTCCAACAACAAGGATAATTAAGAGCAAGGGGATGTAAGAAAGATATCTTATATCACCCTTGCTCTTCGCTCTTATATAAAGAATGTTTTATTTATATAAAAGCAAAAAGAAACCCTATTTGGGTTTCTTTTTTTATATTACCGATCTATAGAAAAAATTTTCCACACATAGGTACGCACATTCATCTTGGTTATTTTTATGATGAATGTGCCGGAAGAAAAAAGAACTAGAGAGAAGACTTGAACTCATCAATCGCCCCAAGCAACGCCTGGGTCAACGACGCTTCCCAGCGGGAATGCCCCGCATGAGGAATCAAGCGCAGATCCGCCTGAGTCCAACGCTGTGCCAATTCCGTCACTCCATCACGCGGACAAATCCAGTCATGCTCACCATGGAGCAAGATTCCCCGGATCTGATGCACACGCAGCACATTCGTTGCACGATCGAGAATATATCCGTCCTGCAAGAACACGCTGTGAAGGAAATAGTGAAGCTCCAAACGCGCCATCGCCAGGGCGATAGCCATCGTCTCTTCATCCTGTGCAGGAGGATCACCAAGTTCAACCGTAGCAAACGCCCCCTCATAGGAAAACCATGCCATGGCCGCCGAATTAAAAACCGATGACGACGAATCATACAACAACCGCTGAGCATAGGCATGCAGAAGCTCGCTAGCCGTTGCCGTCTGGGGAGTAAGTCCCACGTGACGAACGAACGTAGCGTACTCGTTGGGCCTATGACCACCCATGCCAGTCATGAAATGATTAATGTCACTATTACGACCAAGCCAAGTTCCACGCAAGATCAAACCAGAACACTTCTGAGGGTGATTGGCGGCGTAGACAAGTGCCAACGTCGCACCCCACGAACCCCCAACGATCAACCAGCGACCGACCTGAAGGTGTTCACGCAGACATTCAATGTCCGCGATCAAATGGCGGGTCGTGTTATGCACAACGCTCGCGTGAGGACGCGAACGACCAGCACCGCGCTGGTCAAACATGATGATCCGATAGAACAACGGATCAAACAGCTGCCGCATCTTGGGCGAGCAACCAGCACCGGGACCACCGTGAAGAACCAAAACGGGGACTCCACTGGGATTCCCCGAACATTCCCAATACAGCGTATGCCCGTCAGAGACAGAAAGCATACCACTGACATGAGGATCGATAGGGGAGTACAAACGAAATTCCGTGTTCATGGAATATCTCCTTGTGTTGTAGAAAACCGATCTGCATAGATAATGTATATTTTATAAAAATTTGTCAATATGCACACCTACACTTGACGTTATGTAAAAACATGATATTCTGCCAGTAACAAAGGAGATTCGCAGGATCTCCTTTTTGTTAAAAGGTCACAACAACAAATCGTTCCATTAAATTGGGACGCAGCCAAGGAGCACACCATGCTCGTCAGCAAACTCCCGCCCACCAGGCGGGAAGATCCCAAAAACGCAGACACCCGAGCACACCAGCTCATGGTCCGGGCGGGTCTCATGACCCAAACTGGACCCGGTGTCTACGCCATCAATCACCTGGGGACTCGAGTCCTCCAGCGCATCCGCGCCATCATCCGCGAGGAGATGGATCTCACCGGTGCGGTGGAGATCGAGATGCCCATCCTTCATCCCCGGGAACTCTGGGAAGAGTCCAACCGGTGGTCGAAGTACAAAAACGCAGGGACCCTCTTCACCACCACGGATCGCAATGGGGGGGAGTACGCACTTTCCCCCACGGCAGAAGAAGTCGTCACCGCCCTCGCACGGGAGCACGTCAACAGTTGGCGTCAGCTCCCGCTCAACCTCTACCAGATCGGACACAAGTTCCGCAACGAGCTCCGCCCCCGCGGCGGCCTGTTGCGCGGACGTGAGTTCGAGATGAAGGACGCCTACTCATTCGACAGGGATGGGGAAGGCATGAGGAAGGCCTACGAAGTCATGGAGAAGGCCTACGAAGCCATCTTCATGCGTTGTGGACTCACGTTCACAAAAGTCGATGCGGACTCCGGTCCCATCGGCGGCAGTGGCAGCAACGAGTTCATGGCGATCTCCGAGGCCGGGGGGGACTGGTTGCTCACGTGCGACCAGTGTAAGTATAGCGCCAACCAGGAAAAGGCTGTCAGCCTGATCCCGGATGGCGTCAACGGTGGCCCCACCAGCAAAGCCCACCTCGAGCACACGCCGAACATCCGTTCGGTCGAAGAGCTCGAGAAGCACTTCACCATGTCCGCCACCCAGATGGTCAAGACCATCATCTGCGTGGCCGGAGTGGGGGAGGAGTCGTTCCCTGTCGCCGTGTGCATGCGCGGCGATCTGGAACTCAACATGATCAAGATCAGCAACGTTGTCGGTGGTATGTCGGTCGACCTCGCCCCCGACGACGTCGTGATCGAGGTCACCGGAGCCCCCGTGGGCTTCGCTGGTCCCATCAAGATCACCGGCTGTCGCGTTCTCTACGACGAGAGCGTCAAGGGGATGACCAACATCCTCTGCGGCGGCAACCTCTTCGACCACCACTGGCTGGACGTCAACTTTGGTCAGGTGATCGATGGGTTCCTGCTCGAGGAGCCCACAGAGTACCACGACCTGCACAACGCGCAGGCCGGCTACCGATGCTCCCATTGTGGGAAGGGTGACCTTCAGGTCACTCGTGGCATCGAGATCGGCCACATCTTCCAGCTCGGCACCAAATACTCCCAGTCCATGGGTGCAACGTTCATGGACGAAGAGGGCAATCGTCAGCCCTTCCTCATGGGCTGCTACGGTATCGGTGTCACCCGCATCATCGCAGCGGTCATCGAACAAAACAACGATGACGACGGGATCATCTGGCCTGCGGCGCTTGCGCCGTACCGGGCCATGATCATCCCGCTCGACGACAACCGCAAGGACGAAGCCCGAGAGCTCTACCAAGAGCTCAAAAAACAGGGCATCGCCGTGCTCTACGACGACAGGGATAACATCAAGCCCGCGGTGTCCTTCAAGGACGCCGACCTCTGGGGCATTCCCTACAAGATCATCATCGGAAGGAGGACTCCCCCGGGACATGTGGAGATCAAGCCGCGCGTCGGCAATGACTCCAAGATCGTCCCGATCAACGAGATCTCGGACTACAACATCACGTAGGAGAAACGGACAATGAAGACAAAGGATCCTCGCCCTATCGTGGCAGTGATTGGCGCCGGTGCAACCGGTGCAGTCACTGCCTGGGATCTTTCCCAAGAACGAGACGCTGACGGCAATTTTCGTTACCAGGTCATTCTCATCGAGAAGGCCACCCCGGGTAACGGGAGCAGCCAAAGAAGCGCTGCGTGCATCCGCGCGCAGTTCACCACCGAGGCAACCGTCCGCGGCATGCGCTTCGCATGCCGCTACTACGATGAGTTCCAAGAGGTCCACGGGCTGAAGGAAACGGTCTACCGCAAGGTGGGCTACCTCTACCCGTACGCCAACCTCGACAAATTCGCAGACGCCGGCGGGAACAACACCCGCCAACGCGTGTGGGGACTCAACAACGCCCAGGTCCTTGTCGGAAGGGAACTGCACCAACAGTTTCCCTTCCTGGCGGAGAAAATTATTGGTGCCACCTGGTGTGACACCGACGGATTCCTCATCCCGGACCTCATCTACTTGACCCTGGTGCGGCGTCTCAGGGAAGACGCCGACAACGCCACGGTCATGACCAACACCCAGGTCGTTGGCGCTCGGCACAAGAACGACGTCATCACTCATCTCGTTGTCGAGGATCCGCGTGATCCCGGCAAACAGAAGAGTGACCTCGCGGTCGACATCATCGTCGACGCCACCAACGCCTGGTCACCCCGCCTCAGCGAGCTCATGGGCGTCCCCGCCCTGCCCATAGAGCCGCACAAGAGAGTCCTGTACTTCGTCAAGCCGAAGAACGTCAATGTCTCCTGCTGGCCGATGGTTGTCACCGAAAAAGGTGCCTACTGTCGTCCCGAAGGAACGGACAAGTTCCTCATGTCCTGGCTCAAGGAGGTGGACCCCGACCACCACTTCACCGACAAGTGCCAGGACATCATCCCGCCCGGATTCGCCGGGCACGACATCGACGGTCACTTCGTCACCGTCTGGGAGGAGCTCAGCCGGTGGATCCCCGCCATCGGCGAAGACAACTTCGTCCCCACCAAACCTCAAGAGACTGCGGGCTATTATGCGATGACTCCGGATGCAAATCCGATCATCGACATCAGCCAGGGTACCAAAAACCTGATCCACGCGGTTGGGTTTTCAGGGCACGGCCTCATGCACGCCCCCTTCAGCAGTAAGATCGTGGCGCACATCGTGCGCCAACTGATGGGTGAAGACGTCACCTTCAGGCTGGATGGCGTCGACATCGACATCAGCTCTTTCAAAATCGACCGCGACTTCTCGCAGGTGGAAAAGGCCGTCATCTAGATGGTCAAGGACAATCCGTCCCAAAAAGCCGCAGTTGATGCTTCACAAAAGCACATATCAACTGCGGCTTCTTCATTTTTATAAACTTGCCAAACACACTAAAAACTAGTACGATTATCTTAATTGAAAAACAACCATTACCATATATGAACCTCAAACAATACCTCACAATCATGGGACTTGCCACAATTCTTTGTTGGGTTGCGTGGATATTTGTTATTATCAACATCAATCCTTTCGATGGAAATACCACAGGCTTTATCTTTTTTTACATTACCTTATTCTTTTCCCTCATCGGAACCAATTCCATCATTATCTTTGCACTGTACCGCCTCATAAATAAAAAATTGCCACTCTTTCGTCACGTACAAAAAAGCTTTCACGAAGCAAGTGGTATTTCCTCAATTATTATCTTTGTTTTATTTTTACAAGGAAAAGGATGGCTCACCATATGGAACTTTGGCCTTTTTGTTATGCTTACAATTGTCGTTGTCTCATTCCTTTTTTCTATGAAACGGTATCAAAAATTATCATTTTAATATGTCACAAAAAACAGCAATCACCCCAACAAGAAAAGAAGATTATCCTGAATGGTATCAGCAAGTCATCAAAGCGGCAGACATGGCAGAACACTCACCAGTACGCGGATGCATGGTCATAAAACCATGGGGATACGCTATTTGGGAAAACATCCAAAAACATCTTGATAAAAAGTTTAAAGAAACTGGACACGAAAATGCATACTTTCCTATTTTTATTCCCAAAAGTTTTCTTGAAAAAGAAGCAAAACATGTAGATGGCTTTGCCAAAGAATGTGCTGTTGTTACTCATCACAGACTAGAAGAAGGACCAGATGGAAAACTTGTCCCAGCAGGAGAATTAGAAGAACCCCTTATTGTACGGCCAACAAGTGAAACAATTATCGGAGCAATGTTTGAAAAATGGGTAGAATCATATCGTGATTTACCAATTCTTATCAACCAGTGGGCAAACGTTGTGAGGTGGGAAATGCGAACACGCCTTTTTTTGCGTACATCAGAATTTCTCTGGCAAGAAGGGCATACCGCCCACGCAACAAAAGAAGAAGCGCAAGCAGAAACAATGCAAATGCTCGATATTTATGAAGTCTTTGCCAGAGATATTCTTGCCATGCCAGTAATCAAAGGAGAAAAAACAGCAACAGAACGATTTCCTGGAGCAGACAATACCTACACCATAGAATCACTCATGCAAGACAATAAAGCACTGCAAGCAGGAACTTCTCACTTCCTTGGACAAAACTTTGCCAAAGCACAAGACATTTCTTTTGTTGATCAAGAAGGGGAAACACAATACGCGTGGACAACGTCTTGGGGGGTATCCACTCGGCTTATTGGAGGAATTATCATGACACACAGCGATGATAATGGACTTGTACTTCCACCAAAGATTGCGCCTATTCATGTAGTCATCATCCCTATCTTTAAAACAGAAGAAGAAAAAGAACAAGTACTAACCTTTGCCAAAAATCTTAAAGGACAACTCGACGAACAACAATATAACAATCAACCACTCGTTACCTCAATAGACACAAAAGACCAAACAAATGGAGAAAAAAATTGGAAACATATCAAAAAAGGAGTACCAATTCGGCTTGAAATTGGCCCACGTGATATAGAAAAAAATAGTGTATTCATGGCACGAAGAGATCAAGAAGCAAACCAAAAAACAAGTGTAACAACCGAAGAATTTATTTCATCTGTCGTACGTATATTGGATGAAATACAAGAAACACTTTACACCCGAGCATTAGTGCATACACAAAACAATAGCCAACACGTAGAAACAAAAGAAGCATTTGAACAAGCATTCAGCACCGATGATAATCCTGGATATGTATCATGCTTTGCCGATGACAGTGAAGAATATGAAGACATACTCAAATCACTAAAAGCATCAGCACGTTGCATGCCATTATCCGCACAAGACGAACGAGGAACCTGCATCTTCACCGAAAAAGAAGATTGCCGAAAAATTCTCTTCGCCAGATCCTATTAACAACAACTTCCATGAATGAGGAACAAAACATCCTGAACTATTATGCTCAACCGCTTTTTCGGAAAATTCAGCAAAGATATCGCCATTGATCTTGGCACCGCAAATACCCTCGTCTACATCAAAGACAAGGGTATCGTTATCAATGAACCTACAGTTGTTGCTATCAACACAAAAACAGAACAAATTCTCTCTGTAGGTCATGAGGCAAAGGCCATGCTTGGAAAAACACCACCACATATCATGGTAACCCGTCCGCTCGCAAACGGAATTATTTCCGATTTTGAAGTAACAGAAAAAATGCTTCGATACTTTATCGAAAAAGTTCATGAGGACGGATTTTCTCTTGCCCCACGTCCACGAGTTGTTATTTCTGTACCACTTGAAGTAACAGAAGTAGAAATGAAAGCAGTAGAAGACGCCAGCATAGCGGCAGGAGCAAGAAAAGTACATCTTGTCCAAGAACCTATGGCAGCCGCTATTGGTGCGCGTATGCCTATTCAAGATCCAATAGGAAGTATGATTGTAGACATTGGTGCAGGAAACACCGAAGTTGCCATTATTTCATTAAGCGGCGTAGTAACCTGGAAATCAACAGTTATTGCTGGTGAAGAAATGAATAGAAATATCATTCAATATGCACGAGAAGTATTCAACTTATTGGTAGGGGAAAGCCATGCCGAACAAATAAAAATAAAAATTGGATCAGCAATTGCACTCACTGAACGATTGGAATTCCCCATGCGTGGACGAGACGTTATTACCGGTCTACCAAAAGAAATCATGATCTCAAATGATCATATTCAAGACGCCCTCGAACGATCCGTAAAAACAATCATTGACCACATTCGCATGACCCTCGAGGTAACACCTCCTGAATTAACCGCAGATATTCATGAACGAGGAATACTACTCACGGGTGGGGGAGCACTCCTTCGTGGTATTGATACACTCATTTCACAAGAGGCCGAAATTCCCGTACGTATTGTGGATGATCCACTGACTGCCGTAGTACGAGGGGCAGGACTCCTACTTGAAGACGACGAACTTCTTTCAGAAGTAGTACTTCCTTCTTCACGGGACAACTAAACTATCTCTGCAAAATATTGTTCACGGTCTACCCGTTAACTAATCTACCTCTATGGAGAAAAGTAAACTTCGCATTATCATCAGCATTAGTGCTGTCATTTTTTTTCTCATTACACTCCACTATATTGGATGGCTCTCACCAATAGAACATCTCCTTCGTGGAATTGTAAACAAAGGGGCTGAACCTATTTATCAAGTGAGTGTGTTAGACAACAACATTGAAACAGATACCCACATCCAAATAGAGAATCTCACCATGCAACTTGAGATTCTCCAAGAAGAAAACCAAGAATTACAAAAGCAATTACTCTTTTTTAGCAGCACCCCCTACGAACACGTAGGTGCGCAAATAATTGGTAGAAACGTAGATCCAGTAGCAAATACTATAATCCTTAATAAAGGAGAAACAAACAATATTAGTATAGGAAACCCTGTTATTACCGAAGAAGGGATTCTCATCGGAAAAATTGCTAAAGTAGAAAAAGACACATCAATTGTACGCCTGCTCCAAGACGGACAGAGTAAAATTGCCGCCACCATAAGAAATGAAGAAAAAACGATTGGCCTTATTGAAGGAGGATACGGACTCAGTGTACAAATGAACACCATTCCCCAAAACCAAAACGTCGACATAGGAGATACCGTCATGACCTCTGGATTAGAGCAAGGAATACCACGTGGATTGTATATTGGAAAAATATCAGAAGTCCAAAAAGAAGCATACCAACCATTCCAAGAAGCAATCGTCATCCCGGCCATTGATAGCAGAACCTTACATATCGTATCCGTCATTACCCAAGAGGCACTTTCACAATAATGGTATGCTAAGATTCATCCTAAAAACAATAATCCTCATTTTAGGAATAATCGCCCTTATTTTTCTTCATCTTGGGGTATCATTTCTTCTTCCTGAACCAATAAACAAAATAAATATCATCATCACCTTTATCACGTTATTTATTGTTATTCGTGAAACAGGAGTAGTTATATGGATATCACTAATTTTGCATCTCTTTTTGGAACTTTATGCTGTAACACCGTTTGGGAGTATTCTCTTTCCCTCAGTCATTGCAACACTCATTACGTACTGGATCCATCGTGACGTACTTACTAATCGCTCATGGTATGCTGCTGCCGCACTGTCTGGTATTTTTCTGTTGATATATAGAATTGGCTATACCCTTATTGCCAGTGCCTCTCAGATACTCACCACCAAACACCTTACCATCAACTACACAAACCTCGCCAAAACATTTTTATGGGAAATGGGATGTACCATTATTTTGGTAACCATTCTCTATAATATTCTTGTATTATTTATAAAACGCTTACAAAAAACGATTATCTATTCATAATGCCGTATGGAGAAACATAACTTGTTTCCGAGTATGGAAACAAGAAAATTTAAGGGATTCAAGAAAAAATTCCGTACCGCATGGGTAGAGGATTCTTTTGCATTTGAAAAAGAACAAGGCAGACAAATAAAAACAGAAGGCATGAACATGCACGTTGGAACCCATTTTACAAAAACCAGACAACTATTTTTATTTATCATCATGATATTAGGGTTAAGCGTTATTTTTGGAAGAAGCGTTCAACTCCAATTACTCAATGGAAAAAAATACAGCGCCATGGCAGATAGAAATAGAGAACGAGTTATTCCTATTCCTTCAGAACGGGGGCTTATTTATGATAGAAATGGGGTACAACTAACAGAAAACGTCCCGAATTTTTCTCTTGCCCTTATTCCACAAGATTTACCAAGAAATAAAGACGAAAAAGAAAAAATAGTAGAAACACTTGCCAACATCACAAATCAAGAAAGTGAATTTATTAGAACAACAATAAACGAATATGGAAATTATAGTTATGAATCCATTACTATTCTCGAAGATTTAGATTATGAAACCGCCTTATCCATACAAATTCAAGCGTCAGATTTACCAGGTATTCACATCCAACGTGGTAGCAAACGACTCTACACAATAAAAGAAGCAAATACCTCAACACCATCATTATCACACCTCATGGGATACCAAGGAAAACTCTCGCCAGAAGAACTAGGAGATTTATATGATGTGGGCTATCTGCCATCAGATTCCATTGGAAAATCAGGAATAGAAAAACAATATGAATCCTACCTCAGAGGAACATACGGACGAAAACGCATAGAAGTAAACGCGCTCGGAAAAGAACAAAAAGTTATTGCCGAAGAAGCACCTACTCCCGGGAAACATCTCACTCTTACTATAGACTATGCAATGCAAGAATCAATAGAAGATATTTTGCACAAGCATCTCGACAAAATACAAAAAACAAGAGCAAGTGTTGTGGTGAGTAATCCCAACAACGGAGAAATTCTTGCCATGATTAGCCTTCCTTCCTACGACAATAATGATTTTTCTGGAGGAATTGATACAAAGACATATCAGTCATACATCCAAAATCCAGATAACCCACTATTCAATAGGGCCATTGGTGGAACCTATCCATCAGGATCAGTAGTAAAACCCGCCATTGCCACCGCAGCCTTGCAAGAGGGAATTATTACTGCCAAAACAACCTTTCTCAGCAATGGAGGATTACGTATAGGTAATTGGTTTTTTCCAGATTGGCAAGCAGGCGGTCATGGTCTAACAAACGTCCGCAGATCCATTGCCTGGTCCGTAAATACCTTTTATTATTACATCGGTGGAGGATTTGAAGATTTTGTTGGTCTTGGAGTTGATAGAATAACCGCATATCTCAAAGAATACGGCTTATCCGAAAAACTTGGCATAGACATCCCTGGCGAACAACCAGGATTTCTCCCATCAAAAGAATGGAAAGAATCAGTAAAAGGGGAACGCTGGTACGTAGGAGATACATACAATTTGTCTATTGGACAAGGAGATTTGCTCGTAACCCCACTCCAAATAAATTCCCTCATCAGCACCATAGCAAATGGAGGAACACTCTATAAACCGCACCTCATGAAATATGAAGAAGACCCCATTACCAAAGAAAAAGTGATATATGAAACAGAAGTACTCAATGATAACATTGTAAATAGTGAATACACCGAACAAGCTCGGCTGGGAATGAAAGATTGTGTAGATTATGGATCTTGCCGCAGATTATCGTTGTTGCCATTCACGAGTGCGGGAAAAACAGGAACCGCACAGTGGAGTAGTACAAAAGAAAATCATGCGTGGTTTACCGCCTTCGCCCCATACGATAATCCAGAGATTACGCTTACCGTGCTTGTTGAAGAGGGTGGTGGGGGAGCAGATGTTTCTGCACCAATAGCGTTTGATATACTTAATTGGTGGTGGAAAAATAAGTAGATATAACAAAAAAAAGATATATCGTATAATATACAAAAAAATAGTATATATACGAAATGTATTCGTTTATAATCTAGTTAGCTGAAATATTCCTTTTCTTTTTTGGGTTATCGCCCAATTGTTTTAAAAAATTTTCAAATTTTTTTTATAAGGGGAAATAGGGTGTTTCCTCCGCTACGCTACGGAAACGCTTTTTTGATGAGGGGAATATATGGAGTTCCACCTATCGGCGGAACATTTATTTATAAGAATTGACCAAGCATTTCAAACACAATACAATACAACCGGTGTAACTATTACATTTTACCGGTATATGAAACCAAACATTTTAAACATTGGGAAGAACCTGAAAAAAATCCGTACCGAGAAAGGTATATCGCAAGATCGCCTTTCAAAACTTGCGGATGTCGCACTCAATACCATTGTTACTTTGGAATCGGGAAACAACGGAAACCCGACAATAGAAACAATGACAAAAATTGCGCAAGCACTTGAAGTAGATATTAACGATTTAATGAAATAACTATGGGAGCGAAAACTCAAAATAAAAACCGAGAAATCACTTTCATTGACCTGTTCGCCGGAATAGGTGGTTTTCATTTGGCATTTCACAATGCGGGCGCAAAATGTGTTTTCGTAAGCGAATGGGACGAACACGCACGCCAAACATACGAACATAATTTTAAGAAAATTCAACCTGAGCTTTTCAAAAAGGGTCTTTTTACGGAAGGAAAAGAATTATTTGCAGGCGACATCACCAAAGTGGATGAAAAAGA
>Ga0100379_10000607_pt1 | contig 38071 bp, 38 predicted proteins | sample CryGeymeta201503_FD_80418 | JGI IMG/M metagenome (GOLD analysis project Ga0100379, IMG submission 80418) | Groundwater microbial communities from Crystal Geyser aquifers in Utah, USA - Crystal Geyser metaG 2015-03 | ecosystem: Environmental > Aquatic > Deep subsurface > Groundwater | place...
ACCCCGTCTGGGCCGCGGAGATCTCGCGCGCGAGATCAATAGGTCATCAGGCGCTAGCCGATCAGCTGCTGGATCCAGAGCGGTATGAGGCCAAGTCCGCGGGTCACTGGGCTCGATCGGTGCAGTGGTACCTCGAGCGCCGAGGCCGAGACGAGTGGGGACCGCGACTCGACGTGCACCATGAGGTCCAGGTGAGCCTCGTCGACGGCCTTCGACGCGCCGCGGAGAGGGAGCAGCAGCTGCTCGAGTCGCGGTCCGTGGGCGTGGCGTCGATAGCGCCGGAGTCACCGGAGTCACCGGAGTCACCGGAGTCACCGGAGTCACCGGAGTCACCGGAGCGAGGGAGCGACGAGTAGCCTCGCTCCTGGGGACGACGCTGCATGGGGGGGTGGGGGGAGGGGGGCATCGGCGGGCCCTTCGCGGGCCAGCAAGGGCTACCCCCGCATTTCCTCTAGAATTTGAAAAAATTTTAGGGAGTATTTCTGTGAATCCAGAGCAAGAATTAATTGAAAAAATATTATCGTTTCGGCTGGATCCTGAAGCCTTCGTGATCAATGCATACCCGTGGGGAATGGCGAACACGCCTTTGCAGCAGAGCGACGGACCGCGCAAATGGCAGCGGGACTTTTTGAATGGCCTTCGGAGCCACGTACTAGAGAATGAGTCCCGGAAACGGCTGAAATTAGTTCCCCGAGTCCTGAGGGATGCAACGGCATCGGGGCACGGGGTCGGCAAATCGGCCCTGGTAGCGTGGATTGCTCATTGGTTCCTGTCTACTCGCTTGGGCGGGTGCGTGAACATAGCGGCGAACAGCGAGGACCAGCTCCGGTATAAGACCTTCGCTGAAATTTCAAAATGGACCTCACTCGCGCTCAACAGCCACTGGTTCAAGATGGAAGGGCTGACGGTGACCCCTGCCGCGTGGTTCGAGAAGCTACTCAAGGACCAGCTCGGAATAGATTCTCGAGGGTATTTCGTGAGGGGCCACCTCTGGAGCATTAATAATCCTGAGGCATTTCAAGGGACGCACAACCACATCGGTGTGGCCTGGATTCTGGATGAAGCTTCGGGGGTGCCCAAGATCATCCACCGGTCAATTGATCCGGGTTCTTTCACGGAGCGAACGGACTCGCGATTTTTTTTCATGTTTTCGAATTTCACGCGGAACGAGGGGGAGTTCTACGACGTTTTTTATGGGTCGGAAAACGAAAGGTGGAGCACGCGGCACATTGATGCCCGGGACGTGGAAGGGCTGGATCACGAGCCCATGCACGAAATGGTGGCAAAGCTCGGGGAGAACCATGATCGGGTTCGAGTCCGGATAACGGGGTTGCCCCCGATGGCCTGTGAAGAGGCTTTTATCCCACCGGAGGTGGTCAAGGCCGCACAGTGCCGGAGAATTCCGTTCGATAAGTTCGCGCCAAAGATTTTGGCGGTGGATCCTGCTCCTCGAGGAGGAAATACGGCGGCGTGTATCCGGGAGGGGAGGCACGCGCGATTCCAGACGCGAATTTTCACGGATAACGTGCCCCTGGCAAACTGGGTAGCGTCGCTTATCGACGAGGAGCAGCCAGACGCGACGTTCATCGACTCGGGAAATGGAACTGGGGTGATTGATATTTTGAGAGACATGAAGTACAAGATCGTCGAGGTGCTATTTGGGGAGCGGGCAGACCTTCCGGAAAGGTTCGCCGATCGACGAACAGAAATGTGGGCCGGGGTACGAGGCTGGTTGCCCGGGGCAGAGCTACCTGATGAGGATGGACTCCTGACTCAGCTCGCGACTCCGCGAAAGCTCAAGACGGGGCGGGCGGACACGGTCGAGAAACTGGAGTCGAAGAAACAGCTTAAAGCCCGGGGAGTTCCCTCGCCGGATAAGGCGGATGCACTGGCCATGACGTTTTACAAGTTCGTCGCCAGACTGGACTCAAAGGGGAGAAGGGTGCGGAGAGAGGACACCATTCGCGATCTCGATTATCAGCTTATTCCGTGAAAGCAAGAAGGGGCCCCGTTGCGATTTTCGACGCGCAATTGTATGCTTAGCTTTTCTTGCATCCGCTTTTGGAGGTCAGCAACATGTCTGGGTTGTTTTCTCGCCCCGCGGCGCCTCCGCCGCTGCCCCCGCCACTACCGCCTCCCCCTCCGCCGAATCCCGCGACGGACCCAGCCGTGGCCCAGGATCTGGCGCGGGCTAGGCTGGCGGAGAGAAGGGCCAGGGGAAGGTCGGCGAATATCCTGACAGGGGGAGACGGACTCCGGGGGCAACCCGCGCCTACAACGTCTCGAACGCTCGGGGTGTAGCATGAGCTACCACGTGCGCTCTCGGGCCGCGGATATCATCCGGGAGTTTGAGGCACTTCAGGCCTCCAAGGGAAACTGGATGCAGCATTGGTACGAAATTGCCCTGAGAATAGACCCCGTCAATGCGCCTTATTTCGGCTCTTTTGGAAGCGGGCAAGTGGCTCGGGGCGAGAAGCGAATGCAGGAGGTTTTTGATTCCACCGGGATCAAATCCCTTAATCGCGGGGTGGCGGTGCTAGATTCCCTGCTCGTCCCCCTCAATGAAGTGTGGCATTTCCTGGAAACGGATAATCCGGAGCTCTCGCAGGACCGGGACGCGCTGCTTTACTTTGAAGAAGTGAATCGGCGACTTCGAAATAGCAGGCTCGCCCCCGGAACAAATTTCATCAGTCAGCAGCAAATCGTGTGGAAGAATCTGCTGGCCTATAGCACGGGGGTAATGCACGTCACCGCGAGCATGACATCGCCGGGGCTGAGGTACCGGGCAATTCATCTGGCCGAGGTTACTCTGGACGAGAACAGCGAGGGGGACGTGGACCGCGTGTGGAGGAAGTTCTCCCAGACGACGCGGCAGCTGGCTCAGCGAGCAGAGTTCTCAGGGTGGCGCCTTCCGGAGAAAATTAAAGAATCCCTGGAGAAGAAGCCGGATAAGGAATGGTCGGTGCTGCATTACGTAGGCCCTAACACCGACCGAGTCTCGAGACGGGCGGATTATCGGGGGATGCTCTTCGAGGCGGCGTATATTTCTCATGATTGCAAAGAGACCATGTGGGAGGGGGGGCATGTTTCCATGCCCTATATCGTTTCGAGGTACGCGCGAGGAGCCGGTGAGGTTTTTGGGCGAGGAGGGCCGGGGGAGCAAACACTCCCTGACGTAAAAACGCTGAACGAGGTCAAGAAGGCGCACATCAAGCAGATCCACCGGGCTCTGGACCCGCCTGTGGCCGCTCCAGATGACGATGCCTTTGATGCGCCGTCATTCAAGCCCGGGACGATTATCTGGCGGGGGGTGAACAAGGAGGGGAAACTTCTTGTCCAGCCCCTGAAATTCGGCGACGTCCAGGCCTCTCGAGAAATGATGGAGGATGATAGGAACAGCATTCGGTCGGCCTATAACTTGGACCTTTTTGAAATACTCCTCGATAGGCCCGGAATGACGGCGACGGAGGTTCTGGAGAGGAAAGCGGAGAAAGTCGCCTTCTTGTACCCGATTTTAGCGGGGCAACAAACGGAGTACCTCGGCCCGCTTCTTTCCAGGGAGCTTGACGTGCTTTCGCAGTTTCCCGGGATCCTTCCAGATCGCCCGGAAGTATTTGGCCAGGTTCGAGGGCGGTACAAGATCCGGTTTCAGTCGCCGCTGAACCGGGCTCAGGATGCCTCGGAGGCGGCGGGGTTTCTCCGGTCGTGGCAGCAGACCGCTGAGATGTCGGCCCTGACGGGTGATCCGAGTGGACTCGACCATTTCAACCTGGATGAAGCCATTCCTCGACTTGCGAGGATCAATGGGATCCCGGAATCCATGCTCCGATCTCCGGAAGAAGTACAGGCCGTTCGCGACGGGAGGCAGCAGGAGTCCGCGGTTCAGCAAGCTATTCAGGCGGCGCCCGCTGGGGCCGCGGTTATCAAAGCTTTGGCCGCGAGTCAAAAGGGGGGTAGTGCTGGATGAGCGAATTGACAGATGAGGATCGAGCTTTTCGACGAGTGTTCGACCCGGATAACCCAGACGCTGTTGTTGTTATGAACGCGATCATCAGAGAGGCAAGAGTGTTTTCTTCGACGTATACTCTCTCCCGCACAAGTATTCAGGATTATGTGTTCAGCGAGGGCCGGCGTTCGCTTGCACTTGATGTGATGAAAAAGTCGGACTGGACCAAAGCACCATGAGTGATTCTGTTGTTTCCGAAGTACAAGTCTCCGAAACTCCCAAGCCCAGCGCTACCTCTGCGACGGAGAAAGCACCGACGGCGCCCTCGTGGCTGGATGAGTTGCCCGAGGATCTGAAGATCACCGCGGCTGCGAAGGGATGGAAGACGCCCCTGGATCCGGTGAAGGCGTATCAAGGGGCCGCGAAGTTTCTGGGCACGGATCCGTCGAACATCCTCCGACTTCCGAAAGGAGAAGACGATACCGAGGGCTGGAGCAGAGCGTACGATAGCCTCGGGCGGCCCAAAACTCCGCAGGAGTACGAGCTTCCCTTGCCCGCGGAAGCTCCTCCAGAAGACGTGGCTACGGCGGAATGGTACAAGGACGTGGCGCATAAGGCAGGGCTGAACGCCAAGCAAGCAAAGGATCTATTCGAGGCTGCTGGAGTCCGGGCGTCGGAAATGGCCAAGGGGTTCGCGGAAGCCTCTGAAGCGACCCGTCAGAAGCAGTCCGAGGCGCTTCGGAAAGACTGGGGCCCGGACTACGACAGGAACGTAATGGTCGCCAAGCGCGCGTTCACGGATGTACTCGGGGGCCTGGTCACTTCCGAGCAGCTGGATGCCCTGGATAGCTCCATGGGGCACGATTGGACGATGAAGTTTATGCACCGAATTGGGACCAAACTTGGCGAGGCGCCCTTTGTTTCCGGGCAAGGGGATGGTCCACAGCCTGCGTGGATCAACGCGGACACTGCGCGGCAAAAGCTCGCCGGGATCAATGAAAAATACCGGGAAGAGTTATCCGGGAGAAAACCCTTTCAGCACCAGCTAAAAGCGGACATTCTTCAGCAGCGTGAAGAACTATACAAGATAATCTACGGGGGTAAGGAGTGACCGTTACACGGCAGGAAAGGCTCGAGCTGATTCGCATAACCTACGGCAAGCATGGCATCGCGGACATGGCCGTTGAGCAAGCGAAACAGCTGGAGTTTTACTTGAACCCGACGTCTGACGCGCCCCCCGCGGAGACCCAGGCGGAGACCCCCAGGAAAGTGGGGAGACCTCGAGGCGCTCTCGGAAAGCCGAAGGTCCCCTCTGACAAGGGCGATCTACCGGATTACTTAACAGGGGCAAGCTGATACGCTCGCAAGGGCCCAGCTGACTGCGGGAAAGACCGCCTCTTTGCCCCGAGAGAACGAGAGGGGAAGGCGAGCCCTGCAAAAAAAGCAGACACGTTCACCGCGACTAACACAGGTATTAATCGTGGGCGCTTTGGAGGGCTGCGATGGCTAATAATTTGTTCGACATTTATGCGAAGCAGTACGCCGATAACTTCGAGCTGGTGCTGCAGGAGATGATGCCAAGGGGGCAGGTCGCTTGTACCGTGTCCTACGACGGTAGGGGCGAGTCGATGCAAATCGTCGACAAGATCGGAACCGTCGTCATGCAGGAAGTGACGGACCCGGGCGCTGACATCATTTGGCAGAACCCGACGACTGAAGCCCGATGGGTGGCGCCCTCTTTTTTCGACGCGGCGATCCCGATCAGGGACCAGGATAAGCTGAAACTACTCGGAGACCCCACTTCGGATTATGTGCAGGATGTCGTCGAGGCGCACAACCGCCAGGTTACCACGACTATCCGAGACGCGGCGCTAGGAACGGCGGCTACTGGGAAGTCTGGCACAACCACGAAAGCCTTTGACGCGGCGAACAATACGATCGCTGTGAATTACGGCGCGGGGGGAAACACGGGGCTTACTGTTGCGAAGTTGCTCAAAGCAGAGCAGCGAGTGCTGGCCGCACACGTCGATCCGACGGTAGAGAAATGCTACTGCTTGGTCTCGTCGAAGCAGATCATGAACTTGAAGCGGGAGCCTCAGTTCATTAACGCGGATTACAATCCTGATCCGATCCTTGCTCGTGGGGGAGTTATGGCCCGCTGGGGCATCTGGAACTTCATCCACACGGAATTGCTTGGCGTGGACTCCAGCGGTTATCGCCGGGTCATCTGCATGAGCCAGAAAGCCGTCGAGCTGAAATACTGGCAGGACAAGATCATCCGGGTGTCCGAGCGCGTCGATAAGCGCGGGTACCCTTTCCAAGCTTACATCAAGGCTGGGTTCGGGGCGGTTCGCAAGTGGGAAGAGCGCGTGGTCGAGTTGCTTTGCACTGAGTCTGGGCTGTAATCCACTGATCTGTAACCAAGTAAGGAGCCAGTATGGCAGTCGTAACTTTGAAAGCGGGGGCAGCCACGGCGCGAGATGCAACGCCGCAGGAGCCCATCGATCCGAAACTTACCAGGGGGCCCATTTGCGAGGCTATCGGGACGCTGGAATCCGTCAACGGTAACTCGATCGGGTCCGTGTACATTCTGTGTCACGGAATCCCGTCGAACGCGCGAATCGTTGAAGTGATCCTCGACAGCGATAATATCGGTACGACCACCGCGGCGGACATCGGGCTGTACGACCAGGAGGGGACGGTTGTTGACGCGGATTTCTTCGCGTCAGCCGTGAACCTGGCCGGCGGGGCTGTTTCCAATAGCCGTGTCACGCACGAATCGGGAGTGTTTGAGATCGCGGACGTGGAGAAAGAACTCTGGGACGCGTTGGGGCTAGCGGCTGACCCAGGCCTTCTCTACGATGTTTGTCTGACGCTTACCGCGGCGTCAGATGGAGCGGCGACGATCACACTGCGCACTCGGTACACGCTGAGCATGTAAGCGGGCAAAGCCGGGCAGCCGGGGACTTCGGGGTCTCCGGTTGCTCCGAAGGGGTATTTTAATGGCGACAAGAAGGTTTAAGCTGTCTGTGGGGGAAACCCTGGAGGATGTAACAGAGGAAGTCGGGGCCGCGGTGAATTCTGACGATGTCGAGCTCACGATTGAGCTGGCCACGACAGCGGTGAATGACGCGGGATCGGCAACCCGTGCCGTATCAAAGCAGGAGGTGCTCGATTGCTTGGAGCAAATCAAGCTTGCGATCATCAAATCCGAGGCGGCGTTTTCGCAGTAAAAGACTCGAGTGAAGAGGGGGCATTTCATGAGTTTTGCAAAGGGGAGGCTTGACCTCGGGAATAGCATCACCGCTAACGGGTCTGCGATGTCGTGGATGGGAGGTAAGGGGCTATTCATCGTTGAGGCGACTACATGGGGCACCTCTGCCGAGGCGTATCTTGAGCTACAGTCTCCGAATGGCACGTGGGTCCCCGTTAGCGCCACTCAGATGTCGGAGAACGGGGCCGTCGTTTTTGAGCTTCCTCCCGGAGACATTCGCATCGGAATCGGGGGGACCATTACTGCGGCCTACGCCTACGCAGTTCATATCGGAGAGTAAACATTGGCTTCGCAGTTGATCGATATGTGCAACGCGGCGCTCGTGAAGCTGGGGGCGAAAACGATCACGTCCCTGACTGACGGTTCGGCTAACGCGACCGCGTGTAACAATTCATACACGCGAATTCTACGCGCCGAACTGCGGGATCATCCGTGGGGCTTCGCGAAAGCCTTGGCCCTGATCGATAAGGATGCCATTGACCCCGCGTTTGGACGAGCGTACCAATACACGCTTCCATCGGACTTTCTCCGGCTCCTGGATCCCCTCGTGGAAGACGACACGCTTGACCGGGATTGGGAGATCCACGGGCAGAAGATTCACACGGATGACGCGAGTCCCTTTGAACTCCGGTACATAAAAAAGGTCGAGCAGGTCACAATCACGGGGGTGTCGGCAGCGGATCCCGGAGTCGTCACGGCGGCGGGGCACGGGTTCAAACATGGGGACAGAGTCCGGATAACGTCTGTCGCTGGAATGACCGAAGTGAACGACCTGGATTTCATGGCCGTCGTCCCCACCGTCGCTATTACGGCTATCACGAAAGCCGATCCTGCCGTGGTTACCGCGGCGTCCCACGGGTACCTCGACGGGGAGCACGTTCTTTTGGCGGGGATCCTTGGCATGACCGAGCTCAACAACAGGAAATTCGTGGTCGCGAACAAGACCGTGGGCACGTTTGAGCTGCAGAGTTTTGGCGAAGAAAACATCGATTCGACCGACTACGGGGAATATTCTTCTGCGGGCACGGCTCAGCGAACGGACAAGTTCAGCCTCTATACAGTCGACGGGGTAAAGGTAGACACGTCCGGGTACAGCGCCTACTCGTCGGGGGGAGTCGCGGAGCTCCTCATCATCGACGAGCTGTTCAAAGAGGCCTTCACGACCCGACTCGCTGCGGAATTGAGCGAGGTTATCACGCAATCGAACTCCAAGCGCCGTGAGCTCTGGGAAGAGTACGCGCAGATTTTTCCCCGGGCTAAAAAGCAAAACGCCGGGGAGAAAGCTCCCCAGGAACCCATGGAAGATTACTGGATATCGGTGAGACGGTGAGAGTTTCCTGGCTCCAGTCTGCATTCACCGGGGGGGAGTTTGGCGACTCGATCAAAGGGCGCGTAGACGCGGAGCGGTACCGCGACGCGGCCGATACGATTTTGAACTGGGTGGTCCGCCCGGAAGGCCGGCTCGAGCGGCGGCCAGGGACAAAGCACGTTACCCCGACGAAGTACGCCGATGGCACCGTTCGCCTGCTCCCGTTCGAATTTAACACGGAACAGGCTTACATTCTAGAGTTCGGCGACAACTCCGGGGGGACGGACCCCTACATGCGGGTCCACAAGGACCACGCGATCGTGGTTAACTCAACGACGTACACAATCACAGGGGCGACCCAAGCGAGCCCCGTGGTCGTGACCACGTCAGCCGCTCACGATCGGTCGAACGGTGACCGAGTGATCATCACCGGGGTTGCGGGGATGACCGAGCTGAACAACCGCGAGTTCATCGTGGCGAACAAGGCCGCAACGACCTTCGAGCTGACGAACATTGACAGCGCGAACGTTGATGGAACAGGGTACGCGGCCTACTCCGCGGGGGGAACGGTGTCCGTCCCCTACGAGGTTGTGAGCCCCTACGCTGGAAGCGACCTCGCAGCTCTGAAGTATGCTCAAAGCGCGGACGTGCTTTATCTTGCGAACGGGGGTTACCAGCCCAAGACACTGTCACGGACGGGTCACACCAGCTGGACCTTCGCTAACTACGCGTACACGGATGGCCCCTACCTTGGGACAAACGACGGGGGCCATTACCTGCTGGCCGGCGTGGCAATCCTGACTTTTTCAGCCTCGGCGGCAGTTTCTGAGACGTCCTTGACCCTGACGATCAATGCGCAGGCTCAAGCGAAGATCAACGGGGGTACGGGATTCGTTGCTACGGATGTTGGCCGCCTTATCCGGATAGGGAATTCGGGGCACAACCAGGCCAAGGGCGTCTGGGAGGATGGGTTCGCGTGGGGGTACTGCGTGATCACGGCGTACACCAGCGCGACTGAGGTTACGATACTGGTGAAAAAAGGGTGGAATCAGAATCCCGCGGGAGCGTTTGATTACCGGCTCTGGAGAATAGGTGCCTGGGGAGACACGGAGGGGTGGCCCTCGACTGTCGTGTTCAGCGGTAACCGGCTCTACTGGGGGAGCCTGCCGAACAACCCGCAAAGGATCGACGGGTCCGAGATCGGGGACTTCACTTCGTTCGCTCTGACCTATGGGCCCGAGTTCCGGTCGCACGCGATCACCGATGCGAACGCGGTAAGCTTCACGCTTGGCGGGGGCAATAGCGGAACCGTGAACCAGATTGTTAATATTGCCAGCACGGATCGGGGACTACTGATCTCGACGACGGACAGCGAGTGGACGCTGCAGGCGTCGAACTTGAACGAAGCGATAACTCCCACAAACGTGAATGCCCGGGAACAAGCCAGCGGAGGGTCGAACGGAGTACGCCCGATTCGTGTCGGAAATGACATGATTTACATCGATCGAACGGGGCGCAGGGTTCTCAACCTCACGTACGCCTACGATATCGATTCCCTCCGGATGACCGATTTAACTCGACTCGCTCGGCACATTGGTGTGAGCGGTTTGTCGGACCTGGTACACGTCACGTACCCCTTTAGCCAGGTCTATACGATCAACGCGGCTGGGGAGCTTTGCGGTCTTACTTTTGAGCGGGACCCGGAAAGCGTCCAGGCGGCGTGGGCAAGGCATCAGCTCGGGGGGAAGTCGGACGCGGGGGGAACTATCCCCCAGATCGAATCTATCGCTCAGATCCCGACTCCGGACGGCACGGCGCGGGAGGTGTGGCTGGTGGTGACGCGTTTCGTGAACGGGGCGACCGTGAAGCACCTGGAATACCTGACGCCGCTCGATGAGCTAGAGCCAGCTCTTGAGGACTGTTTTTTTGTGGACGCGGGGCTCACTTACGACGGAGCCTCGACGGCGACGATCAGCGGGCTCTATCACCTGGAAGGGGAATCGGTCCGGGTCCTGGGCGACGGCTTGGTTCAAGCGAGTCGAACAGTCGTGAACGGCCGGATCGCGCTTGAGACTGCGGCCTCGGTTGTTCAGGTGGGGCTCGGTTACACGTCTGACCTGCTCACGCTCAAGATCGAGGCAGGGAGTCAGGACGGCACCGCGCTGGCCAAGAAGCAGCGAATCGAGCACTTGGCTATCTCGTTTTTCCGTGCCGTTGGAACCGTGAAAGTGGGCCCCTCGTTCAGCGACTTGCTGAACTGGAGCCTCGGAGCGGCACTGATATCCGGGATAGAAGAAGACACGTTCAACTCCGATTACAGCAACAACCTGCAGGTCGCGATCCGGGTTTCGGATCCCGTGCCCTGCTCGATTCTGGCAATTAACCCCCAGGTCTCGACTTACGGGAGGGGCTGATGCTGCATATGATACCCTTCGAGGCAGAGCATTTTCTGCGAATAGAGGAGCAGGAGGCCATGTCCTACTTGCGACCCGATCGGACGCCAGAAATGCTGGACGTGTTTGCGGCAAGTCCATTCGGGTTCACGGGCATCAATGACGCCGGAGGTGTCGTGATCAGCGCAGGAATTGTGCCTTTTTTGGGGGACCCCCCGATGGTGGGGGAAGCTTGGGCCGTGATTGCGCATGATGCGCAGCCATTCATGCTTTCAATCGTGAAAAGCATGAAGAGATTCCTGAGCGCGTGCTACCTGCCCCGGGTGCAGGCCGTTGTACGCCGGGACTTTGACCCGGGCCATCGACTCGTTCGAATGCTCGGGTTCGAGCTCGAAACGCCAGATGGAATGCGCAGGTTCCATAGGGGCGAAATCACGTGTGACCTGTACGCGAAAATCAAGGGGTAAACAGAGTATGGCTGCGGCAGTTCTCGGGCTTGTGGGATCCCTGATGAGTGCTTCGGCGCAATCGTCAGCGGCGCGGCAGCAAGCCGAGTACCAGAACCAGATTGCGCGGTACAACGCTCAGCAAGCGGAGAATCAGGCCGCCTATGCGAGGCAGGCAGCCGCGGCGGAGGAATCAAGGTTCCGACGACAGTCCGCCAAGGAACTGGGGGCCATTCGAGCGCAGTATGGCGCCGCAGGCGTGGAAATCGAAGGGTCCCCACTTGATGTTCTCCAGGAGTCCGCGACGATGGCGGAACTCGACGCGTTGACAATCAGGCACCGAGGGGACGTCCAGGCGCAAGGGTACTTGAACACGGCGGCGCTGGACCGGCACAAGGGCCAGTCAGCTCTCGCGTCAGGCCGGGCTACTGCGTCGAGCGCTCGGACCCTGGGCATACTTCGGGGCGTAACGAGCTTCGTGGGTAACGGAGGGTTCGGGTTGACAAGGACGGGCTAATGCCGAAGATTCGCGAATACGAGCGAAAGATTGCGGCAATTCAGCCCGGGGAATTTTCTAAGGGAAGAAGGGCCCAGGCTGATGACGTTCCTGACGTCAGTTCTTCTGCTCGAGTAGGCGCGGCTTTTGGTGACCTACTCGGGAGCATTGGAAAAGAACTCCAGACCCGCCAGGCGCAGCAAGAATCCTTCGAAGTCCAGAAAGCGCTCGTCCAAGAATCGGTGGACACGCCATCCTGGTACCGGGCCAAGACCTCCGAATGGAACGAGGACGAGAACACTCCCACGACCTGGCAAGGGTTCACTGATTTCATCAAAACTAGTTCCGCAGCGAGGCAGCAGGAAGCCTCGCAAAATTTTAAGGATTATAGCCCGCAATCGCAGCAGGCCCTCCAACTCGGCATGCTGAAGATCCACGGGGGGCTCGTAGATGAAGCGATCAAAGCCGAGGCAGCCGTGTACGGCGCGTACATGAAGCAATCCGTCGAGAACACGATCCAGGCGAGTACTAATGCCGTAGCCCTCGATCCTATGAATTTACCCGTGCAGCTGGAACACGCCAATAAATTCATCGCCAGCATCCCGGGGCTGAGCCCTCAGCTCAAGATAGGGTTCCGGGACACGGTTAACCGGGGCCTTCACGACACGGCCCTGGAGGCCTTGTACAGCAAGGCTGTCGCGTCCGGCGATCCGGACCAGCTGAGGTCCCTGTTTGACCGCATCCGGAGCAGCGATGACTGGGCCCGGAATACGACCCCCGATAGGTTCAGCGCGTTTCTGCGAAAAGCGGATCAGATGGTCGTCAGCCTGGTTCGCCAGGCTGACGGGCGGACGAAGAGCCGCATCGAGGGAGTGTTGCAAAACTGGAGCCTGGGGAACGAGGCAAAAGAAGGGGATGCCGTCATTAGCCTGGACCAAGTCCTCGGCGAAATCGGGAAGATGTCGTCCCTTTCGGCGGAAAGCCGGAACAGCCTCGCCAACAAAGTGCGAGATATGCGCAAAGTGAAAGATGTGTACGCCGCGCTCGACAATCTGGGTAACAAGAGTATTTCTGAGCTTGTACGCGAACCGCGGGACATCATGAACGTTGTGAACAAGCTAGACGAAGTACTCGCTTTGCGGGGCCAGATCAAGGTGAACCAGGCAACCGTCGAGAGCGTGGAGGCGGGGGTAATGGGCCCCCTGAAAGGGTTATTCAAGGGCAGCATCGCCGATTTCAAGCGAGCTGTTAGCGAGCGCAAAATAGACGCCGAGACTTTGGGCAAATTCCTCGATAAGCTAAAGCAGGCGTTTCCGAGCAGCCGATTCCACGGAAGCCCGGAGCTGGCTGCTCTGGGAGATCTGGCCACCAAAAACGGGTATGCGCAATACTGGAATCAGGCGAGCCCTGCTGACGTGGTCAACATGTACCAGGCTATGACGGCCCCGGAAAAGGTTGACCTCCCCCTTCAGTACAAAACTTCGCCAGACATTTTCAAGGCGCTCAGGGACGAAGGGTTTTTCCCCCCGGGGAAAAGGATCGAAGACGGAACCGCGATCAACTTCACGCAGTACGGGTACGAGAAGCCCGGAGACCCGGGATACGACACGAACTCGGCGGAGGGGAGAGGCGACCGGAACAATTCGCTGACCACGCGGGCGCTAGCTCTATCCCCTGCGCTAGCCAAGAAGTATGGCCTCGAGCATGGCCAGCACATTTATGTCACAAACGCAGACGGGCGAGAGGAGTATCTCGGGGTGTACGAGGATACGTCCCCCCAGGTAGACAACGTTGACGTGCGGGATAAGGACGCGCTGCTCGGGAGGGACGCGTTCCTGTCCAGCATCCGAGGAGCCACGCTCGAAGGAAGAGATGCTCCCCCCGAAGAGTCCCGGGAGTTCGACACTTTCAAGGTCGAGGTACTGTCCCGGCGAATGGACTCGATCGTGGAGGGGATAAAAAGCGAAGTTGACGAGGTTGTAAGGTCTGCAGAGGCTACTGGGCTGAAGGGGGACCTGCAGGAAGAGCTGCTCGAGCTGCAGAAGCCGGACCAGCAGGAGCTATTTCAGCTTGCCGGGAAGGTGGCCGAATACAACAGAGAGGTCAGTGCCTTGGGCACGGCCATGATCAACATCGAAAAGCAGTACCTGGCGGATCCTCCCGGGTACCTCGGAAGAGATGAAGCCGTATCGAGAAATCTGGCGAGCTGGATCTCGTTCAAAGGAGGGCGAGAGGGTGCTCCGCCAGATCTGCCCTCGGCGGCGGCTGCCTTCAGCGTGTACTTGGACTCGCTGAAAGAAGCTGCGGAAAAGCGCGGGCTTCGCGCGAGCTTCGCCCTCGATAACCCCCTTCCGAAGGCCTATCTGGACGCTGTAAAAAACAGCTACGCGGCGCCGGCGGAGGGGCAGGACCTGAATGCCGCGGCTATCACGCTAACGCATCAAGCAGCCGCGGGGGAACACTGGCCCCTCGTTGCTCGTCAGCTGAGAACCCAGGTACCTCCTATTCTGAGCCCCGTCCGGGAGTTCTACTCCTTTGGGGATTTGAAAGACCCGAAGATACTGGCCCTCGCCGAGCAAATTGAGCGCGACACGAAGGCCGATACCGGCGCTTTAAGAGCGGCAATCCCGGACGAGTACCAGGCTGAAGCGGGGAAAGAGGCGCTAAACAGCGCTATACGAGGGATGTCGCTCCCGCTCAGGATCACGTTCAACGAGCAAGGATCGGAGGCGGTAGCGGTTGTTCTCCGAGCCGTCTTTGACGGGTTGCCAAAAGCCGCCCTTGGGCAGTCTGCCCGGACACAGGAATCCCCGGTAAAAGCCGCCAAGGAAATCTACGACGCGGTAATCGGGACGCAGTTTTCCTTCGGGTATGACCCGGCGGATCCATGGTCCCCCACGAGGTTACTGCGCATACCGAGAGAGTTTGACGCGGGGACGGTGCTAGCTGGGCTGGAAGGAGAACTCGACAGGCTGGATCTGTCCGGCATTCAGCTTGCCCCGGAGTTCGTTCCCGACGATGTCAGCATATTTAGCTACCGGCAGGGGCTGGAGTTGTACCTCGATACCTTTGCAGAAAACCATATGTGGATGACGTCGAAAGACGAAAAAAGCGCTCAACTTTTCGACTCAAAGAGGCAGGCCGTCAAGTATCGCGACGGGTCTCCCGTTGTAGTGCCCTTCAGCGACGTGGAACGCTCGGCCGAAGCCCGGCGGAAGAAAAGAGAACGCGCTTTCCTGTTAGAGGGACTGCGGGGCCACTGAGCCTATGATCCCGGGTACACCGAGAAACAAACCGGACATCGGAGGAAGAGCTGCCTCGGGTGGGTTTCTCGGCACCGCCCGCGACTATTTCGAAGAAGCGCGGACAACGGGGATATACCAGAAAGGGCTGGCCTTGCTGGGAACAATGGACGCCCTCCCGAGAGCGCTGTTCCCGGCAAGCGACGATAGAAAATTATCCAGGGACCAGGCCCTGGAGCGCATGAAGCCCCTCGGGGTGGATTTCCATGTCCCCGAGGACGGAATCGAACTAAGCACCTTTGAGCTCTTGGCGCAGAGGGACCTGGATCGAAACGAGCGAGAGTTTCGCCGGGCTCGGATCCCCGAGGATCAGCGAAGCTTCTGGGGATCGATTGCGGGGGGCCTGGCCGGCACGATGGCTGACCCCGCGCAGCTTCTTTTGTCCGCGCTCCCGTGGACCCGGGCCTTGGGGATGGGGGCCCCAGAAGCGTCTCTCGCGCTTACACCCGGGCTGCTTTCCCGGGCTGCCGTCCGATCGCAGTTCGCTGTAGTCGACTCTTTCCTCGGGGCGACCACGGATGAAATTCTTAACCAAGCGATCATATCGGATTACGGGTTATCAGAGAGCGACGTCGAGGACCCCCTCGCGAACATTGCCCTGGGCACGGTGGCGGGCACGGTTTTCCAGCTCGGGATCGGAACGCTGGGGGACGTGCTATCTCCAGGAGAACTCCGAGCGGTTCGGAACCGGGTTGAAGCGCAAGCGCTCACAGGGGCCCCGATAGAAACCGAGGCTTTTGTCCGGGGAATTGCGGCCTTTGCCGATAAGCCGGAGGTCATCGATGCGTTGAAATCTGGCGGGCCCATGCCAGACGTCGAGAGGATAATCAACCCTTTTGACATGGCGAAGACCCAGAAAAAGGGCCGGAAGCTCCGCCGAGCCCTGACCCGGGATCGCCTCGGCGGAGGGGAGTCCTGGATAATCACCGCCGATGGAGAGCGAAAGATCTTGAGCGTCGCTGACGACGCTCTCGAGCTCGAAGGCGGGGAGCGCGTTCTCTATACCCACGTATTCCGGGACCCAACAACCCGAATCCGAACAACCTTCTCGAAGAAGGCTCTCGAAGAAACGAGGAGAGCGCTCCAGGCTCAGGATGTGGCGAAAACAGCGACTTCCGACCTCGACCCGGAAGCCCCTTTTAACGAACTAGATCGCCCGGGAAAACCCCTCCCGGCGGACAAGCTTGAGGAGGCGGTTGAGCTGGATATCGCGGAATCCGCGGAAGCCGTCGAAGCGCTGGTGCAACAGTTCGAGGCCGACCCAGAAACGGGGCTTTCCGAGATATACAGCCGGGATACGGTCACCGCGTACGTCGATTCGCTGAAGCGGGAGCTCGAACACCTCGATAAGGCGAGGGAAGTTTTTCTGCGCGCAGCGGATTGCGCGGGCAAAAGGATGTCCTTCTGATGGCCAAGGATTGCTTCGATCGGGCTCTCGAGTCCCTCGGGCTCGTGGGCGATAAGGCCCTGCCGGACGCCGTGCTGGAAAAGACCCGGGGCAAGCTGAAAAGCCTCGTAGCTTTCCTCGATGAAAAACGCAAGGATCCCGGAACCCCTTTTTCCGAGTCGGCCTCCGATTCACTCGTCCGGCAGCACCTTGAGAAAGCGATAGAGCAGCTTCGCATCGAAGCCAAGATAGCCGCGGCCAACAGATACCGTAATCTGAAGGCGCGGATGCGGATTGCGGATAGGATCGCGTCTGTGTGGAAAGACAACCCCTCAGAAGGGCTGAAGGCCCTCATGTACGGCTCGCTTTTTGACAGAGTCGGGTCAAGGAACGCACTCGGCGTCCGGGTCGCGGCTCGCCAAAAGCTCGAGGTTGCGCGGTTTCAGAATCGGATGGAAGCCGCGGGGTTACTCGATATTGCAGGGAGCCGGGAGAATACTCGGGAAATTTTCAGGGCACTTCGCCTGATCAGTGAGAAAGGAGATCTGTCAAAAATCAGCCCGAAAGTACGCGAAACGGCCTTGGTTATTCGCGAGTTTCAGCAAAAGATGCTTGTGGAGGCCAACGAAAACGGCGCGTGGCGCGGGGAGAACGACACGTTCGTTTTTAGCCGGCACCACGATCAGGATGCCATCTACCACGCCGCGGGAATGGGCGCGAGCTCCGTCGAGAATCAGAAAGCCTGGGTGGACTGGATGATGGAATCCCTGGACTTTGACAAGTCGTTCCCGTTCATGCCCACAAAAGAACGCCGCGACGCCCTGAGCCGCGCTCATGCCGCACACGCTTCTGGCGAGCACGTCTACAGCAAGGCTCTTGCTGACGCTCCCGGCGCCAAGATGGATCTGGTCCTGGGAGAAGCGAACGTCGCCAGCAAGCTAAGCCGCACCCGAGTGTACCACTTCAAAAATGCGGACCTGGACTACGAATACCATTCCCGCTGGGGAGGGGACCTGACCGCGGCCGAAGTCATGATGCAAGCCATCTCCTCTCACGCAAGAGACGTCGAGATTCTTCGCGTCATGGGGCCAAACGCCCGTCAAAATTTCCAAACACTGGTGGAGGAGCTGCAGCGGTACGCGGGCAAGCAACCGGGCGGTGGCCCGGAAATTCTCAAGATAGCGAGCGAGGCAGACTGGATTAACAGGTATATCTGGCCTCAGCTCACGGGGGAAAACGGACTCCGAAAGTATGACGCCGACAGATGGCTGGGCAGAGTTTTCCAGTGGCTGCCCGTGGTCGGACCGAGCGCGGCGAGAGCTATCCGCCAGGGGAGGGGGTGGGATGGGTTTAGCCTGATGTTGGACGCCGCGCTGCTCGGCGGAGCGGGGGTATCTACTTTTTCTGATGGCCCTGCATTCGGAAACACACTGGCTCGGTACTCGAGCCGCAGTGCCAAACGCCTGAACGCGGTTGTGCGCGGTAATGCGGAGCACCTGCGCAATTTCGCCGAGGCGTTCACGGTAGATATGTGGCGGGACTACGGTCCTACGAGCTCAAAAGTCTTCCCCCTGGCTCGCAAGCATCTACTGGCCGACTTGGCTGTTTATGTCGGCCACTCTGCGGACCCCAGCGGCAGAACGGGCGCGGGTCCTGAGCTTCTCGCCCATCCGGGCTGGGCCACCCGGGCCATGCAGAGCTTCCTGAAGCTCACAAGACTGACCACCGTTTCTGACAAGGACAAGGCTTCCATCACCACGATGATCGCGGGAGGACTGGGGACTCGGAAAGATATACCCTTTGACGAACTTACTGGGATCGATCAGGGGTACCAGGATTTCCTGCGTCAAGCCGACATCAGCTCGGAGGAGTGGGACTTTTTACGCGGAGAGGCGCTCCAGAAGGACCTTTTCACGGGGCAAGAGTACCTGACGGTCCGCACCGCGGAGAACATCCCTGACGCCGTAATGATGGGCCACCCTGTCGTCTCCGAGTTCCAAAGATCCCTTCTCGCTCAAAACGAGAAGTACGTGGCCCAGTTGAAAGCTGACAAGGAAAAGTTCATTCGGCGTCGAAATGACAACGAGGACAAAGTCTCCCAGAAACTGAAATCCGCTGAGGCTACGCTGGAGAAGCGCAAGACCGCGAGCGTAGGAAAGCAGGACCGCGTTCTCGACCGCGTCGAAAAGTCCTTTGAGCTGATCAGGGCGCAGAAGGAGCACTTGGAAGCCCTGACGGGGCTACACGCGTTCCTCGACCAGGAAGACGCTCGTCTGGGGATTGATGACGTGATTGATGAGGTTCTGTATGACGCTGACGTGGCGCCGTCCGCTGAATCGGTGTCCCCCTTCCGCAAGGCGTACGAGGAACTCGATGAGAAGGGCAGGGGATACGTCCCTATCCATAAACTGAGGGAAAAGATCGGAGTCCCCGCGGAGGAGTTTGACAAACAACTCGCGGCACTTCGAAGGAGCAAAGACGTCGAGCTCGAGGTCGGTACCCCAAGCGACTATACCCGGGAGCAGGTGGACAACTCTCTCATGGTCGACGGATCGCTGTACCTTTCGGTCAGCTGGATTGGCGACGTTAAAAAGAACGAGGGCGCGCGTGTTCCTCTTACTAAGGGGCCTCGACGCAAGGCTTACCGGGAGCTCCGGGAGCAAGGGCGCTCACAGGCGACGAAGGGACAGCGACTGGGCGCGAGCAGAGAAAGGACTTCCGCGAGGGTCAAAGCTCTGACCCAGCAACTCGACGACGTGGTAAAGGCCACGACAGCGCACATCCGGAAAACGGACACCGATTTTTTAGCCCGGGTGCAGTTTATCCTCGACAGCCACAGCAAATGGGTCGCGACGGCGGAGACTCGAATCGAAGCCAAAGAAGCCCGGCTCAAGGAGTTCCAGTCCAGGATTGGCGACCGGGTGATCAAGGAAGCCCACCGCGTTCGAAGCGATATGGCGAGTCGAATAGCAGGTATGTTCAACGTAGTAGCGGGGATGGCGACGAATGAGCCTGACGTTCGGACTCGTCCGTGGGCTTCGGGAGCCGTGCTTGCCGGCGGACCGCCTAACGCCTTCACCAGGATGCTCATGAAGTACAAGGGCTTCGTCGCGTCTCTTACGAGCAATCACATTCTCGGGGGGTTGCGAGGATACGACCCAAACGGGGCTATCGGGAAAGAGGGACTTGTCGCAACGGCGGCTTTCCTAGCGCAGGCTGTCATGTCCGGGATGGCACTCTGGACGCTCCAGGAAATGATCAAGGGAAATTCTCCGCCGCTTCCAACGGGGGAAAAAGGAGTGTGGAAGTACCTGCTCCGATCAGCGGCAGCGGCGGGGGCTCTCGGGGCCATAGGAGATGCCGCTTTCGTCGATACGAGCGGGTATGGTCGCAGCTTCACGACGAGCATGGCCGGTCCCGCGATAGGATTCGCCGATGACGTCCACTCAGCATTTAGTTCCGTGTTTCAGGAAGCAGACGCGAAGGGAGCAGCCAAGAAAATCGCCAAGCTCACGGCGCGAAACCTTCCGGGGCAAAACCTCTGGATGACCCGCTGGGCCTTCGACGGGTTGCTCAAACACTCTCTCGAAGAGTACTTTAGCCCGGGGGCGGGCAAAAAGCGCGCCAGGGCCATGTGGGAATCAACTCGCCAAGTTTCAGTGTGGAACCGCCAGGAGCGATAGCCATGAACAAAAAGGTACTTGCACTCGTCACGTTGGCACACCTCGGCCTTCTGGCCCCGGTGTTCGCCGGGAAAAAGAGGGTCGAGGCGACTGAGATCCTGGCCACCGGCGCCATCACAGCGGGATCGGACGTGATGTCCGATCCCATCGTCGTCATGGGCACGGACGATGTTGTCCTGCGCGTGGAGCACGACGGTCTCTCGCTGAGCGAAACCGTGAACGTGACAACGATGCAGCAACTGGACGGAGTGTGGAGAATAGTCGGCCTGGCCACGATGAAAACGATTGGCCAGCGGGGAGCGGGGGGCGCAGCGAGCGGGGAGGATTACCCCGTGTACTTCACCCCCGGCGCCCGGGCTTTGAAATTCGAAGTTGGCCTGGATACCGGGTCTGCGAACGTCACCTTGACGGCGGGAACCCGAAAAGAGGAAGTCCGATAATGAAAGCCAGAAAGCTCTTTCTTCTTCTCGAGGTCGCGATCGCGGCTCCTTTGCTGGTTGCGGGGGTTAACCTGGGCTTATTCCTCGCAGGAATAGAGGTCGATATCCCCAGCGCGGACCTCGTAGACCAGCGAGTCGTAACCTACGACGCTGCCAGCAATACGCTGAAGCTCGTGACCGCGCCAGGGGGAGGCGCGGGAGATGTCACGGCGGGGGCAAACCTGGCGAACAATGGCGTTGTCACCGGAGACGGCGGAGCCAAGGGCGTCAAAACGGATTCCGTTGCAACTCTGGTTGCGGGGCTTTTCACCACGGCCAACGTGTCCGCGACAGATGCCGGCGTCACGAGCCCCTCGGTCTTTGTCACGGGCGGAGGCAACGACGATCCCGACCTGGTGGTTACCGGAGACGGGACCGTATCTGGCCTCTTCACCACGGCTAACGTATCCGCTACCGACGCCGGCGTCACAAGCCCTTCGATCTTTGTCACGGGCGGCGGTAACAGCGACCCGGACCTGGTCGTCACCGGAGACGCGGACATATCCGGAAACACGTCGATCACGGGTGGTATCTCTGGAGCTTTTGTCACAGGGTCCATCATTGAGCCCAGCGGTTATGTCCGTACCCCAAAGGTGAAGTTTACCGATGGGACGGAGATGACGACGGCGGCAGTATCGTCTTTTAGTGGTGATGTTTCTACCACAGTGGATGGGTTTTTGAGTGATTCGGCAGGACCGCTGCCTATCTCCTCGAATACGTCAATCACAGCTCAAGTATCGGCGGAAACACTTGAGCTGGCTCCTACAACGGGATACGCCTTGGAAGTGCACCCTGGAACTAGGCAAGGGATTCATACGGTAGACGTTGGTAATGTTTTTGACAATTCGAGCGCGGGCGGCTTGCCAGCAGCGGTTACTATGACCGGCGCTTTTGGCACGTCTAATAGTAACTATACACCGGCCTTTTATGCGAGCATAGTTAATAATTTAAGCCAAACCTTCTATTTCTATATGGGACGCGCTGAAAACGAACCACAGGTCCTGACTAATACTCGAATTGCTTGGCCGGGTCAGAGTCGTATAAGTGGGATCAGTTGGCTGGGTAGCGCCACCGGGATATCCTTCACCATAACCCCTAATGATAACTTGAACCTTGATTCTGTCAGCGGTACTGGCGAGATTAATTGTAATATGACGATTGATATGCTATCGGCCAGCCGTGATATCCGTATGGCAGGAGGGGATATCTTTGACGATACAGGCTCGTTACTACTTGCTGATGATGTAGAGGTTACCGGAGACGTTACCGTAACGCGTACTATGTCCTCCGGTTCCGTCTTGTCTTACTCGACAGCGATGGTACCCGTTACTCTGTTCGTCGCAGTAGAAGATTCTACTGCGATTGCGAGCACGACTACGGAGACACCTTTCGACAATATTGGGCTGGTTCTGAAAGCGGATACCCTTGGCGTTTCTACTACGTACCGGTACTCAGCTTGGGGTTCGGTAGGGTCTACGGCCACTCCCAACATCACGCTTGACCTCGATTTCGAAGGCGTTGACCTTGCGACAGCCACGTTTACTGCGATTACCTCCCCGGACTGGGTCGTTGACGGCTTGATTACTGTTCGTGGTTCAGGCGGTTCCGCCCCTACTCGTGGGTATCTTCACGGTGACGTTGGCACTATCTCTGGCATAGGCACAACCGATGCGACCGTTGATACAAGCGTCGAGAATGAAGTCCACCTCACTGCGGAATGGTCCGCGGCCGATGCGTTAAACACTATCACCTGTAAGGGCTTCGTTTTCGAGGCGGTTCGACCATGACGTATAACCTGGCAGATATTGCCGATGCAGTGGAGATGTCGGTAGATGTCAGGTGGGGTCCGGGTATCCCCTACCAGGGGGCCCAACAAATAACCGAGATAACGTGGACCGTGAATACAACTATTGGCCTTCTGAAGGTCGGGCATGCGGTGGAGGACGTCCGAAAATACTCGGAAGATTACCTTTTTGTCTTCGACCCCACTGACGGGAATAGGATCTCCCTGCCCTTAGCCGAGAGGTTATTAACCGCTGGAGACCGGGTGTCAGTCGTCAACAGAGACTGGCAAAGGGAAGCTTCTGTCATTGCTCTGGACGAAACAAACGTTCCTCCAGGCTGGGCCTGGATCATCTTCGACGACGGCCATCATATCACCGAGGGCGATTCCGGAAGCGCTGTCGTAGACCCGCTCTCCGGGGAGTTATACGGGATGGCCTATTGGACGGGAAACATGATACTTCTCAACTCACGAATAAGACTGTAGTCACTTTTTGCGCGGGAGAATTCAATGAAGATTGGCCCCTTTTTTGGCCTGATCCCCGCGAGTGCAGCACTGGCGGTCGGGGACGACGGCGTAAACCGCGACGGTCCGGGTCTCCGCGTCGCTGGGGCCCGATGACTCACGACGTGGACGTAGCGTGGCGCACGATCACGGTGGGCGTGCTCGTCTCGGCGCTGATCGCGATAGGCATTTATCCTTGGCCCTGAAGGAGACTCATGACTCCCGGTATCGCACCCATGTACGCATCAGAAGCCACGGCCCTCATCCGCGCAACGATCGCGGAAGAGCGCCTTGTTACGGACCGGGCGCTGAACGACTTGAAGAGTCAAGTAGCCGAGGGGAACCTCGGCTTGTCAAAACAGCTCGACGAGCTGAGCCGGAAGCTCGCCCCCCTCTGGGCCCAAGCGCGGGAAAACGAAAGGGGAATAAAGGCCCTGCGGGAGCGATCAACTCCAGCCCCCCCGCCTTCGTCAGCGCGGTGGCGAGACCGGATCGCAGGATCTATCCTGGGAGCACTCATCGTCGCGGTGATAGCGTTCCCGGGCATGATCACCGCGGCAGCCGCCGCGGCGACTGGGCTAGCGGGGCTCATCGTAAAACTGAGAGGGACACCATGAAATTCCTGGCTGGGCTGTTTGGTTCTCGTTCCGTCGCGCTCGGCGCAACGGGGTTCATTTCCCAGATCCTGCTTTTTGTGTTGGCCCAGTACATGGAGATCCCCGCCGACGGCCAGCTCGAGAACATGATCCTCAGTCTCTCGGCAGGGATTTGGACCTTCGTCGGCACTCGAATCCTCCATTTCGGCGCCGACGCCAACGCCGCAGCCGTCGCGGATAACACGGCAGCGATTCGCGAGACGCGGAAGGGACCCTGATGCCATCCGCGAAGAAACTTCCCTTGGAAATCATCCAGCTCGCTCGCCTTATCCCCGGTCCACTCCCCCCTTCCTACGCGATCGCGCAGGCCATCCTCGAAACAGGATGGTTTAGGAGTTCTTTGTACTCCGAGGGCAACAATCCCTTCGGAATGAAGTCAAGTATAAGTCCGGAGTTTTCGCAGTACGAATCCGGCGTGATGAAACTTACGCCGGGTCCGGATTCGATCGAATACTCGAAGCATAGCTCCCTTGAGCGGGCGTTCCGGAAGAGGGACGCGTTGCTCAGCAGATACATGAGGAACGGCTTGGACACCCTGGAAAGCATGATGAGCACCTGGTGCCCCGACCCGGGATACCTGGACAAGCTGAAAGCGATCCGGAGCCAGGAGCGCCTCGAAAGGTTTGATGCCCCCGTGAAAAGCCCCAAAGATAAAGTCGAAGAAATACCCACTCTGGCGTGGCAGCGATTTCTCGAGGCGATGCTGCAAATCCCGCGGTTCGGAAAAGTTGTCCAGCTAGCTTTGACTTTTCCGAAATACGTCGAGGACGCGGAGCGGTCCGGGAAGGACGGGCCCGGGAAACTCGAGTACGTTGTCGAGCGCGTATACGACAGGGTCGACGACGCGCTTGGGATTCCTTGGTTCCTGGACTCCTGGGTCAAACAGCAACTCGCGCCGCTCGTGGCTTTCGTTGTCGAAAAGTACAATGCTTACTACGGCAAGGACTGGGGAAACTCCGAAAACACGAAGTTCTGGGGTTAAGATTCTTCTCTGCGCCGCAGTAGCCATCCGATGACCAGCCCCGCGGCCCAGCTGCACGCGCATGCCAAGCTAAACCAGATCATTTTCGGCAGCAGATAGCCCATTCCAGCCTCACCCACGGAAACGTCGGGTCTGCCGCAACCTTCCACTGGTTATAAGACACGGGCCGAACCAAGTCCCTTGGGTACCCCACAACTGGCCTCAGCCCCGCCATGCACATGGTCCCGATATGCTTCTCGACCTCCGGCTGCTCTTGCCGGTTCCGGATGTAGTTCCGGAGGATGACGACGGCGACGCCGTCGCGTCGGAGGCTCTCGCGGATGCGGCGGTAGGACAGATAGATCGCCGTCCAGCGGTCCTCCTCCCGCCTGAAGTTGGCGATGTTCGCCGGGTTGGGGCCGAACCCGTCGGCGTTGTGAAACCCCTTCTTTTCCCGTATCCCCCTACTGTGCTCCGTCGCCCCAGACGAGTGACTTTGGGCAAAAGGGTGCGACGTCAGCACGAGATCTACTTCGGTCTCCGGAACCCAGGCCACGGCGTCCCCTACCTCGATCTGGGCCGGGTGGCCCGTCAAATTCTTCCTTGCGATATCGACGCAGTTCTGCTCGATGTCGGCGCCGTAGAGCGTCTTAATCTTCTCTGGGGGAACCCGCATCCACAGACCCCCAGCTCCGATCATAGGGTCAGCGCATAGGACTTTTTTCCCATGGCAATACTTGTCAACGAGCCACGCGCCTACCGGTGGCCGGTTCCGCCCCGGCACCCGGGTCGTTCCCCCGGCAGACCCCTCCCACTCGGAAGACGTGGCCGGCCCCGGGAAGGGGATGAACTCCCCGAGCTCGATCCCCCACTTGGCGGCGCACTCTAGCGCTGGAGCTTTCGCTTCGACCGGTATTGCGCGAACCAAGTCTCGAGGACGCTGGTTCATAAACCCGTCCCCCGGATCTGGGCAGGCGGTCCCGGGACCTCGGATGGCCCGTCCCCCAGGATCTCGGCGAGAGACGCGGGGCCGATCCTGCGGCGGGCGAGCTTCCCCCCAGCGCACGACTCCTCCCGCTGCTGCAGCAGCCATCCGATGAGCCAGCTGCACGCGCACGCCAAGCTAAACCAGACCATGACCCTGACTTTCCTCCTCCTCGGCTACCGCGCTCAAGAGGGACCATGCCAGTACAGCCACTCGAGCCACCTGTCCATTTCCAGTGGCTCGAGCGCGGTCCACCCGATAGGCCACCCCATCATCCACTCCCGCCAGCAAATCCACGGGCCACCAGTGAGCGAATCCAGGGACCTGCGTCGTGTTTTCCCCGCGTTCATACTTCCGTGGTTCCGCGGCGTTGGCGTCGGGAGGTTTCCCCGGATCTGTAAGTCCGCTACCGCCTCCCGCAACCTCCGCTGCAGCGGCCACTTCTGCCCCAGGGGAGCCTGCTCGTTCCCCGTTGCCGTCGGCGTAAGCAACAACCCACATACGGGATCGTATGTGGAGAGCACCGGTTTCCCGCGCCGAAACACAACCCCACGCCGCATCGTACCCCAAGCCGGCAAGCCCTTCGAGGACCGTTCCCAGGCCTCGGACCCGTAGATGTGGTGAGTTTTCGATGAACACCCAGGGAGGCCGGACCTCCCCGACGATACGGAGCATTTCGAACCAGAGCTTCGATGACGGGCCTCGCAGGCCTCGCCGGCCTCCCGCTGCGCTGATGTCGGTGCAGGGGAATCCTCCGGACACGACGTCCACATGCCCGCGCCAGGGGGATCCGCCGAATGTACGGACGTCGTCCCAGACGGGGAACCTCGGGAGCATTCCGTCTCGCTGCCGTGCGAGTAGTATGCTGCGGCAGTAGGGATCGATCTCGACAGCGCAGACGGTGGTCCATCCAAGGAGGCAGGATCCCAGGAGACCGCCTCCTCCCCCCGCAAAAAGTGCCAGCTCATTCACTCCCTTCCCAATCCTGTCGGCTTTTAGCCGGTGGCGGACCCGGGGGAAGCGCTCGCCGCGCTGCTGCGAGCACCCGATCGGGGTCTACTCCCAGCTCCCGGCACCACACGAGAAAAGTCCGGAGGCTCGGGTTCGCCGTATTTAAGGTCTCTATCGATGCGACTGTGACAGAAAACTCTCCCTGTTTTTTTCCCTGCCGTTTCCGCTCGACTCGGAGGACTTTTATCAAAGCCCGGATTAACTGGTCGGCTGTCTTGTCTTTGACGCTCATCTGCCCTCCTCGTATCCAGAGAGCGGCAGGAGCCAGAGCGCAGCGTCGGGATTGTGACGTGGGTCTTCGTCCGGCTCGGTGTCAGTGCCAGCGTCTTCGTCTCCCTCGCACTCCTCGGTGATTAGCAGATTGAGTACATCCTGGGCATCGTCTTGCTCGTCCTCGGTCGCTGACGCGTGCTCAGCGGCCTGGAGGAGGAATAGTCTCCGCCATCCGTCAGCCAGCGCACCCCCGGCTCCCGCGGACCACACGTGCGGCCAGATGGGGAGAGCACCGACAGCCAGTCTGACGACGCTCTCAGGGACGTCGTAGGCGCGAGCGATCGTGGCGCAGGTCTGGACGCGGACGTGCCTCCCCCCACCAGCCGATATCCAGCTACGATAGGTGCGGATAGGTATCCCCAGCCGATCCGCGGCCTGTGCGTGCGTCTCGCCAGTGCGGGATCGTAAATCATCCAGTATATCCTTGACGTTAACTAGCACTTTGCCCTCCTTCTCGTTGTTCTCGATGCACCGGGGCGAGTTCCTCGCGCAAGGCCCTGATCGTCTCACGCATCCTGGCCTCTCGGCATGCACCGCAGACCTGGCGCACGGCTCCTGTCCCGCGACCGCAGGCGCACCGGCGATAAATCTTCATGGCAGGTACGCTCCCCCGATTCCTCTCCCCAGGAGGGCGTAGGGCTCGATGTACCCGAGGAGTACTGCCCCTTCATCTCTCCACCACGTCAGGGCGTCGTCGCTCCACTGCTGGACGACAACCTTCTGCCGCCCGTCTGGTCCGGGCTTTGGACGTGCCATGATGGGCACCCCTAAGATGGCAGACGCCTCCGGGAGCTCCGGGAGCTCTTGAGCTCGGAGATTTTTCCATCTGTACCCGCATCGGCTGCTGTACAGGGCCCCCTCGATAGCGTCCATAGCTCGCGAGATGTCGGCCATGACGCTCTCCGGGGTTCGCGCTTGAAACGCGGCTCTGGCCTTTACTCGCCAGGTCCTCAGGGTCCAGGGAGGGACACCCGGGCACTCACCCTGGTAGGCCGCGCCAAGACAGTGATCGGCGGCGGCTATCAGCCGCTGCTGCGGCGTGGCCCCGAACCCCAGGAGCTTGAGAACCTGGCCGAGGCTCGAGGCTTCAAGGTACTCCGCCGGCGGGCGGCCGTATCCCCGGTCGCCCTCTCGGTGATGGTCGATGATCGAGGTGGATCGTCCGCCCCAGTCGAAACCGGGGATCATGCCGCACTCGATGAGAACCACATGCTTATCGAGAGGCTGGGCCGCGCTGGAGACCCACCCGTCGGCCCGGTACATGTTCCCCGGGTGCACGGGGACCCCCGCGCACGTGGCCTGGACCACGTGCGCATCCTGAGTTCCCAGGACGCGCAGGATCTCCTGCATTTCGGGGTCCATCGCTCCATATATGTATGTGATACTCATCTCGCCTCCTCGTCGTCGTTCGCGCGGGAGCTCGATCGGCTCCCGCGCCTCGTCGGCACCATTCCCCCACAAAAAGTGCCCTCCGTATCCTCTTCTCAGGGCGGTTTCGGGCGTGTTCCTGCGGGAGTCGTCAGCACTTCTTCTGGGCTCCAGGCCCATCCCGTGTCCCCCGCAAAGTGTTCCCACGCCCGCCGGCACCATTCCAGGGGCTGGATGCTGAGATCGGCTCCCTTCCCCTGGACGGCTCCGGTGTCCGCGAGCCGTCGCCGGATGGCGAGGCTCGTCGGTCTCACGCTTCTCATGCCCCGGTTCAGGGACATGTACTGATGTACCGCCATGGTAATTCGATTCGCATCCGCCGTGAGGGGCCAGCCCTCGACCCCGTACTCGATGAGACGGCCAGACGAGATCGATTCCAGCCACCACGTGAGGACGGGGTCGAGGCTCTCCTCTATCTGGCCCGCAAGAGCCACGGTCCGCGGGATCGAGTTCGGATCGCCGATCGGTTGCCGCATGAGCCAACCCAGGAGCTGGGCCCCGCCGCCCTTTTCATCGAGCTCGATCCTCATGTCCCTGAAAAAGGCCCGGTCTTGCTTTCGGCCGGGGCCCACGTCCAGGACGCAGAACCGGCGCTCGTCCTCACTCGCCGGCACGATCCATGCTTCGTTCGAGAGCATGACCACACGCGTAAGATTCTTCACGGTGTAGGCCTCGTGTCCTTTCCGCTCGATGATGTGCCGGTCCCCCGTCACCAGGTCGTACAGGATTCCCCTGCCCGCCTTGTCCCCTCCCCAGAACGCCTCGTCCAGGGTCAGGAGCAGGCACCGCTCCAGATGGCTGTTAAAGTTTCCCGAGATGAATCTCGGGTTCGCTACGGTCAGGTAGTGCGGGCCCAGGAGCTTACCGACGCGGTCGATCCAGGCGTTCTTCCCGTACCCCTTCCCGCTTCGGAGGACCAAGGCCGTGAGCGGCTTTTCCGCGGGTCTCTGCACCAGGTGAGCGAGCCACCCGACGACATGCGCGTACAGGACCTCGTCCCCGGTACAAATCTGGCGAAGTGTATGCTCTCGCCACATCTCCAGTCCGGGACTCGAGTCGGAGTCGTCCGGAGCTACGGCGAACCCGGACCATGCATTGTGCCACTCCGGGCCCGCCTTTCCGGAGGGGTCAAACACGATCCCCTGATAGGTCCGACGGCCGGGCCACTTCAGCCAGAGCTGGGACAGCTCCCGGGGCTTTCCGCCGATCCGGACTTGGTTAGCAGCCTCCAGCGTTCTGAAGGTCTCCAGGGTCAGGTGCTCGGTCCTCGATCCCCCCTCGGAGTCCGTCGTCTCCCAGAGCACCCGCCCGGATCCCGAGATCACGATGAACGCGTACTGCGTGTTCATGCGTTCCAGGGGGCCCGGCCCTGCGGCGGGAGCGACCGGCGTGAACGGGTTGCTCCTGACTCCAGCCGCAGACGTGGCGTACCTATACACGCTCCGACAAATAGTCACGAGCTCTTCGCCGCTCCACGGCGGCTCACACCGGTCGTTCCACCCGCTCTCGAGCAGGAGCTCGAGCACGCTTTCCCGAGGAACTCCCCAGTCGCGGATCATCGCGATCACCCGATACGCGTTGGCTTGCCCCCCTGATCCCTCGATGCTCGGCTCGGCTTCTCCCAGATACTGCAGAGCCGAGGCCAAGTCCGAAATCCCACTAAAAGGTCTCCCCGCGTCGGGGCTCCGCTCCCCCGGGGCCCCCACCCTGGCCCGGAACCACGCGGGCGCCAAGGTGAACGACTCCCGGCTGGCCGGGGGCGAGCTATACACGCGGATAAATCCCCCCGCCCCCCGGGTATCCAGACCCGAGCCCAGCTTTTCTACCGTCGACCGAGCCGCCGGTCCCCCCCGGGTCGAGTAGACCAGGTGCTTCCCTCCCGACGGCGTCGGCTGCTCCCACGTCGGAGGAAGCCCCTCGATCTGGAGATCCAGCAGAGACGCCGCTCCCTGCTTCCCCCTCTTCACGTCCACATCGAGGACGAGGAGCTCAGACGGGCCCGTCGCCACGGCGATGCCCTGCTCGACCCCGGTCCGCCACCACGCTGGATCCGGGATAAGGGTTGCGGCGCGGGGCCAGTGTGATATGGGCCCGAAGGGATACAGAGGAAACACGAATCCCCCAATACGAGTCCACGCCTCTGCACATTCTCTGGCCGGATTCATGTCTTGGCATACCTCGGTCCCGACCACGCTTTTCCCTCGATGGGTAAACCCTGGAACCAAGCCGGCTTTGGCCCGGTTCGAAAAAGAAAAGTATCCACGACCCGGGACTCTTCTCCCGGGTCGCACTCTGCCAGGATCTCGTCGTACACCGTGAGTACGACACTGATCCCCGCGTCCCGGAGCCGGAGAGCGCCGCACTCGAAGATGTCTCGGCACCGAGCCTGGATGATGTTCTCGGTCAGGAGACCGCCCCAAACGCGAGACCGCACCCACCTTCTGGTATAGGGATCCGTCCTCATGTAGCTGATGCCGTCCAGGTCCAGCTGAGCCCCCGGGTAGCAAAGCACCCTGCCGGAGGCGAGACGGCCGCGAAGCACGCCCCCCGACATGCGCCAGGCCGTGCGGGGATACGCCCCCACCCAGTCCGACCCGGGATTCCTCAGCGCGTAGGTCACGTCCTGCTCTGTCTGGTACCAGGATCGAACCGTAGCCGGCCGACACGCCCGAAACAGCGTCTTGGCCGTCTCTCCCTCCCCAGCCGAAAAGTCCAGCCCGTACTGCTGGCCCATGGAGCAGTACGCCCTGCTGCCACCCCCGTAGCCGCAGGCCAGCACCCCGATCTTGGCCGCATTTCGTTGTGTTTTGGTCACGGAGTGGATGTCGCCGGACCCCGCCCACCGCACGGCCATAGGCTCATACAGCATTCCCGTGGCCCGGAACTCATCGAGGACCCACGCGTCCCCGGCGTAGTACGCCAGGTCCAGGGCCTCAATTGCCGATAGATCGACTCCCGCAAAGATCTTTCCCGGGGACGGGATCAGCATCCCTCGGAGGTTTTCGGCGATCAGAGCGTGCGCATTCCCCTCCAGGCCAGGCTCCCCTGCGTGGAGCTGGGACCAGAAGGCCGGGTCAGGCTTACCCCGGGGCAGGTTCCGCACCTGAATCCCTTGGCCGGTAGGCCTGCCCGTGTGCGCACCATAGTACCTGGAGTTGCCCCGGGCACGGGAATCCCGTGGAGACATGACCTGGATCATCTTTCCGATCTTCGCGGTACTGGACCGCGCCAGGCCTTGGCGGATTTCCAGAGCTCGGCGTACTTCGGGCCGCAGGTCTACCCGTTCGAGGATCCGAGATACCGTGGACTCCTTGACGTCCGGAGCTTCGACCCCGCCGGACCGCAGCCACTCCGCAAAGGCCACGGCTGCCCGGGGGCTCGTGACCGCACCTCCCGTCGCGTCCACGAACTCGGCAGACAGCGCGACCTCGACGCGGTCCAGGAGAGCTTTGGCCCTCTCCAGGGACGACCGGTCCAGCAAAATCCCCCTCCGGTTCATCTGCCAATTGAGCTCGTACACCTCTGGCTCCAGCGGCCCGATCTCGTGCAGCTCCGGCAGACTTTCGTCGAGCCAGCGTACGAGCTCGACGTCCCGATAGCAGTACTCTCCGAGCCGGCGCACCTTGTCAGGATCCTCCCTGTCCCACCACCGCGGCTCTGTCCCGGGCTTACAAGCCCGGGGCCGGCACATCTTCAGGCTGAGTGTGTGCCCCGCCGCGTCTTTCCACCGCTCCGGACTTTCGGGCCAGAGCACCTCCGCCAGCGCTGCCAGCGACGGAGGCAGCCCGCACGCCAAAGCACGGGCCATGGTGTCATTGTAGATGTAGCTCGCCGGGTCGACGCCGTAGCGCGTTAGCCAAATCCGCTCAAACTCGCCGTGGGCCACGACTGTCTCGCCGCGGACCAGGTCCCCCAGGGCCACGGCAGGGCCGTCCCTACGCGCCTCCATGCCTGGAGTCCAGCGGGCCGGGTCAGCACTTTGGGTAGCGTAGTACGCGAGGATAATCCTCGAGCTATCATCCTCCCAGTATCGATGGGCCCCCACATCCCGGAGGTCCAGCCTGGAACATGATTCCCCGTCCAGATATATTTTCATGGTTTTATTTGCCGGCGAGAATGAGCCCCGCCGGCGTGCGGGCCTAGTACGGAATACCGCCCGGATCCTTGAGAATCGGAGCCTGGGCTGGAGGGGCGTAGGCCGGTTGCTGCTGCGGAGGCGGAGGCGGAGGCGGAGGCGGAGGCGGAGGCGGAGGCGGAGGCGGAGGCGGAGGCGGAACAGGAGCCATTCCCTCGCCACCAAAATCAAGGGGGCTGGCGTCAGGAGCCGGCTCCGCCCCCGCGATGACCCCGAAAGGCGACGCCCCCCCTGTCCCGATCGGCGTATCATCCCGCACCTTTTGCACCGCCTGGAGAACCCAAGTTACGCCCCAATTCCCCCGCGAGTGGAACGTGAATGGCGCAATCTGACAGTTAAGCCAGACGCCGTCATAGAATATGGAGCATTCTGGGTCTACGATCCGGTTGTTAAACTGGTCGTAGACGCCCACTACGTACGAGGACTTTGCCCGGACTCCGATCCAGTGGGGCATGTGCTCCTCGAGCTCGGGGTGCTTCCCCCCCAGGGCGATGAAGGGGTTGTGCGGCGTCCCGGGAGGCCGAGTCGTGGGCCACGCCCGCATGAAGGCCACGTTGGCTGCGGCCTTCATGACCTGTAGATGGGGCGAGTCCGGCGGGAGGCAAATCGTGAGCTGCCTCTTCGGACTCGCGTCCTGCTCCGTGGGGTTGCTGCCACCCCACGGAGTAAACAGGTGCAGCCAGAGGCCCCGCCCCTGAACAATGATCATCGGTTCTCTTGCCATATCAAATTTCCTTCCGGGGCTTCGGCCCCGTTTTCTGCCGAGGACTCGCCATCAAGCGAGCCCGTAAGGACGCGACGGATGCCGCGTCCAGGTAATAGGGGTCACCCCGGTGCCCCGTGCCTGACACGATGGTCAAGAGACCAGCACTCACGTACCGAGCAACCGTCGTCACCGACACGTCCATGATTATTGACACTTCTTCCATCGTGAGAGGCGTCAAATCAATTTCAGTCATGGCTTCACTCCTTTAAAGGGACTTGCGCCCCCGCTCCAGCTTTTCGGCTGCTCGCCGGGTTTCAGCTTTCGGAGCTTCGGCGCCCCGTAGCTCCGGCGGATCAACTCCTCTTCGATCAGCTTCGCCGAGGAAGGCGCCTTCTTGAGTACTTGGGGCGCCGAGAGTAACCTCGGCTCGGCCCGCAGCTCCCCCGGAGGGAGCCCCGTGATCTCCACAAGTCTCTCAAGTACCGTCTCCGCGGCCATGGCGGTGTCCCACGCTCGCGCCCCGAGTTTGGCCTCGAGGGTGTAGCCCGGGATCAGGATTCCCGTCTCGGCGAGGCCTTGAGCGTAGTCCCGGATCGCTGAGATCCGGGCTTCTGCCACGTCGCACTGGCCCAGCCAGTGCCTAAGCTCCTCGGGAAACGGCCTCAGCTGAGCTACAGGCGTGGTTTCCTCTACCAAACTCTCGAACACGCTTTTCTGCGCAGAGCAGATCATGGCAGCCGGGCACCACCGGCAGTGGTCACCCGGGACCAAGGGCGCGTCCGACGCCCGAGTCGCCGCGATCTCGCCCAGGACCTGTGGCTCGATGCACAGGTCCAGGTCCAGCCTCGAGATGACGGGACTGGACCGAATCGGGTCGTCCCCCCGCCAGCCCCGAGGCTGGTATATATGCAGCTGGACCGACTGGGCCCCGGGGAATCGGCGAACAGCCAGGGGGGCGTAGGCCTCGAGCTGCTCATTCAGGGCAGGTACCCCGTCCTCGCCGTCGTAGGTGGTCGCGTCGACCATGACGCCTGCCCCCCACTTCAGGTCGATGACGTGGAGCCGCTTCCTAGAAATTTCGAAGACCAAGGCGTCGGCCGTGCCGTGGTATCCCTGATCCGTGGGGTGGCTCAGAGCCACCTCCACCTCCAGGGTCGACCCGCCGGGTACGGCCATTAGCGCTGCAATGAAACCCAGGTACCCCTGCAGCTCAGCGAACTCCGCCGGCACCCTGGGCACACGCCCGGCGTTCAGCGCCGCGAGGACCGCCGCCGCTGCCTCATGGGCCCTCGTGCCCTCCTGGGCGTACCGGCTCGGCGGACCACGGGGCGCGGACCGTGCTAGCCTGGGCTGTCCCGGACACCGACGCCACCGGTGCCGACCCGAGGGACCAGTCTCCGAGTGGACCCTGGCCACCTCAGTAGGGGGCATCGGGGCTCACCTCCGGAGATGCCGGCGCTGCCGAACCGGGTCGGATGCCCAGGCGACTGGAAACCTCAGCACGGAATCGGGCCTGGGCCTCCGCGTTAAGGGTCAGTATCTTGGGCCGATCCGGCAGCGTCACCGGCTGGTGGCACTGCCACAGGATATCCAAAAGAGCTTTTCCGCCAGCCTCGGGACCGAGGCTGGCGAACAGCTGCCCTCCGAGCCGAGTACAGACCTCGAGGCCCTCGGCCTCGTCCGGCTCCACGAGGGTAGCGGGGCCGGGTACCGGGGGAATCCACGCAGCGTCGGCCTCGTCCTGCTCCACGGGGGTTGCCGGGGCGGGAGGGGCGAGTGCGGCTAGCCGCTGCTTTTCCTTCCATTCAGCCAGGAGCCGCCGCACGGAGGGCCGGGTATCGGCCTCGAAGGCGACAAGCTGCTCCGAGGTCGGCGTCTCCCGCTCAAGCAACTCTTTGATTTCCCGTACCAATAGCGAAACAGGTTGATCCGGGATATCGGCGACCTGCTCAGGGACTTGATCCGGCACCGGGGCCTTCTGGGCCGCGGCTTGGTCTGTGGCTACCAGCACAGGGGCCTTCTGGGCCGCGGCTTGGTCTGTGGCTACCAGCACCGGGGCCTTCTGAGCCGCGGCGCTGGCCAGCGCCCCCATGAGGGCCTCAGCCCAGAGCCGGGTTCCCTCTCCTATCTCTATATCTATCTTAACTTTCAATTCCATTCTTTCGCCCTCCTCAAATGTTAATCCTAGGGATAACCAATTCTGTGTCATTAGTCCATAGATTTCTATTTATACTTCTTTTTCGCCTCACCACCCCCATCAGCGCCTCTTCGAAGGGCTCCTCCTCGAGGACCACGTACCTCACTGACAGGCTCGAGCCCCCCGCTCCGATACGATGCGCCCGGGCGATGGCCTGCTGGTTCGCATCATCGGTCCAAGCTGACTCGGCCATGAGCACGTGCGACGTCTCGGTCAGGGTCAGCCCCGTGCCCATGGTCTGTATCTGGCCCACAAGCACGGGGCATCGCCCCGCTCGCCACTCCTGCATCGTGTAGTCCCTGCTCGAGGGCGAGGTATCCCCCCGGATACCTCGCGCCAGGATGCCCCGCTCGCGGAGTCCCATGGCGACGAGGCGGATGACGTCCCGGTGCCAGGCAAAAGCGAGGAGCTGCCGATACTCCCCGCGCTCAAGCTCGTCGGCGATGAGGCGTACCACGGCATCAACTCGCCTCAGCCCCAACCAAACCCGGAGCGTGGCCAGGCTGCCGCCGGCGAGGGCCTCCCCTCCCGCGAGCAGCCACCGCTCGGCCTCTTTCCTCCCCTCGGCCAACTCCCGCTCCAGCGCCCCGGCCCCGAGCGCGGCGAACGCCTCGAGCGGCGACCCGGCTATCTGGTCCGGCGTGGGGCCCAGAGACGGCACTCGTATTGTGGCCTCGGATACTGGGGGGAGCTGCATCCCGACAGAGGCCTTGGTTCGGCGGAGAACGACGTGGGCTATACCCGCCTGCAGCTCGCCCTCGGTCTTGCGCCTTAGCCCGACGGGTCGCCCCAGCTCGTCAAGCTGGCAATACCGCCGGATGAATCCGACGTAGCTGAGCCCATGCGGCACCCCGCCCAAGGTAACCAGCACGGGATACAGCTCCCCGGGGTGGTTTGGCGTCGGCGTCCCGGACAGAGCCCAGACGGCGCAGCCGGTCCGGTGCACGAGCCCCTGGCCCCGGCCCAGGATAGCCATGGTCCTGCGAGACAGAGTCCCCTTCAGATAGTGAGCCTCGTCGAGGATCACGAGGTCCAGGGCCGAGAATCGGTCCCGGTGCCGGGCCACGTACTCATAAGAGGCCACGTACCATCGTGCGGGAGCGTCTGGCCCGAGCGGTAGGGGCGTCTCGGCGCCTGAGCGGAGGACCTGGACACTCGCGGCCCGCGTCGTCCATCGCTGGAGCTCCTCGCGCCATACCCCCCGGACCATGGCGGGGCAGATCACGAGGATGCGAGAAAATCGAGCGCTTTCCGCGGCACGGATCGCCTGGGCCGTTTTCCCCAGGCCCATCTCATCAGCAAGCCACGCCCCTCGCCGCGAGGCGAGGAAAGCGACGCCCTCCTGCTGGTACGGATAGAGCGGGATCAGAGGTACCGCCTCCCATACTCCGCGATCAGGAGGGCTTCAGCTTGGTCATGACGGCGGATCACCACCCCTGGAAAAAGGTCCCGGGCCAAGGCCATCGACCCAGCTTTCCCCCTCCCTATAAGGCCCATGCGAGCCTTCCACACGGCCGGCCGCACCGTATGGAAGTCCAACCCAAGGGCCTGGGCATAGCCCAGGATGCGGCCGTATTCGCGGCCGAGCCGAAACGTGGACGCGACACCCTGGACACGGCCGTCTCGGCCGCGGAAGGCCTGCTGCTCCTCAACCGCAATCTGGAGACAGAAAATGGACAGAAGATCCCGTACTTGCTGCAGCCCGGCAGGATGTATGTCCCAGACTCGAGCGGATGAGTCGGGCATTACCAGAGCCACGGCGCCCGAGGCCCCTGGATCAATGCCAATCCACGCCGGGGTCATCGGTACCGCTCCGCCTCGAGGGCCTGGACCTCGGCATCGTCGATCGACGTGCCCAGCACGAGGGCCTCGAGCCACGTCGAGGCATCCTCGTACCGGAGTACGATCCCTTGGTCCCACTCCCAAGGGAAATGCACTGACGTCCACGCTCGCCACGCCAGGAGCTGGGTCGTCTCCCCCTCCCAGAGTCGCAGGCGAGGCACCGGGTTGAGCGGCATAGGGCAGTCGGGGATCCGATCCTCCCCCGTGAGGCCCTCGACGCCCCGGATGCGGAGCACCGGGGCGTCGATCTCGAGCAGGTACCGCCACGCTCCCGTGTCCAGGCGCCCGCGATGGGCGACCCGGAGCATCCCCTTGAGCCGGCGCTGGGCCAGCCCACCCCAGGGCACCCAGAACCGCGGCCGATCCCAGAGCTGCTTGAGCTCGGACTCACGGTCCGGTGGCACGGCCCCGAGGCGGGGCAAGCTCGGCAACGCGTTGCCTCTCAGCATGTAAGTATCCGCGTACCAGGACGCGGTCCCCCCGTCCGCCGAGACGGACGCGTATCTGACCGCCCGCGTCAGCCATGCCGGGTATTTTACGCGGGGCGTCCACGCCCCCCCGGTCCCCTCTCCGGGCTCGACGTAAGGATCCTCGTAGCCGATGGACGTGGCTCCATCGGCTAGCCACCATGCAAGGAGCTCCTCTGGCCATCGCCGGAGGACCACGCCCTTTCGCCCGCGGGAAACTTCTAGCGCGGGCAGGATCACGGGGGCATCCTGGCTCTCTGCGGCCAGGACCAGGTCGGGGTGCTGGATGCGGCGCGCATCCAGCACCCCGACCTGGCCCTCGTCGCCCCCTAAAACGCGCCACGGGGCGCGTTTTAGGAGGCGGGTTGCCTCCCCCACCATGTTCCCCATTGCGTAGGTTGTCATTGC
>Ga0100379_10000616_pt1 | contig 37782 bp, 26 predicted proteins | sample CryGeymeta201503_FD_80418 | JGI IMG/M metagenome (GOLD analysis project Ga0100379, IMG submission 80418) | Groundwater microbial communities from Crystal Geyser aquifers in Utah, USA - Crystal Geyser metaG 2015-03 | ecosystem: Environmental > Aquatic > Deep subsurface > Groundwater | place...
AAATAGCAGCTTTTAGATAAGTAACATCAATAGTTAAAATTGGAAGATTTGGCGTTTTAAACCACTCTAGTTTATATTCTTTGTCTTGCAATTCTCTCGAAAAATCTTGTTCTAGTTGTTTAGAGAGCTCATCAATATTAGTTTCCTTTAGCTTAAGTGGTAAATTTCCAGATTGAATTCCTGAAAACTCTAAAATTTGCTCAATTAAATTACTTAAACGCAAACCCTCTTGCTGAATTAAACGACCGTATTTTTTTAATTGATCTTCATTTTTAATAATCCCATCAGCCACATTTTCGGCAGCTGAACGAATTACTGCTAAAGGCGTTTTTAATTCATGAGAAACTCCAGCTACAAATTCCATTTTTTGATGAGCAATTTCTTGTAAACGATTGGCATTCCAAATCATTAAAACCAACCCAATTCCTAAGATTCCCAAAATGCTAAAACTTAAAGTCAAGTTTTTAAGCTTTGTTTGATTCACATATTCAGCCAATGATCCAGCTTTTGATTTTACCCAAATTTGATAACTACGATTTTTTTCATTTGTAGCATCTGGTGATTTTATTATGGTTAATTCAAAAAGACTATCACTTTTTAGTTTTGAAGGTTTTGTTTTGCTTATAAATGAATCATCAGAGGAAAAATCAAAGGTCGATGTGCTTCTATTTACACTTAAACCAGAGATGCTATGAGTCATTAAACTTGCTTTTGAATCAGACTGTACAAAAACGAATGAGTCAAATCGTATAGAACCTAGTGGTTGTTTAACATCAACTGAATCTGAAAACCATTTTTCTTTTGGATAGCTTGAATCAGATTGTAAAAAAAGTTCATTTTTATTACTTAAAATCGCTATTTGATATAAATCCTCATAGTTTTCTCCCAAGTACAACGACGGCCAATTATGAATTAAATTTGATTCTAATGTGTCTTTTTTTAACTCAACAAAAATGTTAATTGGTGTTTGTTCAATTAAGCTATCGTCAGTATCAAAACTGTATTCAAATTGCGAAATAATAGCCTTATTCTTATCAGTGAGCGATTTATCCTTGTTTTTCGAATTGATTTTAAAACCAGAATTCGTTGAAAAACTTGATGATAACTTATTCTCAATTTCACTTGAAAGCGATTTAGTACTAAAAAATAAATATGGCTTTTCTTCAGCTAAATTCAATAAATCATCTCCTAAAAGTACTCTCTTAAATGAACCCATTTGAGTTACAACACCCGATTTAATTCTTTCTTTCCAATAATTTATATCTGATTCTGAATTAGCAAGAATTAGTTTTCCATCTGGATCAATTTTCCAAATAACTGAATCTTTGGGGTTAGTGAACCAAATAGATTTAACCCATTTATTAACAATTTGAGATTCATCTGCCTGTTTAATTCTTTTTTGTAAATCAGCGCCAACATCTTTTATCGAGTCCCCTACTATTAAATTAAACAAATTATAAATATCACTTATTTCGCGATCGAATTCCGCAGCAATATTCACAGTTGCAGCTTTTACTGAAGTTTCTAACTGCTTTTTTTGCGAAATACTTACTTCACTCAGCCAGTTGAATTGCAAAACTGCCAACCAAACTAAAAGTAGAATGAGCAATAGTGCACTACTTATTGAGATTATTACTGATTTATTTTTCATACTTCTTTAGAATCTGACATTTCTTGAATTTTACTTTATCAGGAAATCTGTTCATTCAATTCATTTTAATTTATTACAAAGCTAATCTACGGTCATTTTGGGGAATTTTGAAGAAACTTGACATCGATTTAACATTCTTAACAAGCATTTTGCTCCCTCTTAACAACAAGCTCTTTTTTTATCACGAAACTTAGTTCAAATCAATAATCAATCAATAATTGAACTAAATATGAAAGAATCGGCATTACTTTTTATCGTCAGCTTGTTTTTTGCACAACTTGGCATTTCGCAAAACTTTAAAATGATTAAGGCTAGTTCTGATTCGAGCTTACTCATTCCTGAAATTGGAGTCTTATTTCAACTTACTGAAAAAGGTTTAGTTTTAGAAGATGAACTTCCTATTCCAGATAAACAAAAAACGAGTCTTCAAAAAGGAGATATTCTTTTTGGAATAAATGGAAAATCAAGTTCTGATGTAAATCTCATTCGCTCTATTTATGAGAAAACTGAAATTAACTCAGAGATTAAATTGGGGATAAAGAGAGACGATCAAAAATTCATCGTCCGATTTACGAGGAAAGAAGCTCCTAAAGGGATGCGTATTGAACGCGAAATGAATGATGGTCCACCTCCTATTTCTTCATTAATTGCTTTTGGCATTTTAGCTCAGGTTCAAGAAAATGACATTATTGTTAAACAATTATTACCGAATGCTCAGAAAGCGGTAAAAGACGGAATAGTTGCCGATGATTTAATTCTTGAAATTAATGAAAAAAAAGCGAGGACTGCTGAAGACATCGATACTATAATTAAAGCGCTAAAAACTGACGAAGAGTTCTCCATGAAAATCAGACATGGCAAGACAGAAAATACGATTCAGCTTAAAAAGATTTCTGGTGAATTTATGATGAAAACGATGAAAAGTCATTAAGTATTGAGACTCAAAGTAAACCATAAAGTCATCAATATTAATAAGGTAATTCACTAAAAAATTTATTTCAACGATGATAAAACGTATTTCATTTTTCTTTTTTTTGATCTTGGTTTTTGGCACTTTTTCACAGGTTTTTGCCCAAGGAATGTTCCCCAATCAAAGAGATGATTCATACCCACTTTTAGGCTTAAAACGCGCTTATTCAGCTTACGAAAAAGCTAAGAACGATTACGAACGCAACAAACAGCTCATGCATAAAGGCTTGATTTCGGAATCTCAATTCGATCAATTGAAAACAAGTTATTTCGATGCAGAAGTGAATTATCAGCAATCGCTTTTGGTTCTTTTGTTTGAAAAACAGTTTGTAAGTGTTAATAAAGCGGTTAAATATCAAGATTCAAACGGGCGCAAAAAAGTTAAAATCACCATTGAAAACACATCTGGCGTTAGCGCTGAATATCAGCAATTAATTCCAGCCGACGATTCGCTGTTCAGTTCATTACGCCCTGAAATGATTCATAATGTTTATGTATCTCTTTCGAATGATGATAACGCCATCGTTTCTCAACCTTATGAACAAAAAGTAGAAGTTTTGGAAAATGGGAAACCCAAAACACTTGAATTCGACCTTCTACAGGATTTAGATGCGCTAACAGTTAACATTATATATGGAAACGGCTCATCGAGAAACCCAAAAGTTTTTCTTGAAAAAGATGCGAGTGTTAATAGAGTTCTATTTCAATCTCAGCAATTTTCTCAAGAAGTTGAGTTAAATGGTTCTGCGAATTTCGGTTTAGATCTTGAGTTATTTAGTGGCTCTGAAAACACATTCAAACTTGAAGTCGTAAATCTTCCACTTTCAATGAACCGCTATTTTGTTGAACGAGGAACAAGTACGCGTTTGAGTCAAATCCGATTTAATGAAAGCTCAAGAACGCGACAAACTGATTTACGCGTTTTTCTACCAGACAGAGTCGACGATTCGTTCATAATTGATAAATCCTTACCATTTTTTGCAGTCGCTATTCCTGCAGATAGAATTGCAGAGCTAGCTAATATGAATCGCAAAACCTGGACTGCAGAGGAATTAGAAGCGTTAAATATTGGTTTTTCGCGCTTAGAAATTATCCCAAGAGGAATTGGTCGATTAATTGTAAAAGCACAACAACTTTTTATAAGTGGAAAACCAGGCGAACCTTCTTCTATTCAGTTCAAAGTTAAAAATGATGGTACACGAGATCTTCAGAACATAGAGTTTGACCCTGATGTTCCATTCGGTTGGACATTCGAAGTAAATCCTAAACTCATTGAACGACTTGCAGTTAGAGAAGAATTAGATGTTACTTTAACTATAACTCCAAAAATTGAAGCAAGTGTTGGGCGATATGAAACCCGTCTAAAAACAAGTTCAATTTCTGATAACACACCTGTGACTGTCGAAGATAAAATTTTCACCATTGATATTCAGTCTGAGGCTTCTGCAACCGGAACAGTTGTTTTAATGTCGCTGCTCATAGCCTTAATTGGCGGTCTGATTTATGGCGGAATCAAAATCTCAAAAAAATAAACCCTGATAATCTCTGATTTGTACTTATTTGCAAATCAGAGATGATTCCAAAAGCTTCTTTTTTACAGATCTAATAATTGATTTTAAATTAACAGAATTAACAACATAAGCTAAAAACTATGTCTCCAATACTTCAAACTCTCAACTTAAGCAAACACTATAACGATACTGTTATCGCTGTAAACAATTTGAATCTTACTGTGAATTCCGGTGAGATTTACGCCCTTTTAGGTGGAAATGGTGCCGGAAAAACCACCACAATGAATCTATTTTTGAATTTCGTTGAACCTACAAGTGGATCCGCAATGATTAATGGCATTGAATCACACAAAGAGCCTTTAAATGCTAAAAAATTTGTAGCCTATGTTTCTGAAAACGTACAGCTTTACGGGCAATTCACTGCTATTCAGAATTTAGATTTCTTTGCAAAAATTGGAGGTAAAACTACCTATTCATCTAAAGATTATGAAGATGTTTTACTTCGAGTTGGACTTCAAAAAGAGGCTCATAATCGCAAATTGAATGAATTTTCTAAAGGAATGCGTCAAAAATGTGGCATTGCCATTGCCATTTTAAAAGATACGCCTGCCATTTTATTAGACGAACCAACTTCAGGGCTTGACCCAAAAGCAGGAATGGAATTTTCACGCTTACTTAGGGAACTAAAAGCAGAAGGTAAAGCCATTTTAATGTCAACTCACGACATTTTTCGGGCAAAAGAAATTGCGGATGTTATTGGGATTATGAATCAAGGAAATCTTGTTTTAGAGAAAAAAGCAGAAGAGCTTGAAGGAATTAACCTAGAAAACTTATATCTGGAATTCATGGCCGGATATATGGAAATGAATTAAAATCCCAAATAAATTCAGAACGAGTACATTATGTTTAAGCAATTATTAATAAAAGAAATACGACTTTTTTTTCAGTCGAAACAATTTGTTTGGGTAAGTCTAATTCTTCTTCTTCTTATGCTCATGTCTTTTTCAGCGGGTGTTCAAAATTACAAAAACGCTCAAGCACAATATGAGTCTGGAATTCAACAACACAAGCAAAAATTAGAGCAAGCCAATTATTGGATGTCAATTGAACAAGAAGTCTTTTTGCCACCACAAACGCTATCGGTTTTTATAAATGGATTGAGTAATGATGCGGGTCGCAAAATTGCCGTTACTAGAACAAATGAATTATTTGCACAAGATTCAAGATATAGTGACAATCCGATTTTAGCCATTTTCAGAACCTTGGATTTAGAATTTATGCTAACTGTTTTATTGCCACTTTTTGCATTGGTTTTTACTTATTCAGCTATAAACGGTGAAAGAGAGAATGGAACACTTAGTCTACTATTTTCAAATTCAGTTTCTAGAAGTACATTTATTCTTTCAAAAGTTAGCGGAACTTCTATTGCCCTAATTACTCCAGTTCTTATTGCTTTTCTACTTTGCCTTTTACTTCTTCCGTTCATAGGAATTCCATTTCAACAAGCTGATTACATAAGAATTGTCTTGCTTTTTGTAGCTGGTATTGGCCATTTGTTGATTTATACATTTATTGGACTCGGAGTAAGTGCAGTTGTTCGGTCGAGTTCTTCGAGCTTTATGATTGTTTTAGTTATTTGGATTTTGAGTGTATTTATTTTGCCAAGAGCAAGTGTTCTAATTGCCGGTCGTTCTGTAGAAGTTCCAAATCGCGACGCCATAATTGCTCAAAAAAACAGATATCGCATGCAATTATTTGATGAAGATCGCCCAAAATTAAGTCAGTTTAAGCCAACTAATTCTAAAGATGCACAAGCAACAATGGCAGAATTTCAGAAAATGATGTCAACGATGAGTGAAGAACGTGCAAAAAAAGTAAATGAACTCGCCTCGAAATTGGATGAAGAATATCAAAATAAACGAATTTACCGTGATAATTTAGCTCTCTCATTTTCTCAGATTTCTCCTACTGCTGTTTTTCAATTGATACTAAACAAGACTTCACAAACGGGAATAAACTTAAGTGAATCGTTTTATGAACAAGCAAAAGATTACAAAACGACTTTTGAGAATTTCATACAAGAGAAAACAGGTACGAAAGCAACAGGAATGATAATGATTTTTGAAACTGATGAAGAACGTCCAAAGCTTGATATCTCAGAAATACCAGAATTTACATTTAAAATGCCAAGTATTTCTGAAACTGTAAAAAATCTTCAGCACCAAATAATTCTACTATTGATGTATATCGCCACATCATTCTTTTGGGCTTTTTATGGATTTATCCAATCTGACATTAAATAAATTAAGTGAAAAACTATGTTACGTACTTTAATCATCAAAGAAATTAATGCTTTATTGTTAAGCCCAAAGTTTTCATTAACGCTTGCCGTTTGCTCCATGCTCCTTTTATTGAGTGTTTACACTGGTATTGTTGAGTACAAACAAACGATGTCTCAATATGAAGCAGCTCAACAAATAGAAGCCTTAAACTTTCAAGAAGCTAAATCGGCAAATTCTGCGTCTGCATTAGTGCATCGTAAACCCAATCCACTTCAAATTCTATTCTCTGGAATTCATTTTGATTTAGGAAGAATTACATCCGTTTCTAAATGGTCTGATCCCAATCTCATTCGTTCTATGTATTCAGAAACTCCTGTTTTTGCTTTATTTAGAATGTTAGATTTTGGTTTTATTTTCCAAGTTATTCTTACTTTATTTGCTCTTCTTTTCACGTATGATTCTATAAGTGGAGAACGAGAATCTGGCACCTTACGTCTTGTTTTTTCAAATTCTGTTCCTAGAAGTACGTATTTAGCTGCAAAAATAATTGGAAATGGAATTGGTTTAATTGCTCCTTTATTGATTCCCATTTTATTGTCATTGTTGATTATTCAGTTTAATTCAATTTCTTTATCTGAAGGAGATTGGATAACTATTTTACTTACCATTTCTTCTGGAATTCTACTCTTATTCGTTTTTTTACTACTTGGCTTAAGTGTTTCTGCCATGAGCCAACAATCTAGTACTTCATTTCTAATTCTGTTAAGTATTTGGATTTTAACGGTTTTATTGATCCCAAAAGCTGGAGTTTTAGTTGCAGATACCATTATTAAAACACCAAGTGATTATGAATTGGCAAGTATGAAAGGTTTTTATGCTGAAGAAAAAATGCGTGAACACAGCAAAGAACTTGTTTCAGTATTCGATAAACGTAACGCCGAAACGGAGGGAATGACAAAAGAACAAGCTAAAGCTTACCGTGATGAAAAAGAATGGGAATGGATGGAAGAAGATGACAAGAGAAGACAAGAAATGCAAAATGATATTAATGCTTACGGAGATAAACTCTATGAAGAATTTCAAAATAAAAAAATTCAGAAAGAACAATTAGCGTATCGTTTTGCAAAAATTTCACCAGTTGCTATTTTTCAATTTATCGGAAATAACCTAGCTCAAACTGATGTTGCCCTAAAAAATCGTTATCAAACCAAATTAAACGAATACAAAGCCACCTACACATCTTATGTTGATGAAAAACAAAAAGCTTCGGGAAATTCAGGTGGATTAAGTATTACAATTGATGACGAAGAAGGTTTTAAAATTGATTTTGGTCGTGGAGATGCTAGAATTGATTTTAGCGACAGACCTTTGTTTGATCATCCTGCAAAAACTAGTTCTGAATTAATACATGAAACACTTAGTGATTTGCTTTCACTTGTTGGATTCTGTGTAGTTTTGTTTGGAGTTTCATTCTTTGCCTTTTTAAACTATAAAATGTAAGATCTAAGTATTTTTTTAATTACTTAAAATAAACGCCATTCTATTACTATTAGAATGGCGTTTTTTGTTAAATGAACATTAATGAATGAAATGATTCAGTAAATACGCATAATCATAAAATAATTTTTGAACTATTCCCTTATTCCCTTTAATTTTAGAAGCTTAAAACGAAAACAATAGAACAGAATTTTCATGTCGAATATTAAACCTAATTTTACAGAACACGAAGAAGTTATTGATCCTGTTGATGGTCTCATTCAAAAAACACAAACTTATGTAGACGAAAACAAAAGTACCATTTATGGTTGTTTAATTGCAGTTCTTGTAATTATTGCTGCATTATTCGGTTACGGTTATTATAGTCAAACTCAGGAGCAAAAAGCTCAGGTTTTATTATCTCAAGCTCAAGCATTTTTCACAGCTGCTGATTATTCAAAAGCTTTAAAAGGTGACGATGTTGATTTCACACCAGGCTTTGAGCAAATTATTGCTAATTATTCTGGAACTGATGCAGCAAATTTAGCAACTTATTATGCTGCAATGTCAGAATTTAACTTAGGAAACACAGATGCCGCTCTAGGATACATCAATAAATTTGAGATTCCAGATGGAGTTTTAGGTGTTGGCCCACTAGCATTTAAAGGAAGCGTTCTTGTAGCTAGTTCAAAATATGCTGAAGCAGGTGCTACTTATGAAAAAGCTGGAACAATGGTTAAAACAGAACAAACTACACCGTTATTTTTAATTGAAGCAGCTAAAGCATATCTAAAAGCAGGTAATAAACAACAAGCTCAACGAATAGTTACAACTGTTTTAGATGAATACCCAACAGGAACACATTCTGCAGAAGCTAAACGAATTAAAGGTCAAGTTACTACTTAAGTTTATTTTGCACTTTTACTTTCTTACATAAAAAAAGCCCAAATTTGGGCTTTTTTTATGTAAATACGTTTTAAGATTTTCACTTCTAAGCCATTATACCGCAAACTTTTAACATATAATTATGCAAATCAGTATTAATAGTAAACGGTTGTAATGCTTCACTTCCTGCTCCAAACATGGCAAGTTCAACATAATCTCCTGAGTGATTCATATCACCAAAGTGAATAGAAAAATGCGCTCTTTGAAATTCAGCCAGTTCTTTATGAGGTAACATTCTTCCATTGCTTTTATCAGCATTTGGAATCACTTTAAATCGCTCTGCAATTAAACTAGCTTGCTCTTTTGTAAGTTCAATATCTTGATATTCTTTAAACAATTTGTTGATTTCATCTGCACTTGCATTATCAGATATTTGCTGAAATACCCATTCATTTGAATGTTTTATAGTCAACATTTTGTCAAAATTTTTATCTGCATTTACGCCATAAAACAAGCCTGGATTTGCATTTCCATGGTCGGTTGTTAAAATAACTAATGTATCGTCTCTTTTTTCAGCAAATTCAATAGCTACACCAACGGCATCGTCAAATGCTAATTGTTCATAGACTAATGCGGGTGCATCATTTGAGTGAGCTGCCCAATCAACTTTTCCACCTTCAACCTGAATCACAAAACCGTTTTCATTTGAAGCCATTAGACTAATTGATTTACTTAGCATTTCTGCTAAAGTTGGAATTCTTTTTTGCAGAGATTCATCCGAATTTTGATCAACTGTATACGGAAATCCACTCTCATTGAAAACGCCTAAAGTTGGTTTTCCAGGAGCAACATTAAGCATTTCATCTCTGGTTTTAACGATTTGCCAACCATTTTTTTCATATTGTGCAAATACATCTTCTCCATCACTACGGGTTTTTGCTAAAAAATATTCTAAACCTCCGCCCATCATTACATCAAATTTTAGGGGAATATATTGTTTTGCAATTTCAGGTTGATTTCTTCTACTTTTATTATTGATACAAAACCCTGCTGGAGTTGCATGCGTAATCGGCACGGTAGTGACACAAGCAACTGCTTTTCCTGCATTTTTGAATTTCTGTAAGATTGGTACGGGTAATTCTCCTTTTGGCCCAACATTCAAGGCGCCATTATTCACTTTCATTCCACCACCCCAAGAAGAACTTCCAGCAGCTGAATCTGTAACCATTGAATTTGCAGATGATGTGTCCATTAATCCTCTTTTAGCTCTATTATCAACATACAACTGAATCCAATTCGAGTTTTTCCCTCGTTTTCTTTCTGATAATAAATTTCCCAAGGTTAAAGTACCAGAACTCATTCCATCACTTACCATGAAAATGATATTCTTTACTTTTCCTGTTTTTTTTGGTGATTTTGAAAGTGATGATGCTATATTTGGAGTAGCAAACGGAACGCCAAGTGCGGCAATAAGTCCCGTTTTAAGTAGATCTCTGCGTTTCATTTAGTTCAATAATATTTCTTTGAATATGTTGGAAATGAAGTTAGTCATTTTTTTGATTTATTGTACTTGTGAACGCTTTCTTTTCGTAAAATAGTGTAACTATAAACTATGTTAAAACCCGATTTTTTGAAATTTTCTGAGCTTGAAGAAATCCTTCAACACCCAATTGAATTGAGCCAATCCACAATTCAAAAGTTAAATTCAAACAGAACTTTTATTGAAAAAAAATTAGCCGAGAATGTTGCTATTTATGGTATTTCTACTGGTTTTGGCCCTTTAGTTAATGAAACGATTTCAAAAGAAGATCAAATTCAATTACAATATAATTTATTGCAACAATTGAGTTGTAACACTGGTCCTGCCCTTTCCATTGAGATTAGTCGTTCTATTTTTTTATTGCGTATTCATGCTTTGAGCCAAGCTAGAAGTGGTGTTTCTTCTGATTTACTACAACATATGATTCAGGTTTATAATGCTGGAATATTTCCCGAATTTCGTCGATTTGGATCAGTTGGGGCATCAGGTGATTTAGTGCCACTAGCTCAGTTAGGACGTATTTTAATTGGAAAAGACTTCTGTTTAATAGCTGACTCAAGCAATCCCATAAAAACAAGTGAACTTTTCGAGAATCTCGGCATTCGAAATTATGTCTTGAAAGAAAAAGAGGGTTTAGCGCTTGTAAATGGAACAACATATTCTTGTGGCATAACCGCGTTTGTTTTACAAAAAGTTTCAAAACTAATTTATGAAGAACTATTTCCATTAATTTCTCTTCATTGGCTTCTTTTTAATGACTCATTGCAACATTTAAGTGAAAAAGTGTATCAGCATAAAGCTCATGAATCGGCACAATCTGTTGCAAAATTATTTAGGGAATGGTTAAGTCCAATCCAAGTTGAACACTCTCATGGCATTCCTCAACCTCCTTATTCTTCACGCTCAGTAGTCTTATGGTTTGGAGCTGCAATGGAACAAATTCTTCATGCCGAGAAACTCATAGAAACAGAAATGAATTCAGTTGATGATAATCCACTGTTTTTTGACGAAAACGACTTAATCTTGCACGCAGCGAATTTTCAAGGAACCTATATTGCACTAGCAGCTGATGAACTCAATGCTGGTATGACTCAAATTGCAATCCTTTTAGAAAGAATTGTGAATCGTATTACGCATAAATCTTTAAATGATGGTCTTCCAGCTTTTTTAGCTGACGAACCTCTAGGATTAAATAGTGGACTGCAAGGCTTACAATTGTTATTAACATCGTTAACTGCTGATTTACGAACGAGAGCGCAACGCTACAGTTTATCGAGTATTCCAACAAATGCAGATAACCAAGATGTAGTAAGCATGAGTGCCAATGCAGCACTTGCGGCTCATGATGCTTTAGAACGCTTTCGAATAGTTACAGCTTCATTTAAGCTAATGATTCTGAGAGCATTTCAGTTAAGAGAGCTTACCTTTAAGTCACCAAAACTTGAACTTTGGTTACGAAAAGCAGAAATGAAAATTGAAGGCATTCAATTTAACGACCCAAATTTGAATTATGCCGATTTACTTGATGTATTAATTGATAAATGATTGAGATTAACCGATTTAATTCAACGATTTTCAGCATTTATTTATAAATTGACAAAGATTTCTAATATTCGGAGTTATGAATGATTAAAAAAATTGCCCTCACCTACCTTGGATGGATTCTAAGCATCGCTTTTTTGCTTTTGGGTAGTTTATTTACTTACAATCAATATAGCCAACAGAAGCAGTTATTTGAAACACATGTTTTAGTTCGAACTATGCAACAATTGCAAAAAGCGGAATTAAAACGCAACAATTTAAATGTGCTTCGTTCTGGAGCAATACAAGGAATTCTAGTTTTTGATAATCAGAACAATTTACTCGAATCAAGTTCAGATACGGTAAAAAGCATTACATATAATGCTGAATGGCGAAATGGTGGATGGCATAATCCTGCAAATTTCAATCAATATGAAGTCTATGTTTCAGGTAATCAACAAGGACGTTTATATCTTTTTTTAATTGATGAAGAACTTATCAATGTTAGTTTTTGGGGTTCACTTTGGGATGGATTTGTACTTTCTTTTTGGCTAACGCTTTTAACAGGTTTTGCGTTTGCTTTTTTTGTAGTTAATCAAAGAAAACCTCTTCAAGTATTGTATCTACAACTTTCTACATTTTATTCAAAACAACACAATGACATTTCAACCTTATACATTCATACAGAAAATCTAAACAGATCACATGATTATCACTTAGAGCATTTACGAAGTTTAAATCAAGATATTGATGACGTTGCTGAACTAAGTAAAGATAATACTGAAAAAACAATGAAGGCGAATCGAATTTCAGATGAAATAAGTAGTTCGACTTCAACAGGCACTATCACTGTTCAAACACTGAATGAGTCCATGGAGAATATTTCAAAGTCCATGGAAAAAACTACAGTCATTATTAAAACAATTGACGAAATTGCATTTCAAACGAATATTTTAGCGGTAAATGCATCGGTTGAAGCGGCAAGAGCTGGACAAGCAGGATTAGGTTTTGCTGTTGTAGCAGACGAAGTTAGACGTTTAGCTATGAAAACAACAGAGGCTGCACGAGAAACTAGTGATATACTAGATCAATCAAAAAAACTTGTTTTCGGTGGTTTAAAAGTCACTGAAGATGTAAGTAATGTTTTTAATCTGATTAATACCAAAACCGTTGAAGTCTTTAAAATTTTAGGAACTCTTTCAAGTACAGTTGAAGATCAACAACACAAACTATCATCTATTCGTCATAAAATTAGTGATGCAACTCGATTTGGAACCGATTCTGATATCGCTCTTTCTGAGATTAATATGTTACTTCAAGCTGATATCGATCAATTTGAGCATTATTCAAGTATTATTAACGAGTTAACAAATCAAATTTCATTCTCTTATGATGAAATTGCGGCATTCAAAAAACAACTAAACGATTACAAACAAATCGCTGAAAATTGGACTTCGGAGCAAGTTGAAAATGCTAAAAGTATAGTTGGTTTAAAAAGTAAATCAACTGATTCAACTCAAGAAGGTTCACAAAAAAATAGCTTCAAAAACGAAACTACTCTCGAAGAAACTGACTTTGACCAAGACGATCCTAACAGTGATCTTGCTGATAATTACTATGATTTTGACAACACTGATGACACTGACGACTCAGATAATTCTGATGAACAAGAGAAGAATGATGTGAATTTCGAATCTGATTCTAAAACCGATTCTGACACTGATTCTGATACAAAGAAAAAAGGGAAATCAACACCCAAAGACGATTTTGATGAGTTCGACGGTTTTTAAAACTGATTTATCTTTAAGAAATCACGTTTTAAAAAGACTTCTTCTTTTTTGCGTTTTTCTTTTCAGTTTAAGCACTCAAATTTTTGCTCAAAACTCTGCTCATTACTTGGAAAAAGCTTCACAGTTTGAAAAAAAAGGACTTTATGAAGAAGCAAAAAAAGAAATTGATGACTATTTTGAGCTAAATAAAGGTGATTCTGAAGCTCATTTAACACGATATCGCATCTATTTAAAAATTGGTTTATCCAAACAAGTATCGGGTGCTAATCTTGAACCAATTTTATCGCAGGCTCTACGCTCTTATAAAGAAGCAAAAAAAACTGCCCTTCAAAACAAAGCTTTAACAGACTTTTTCTCTCAAGAGGAAGCTAATTTCATAAATCAGTCTTTGAACAAAGGTAGCGATGCCTACAATGCTGGTAATTTTGAAATAGCAATCGTTTGGTTTGATTTTATACTTGATTATATCCCGAATCATAAGGCTAGTAGAGAATTAAAATTATTCAGTTTATATGAAATTGAAAATACTGAACGCTTTTTGAAAGAAGCCGAATACTATCTTTCCGATTTTGAATTTAGTGCTGAAATTGGTGAAATCGTTCTTGATTTTTGTACCTCAAATCAAAATTTTCCAAAAGGAAACGAATGGGCTGAGTTATTAGAACACGTTTTAAAAAACAATGAAAAAAGCACTTCTCTTGATGTTTTACTACGTTTTCACAGTAAAGCAGGTTTATATTATTTGAGTAAAAAAAATTTCACTGAGTCTGCTTTTCACTTTAAGAAGATGCTAGATTTAACAGATGATGAATGGTATCGAATTACACTTGCAAGAGTTTATTCGAATCAAGAAAAACGAGATGATGCTCAATTTTATTTAGATCAAGTTAATCTTTCAGAAATTAGCTCTCTTGATATTTTAGATTATTTTGTTTCTGTTCAACAGTCTGTTAATCGATTGCAACCTAAAAAAGACTTTGATAAAACCTCATTGAAACTTCCAGCAAAACTAACTTGGATTGCACCTTATTTTCAAGGGAAATGGTGGTTTGATGAAAAGTACTATGAAAAAGCAGCTTTAGAAATACAAAAAACTATTGATTTAAACAGTGATTTTAAACCAGCGCTTGAACTTCAAGGTAAAACATATATTCAATTAGGTTTAAAAAAACAGTCGGATGAACTTTTGACACAAGCTCTGATTTATTTAAAAGCTGCATTTATAATTGACCCTAAAGATGAAGAGTTAAAGCTGTTGATTCAGGAGCTTGAGAAGTAAAACCAAAGAGATTTTCAGTTCAAACTAGAATTGGTATTTTTTTTCTAATTGATTTACAACGCTGAGATCGCTAGTCAATCTAGGAATCATTTTTCAAATGATTTTTAATCGTAAAGTAATTACAGTTTCACGAATCACTTTAATTCATAATAATCTTGAGCCCAGTTCAAAAAATTGATTTTCTCGATTTACAACTTATGATATTATATGTAACTCAAATTTGGACTTCGTTTCTATAAAAAAAGGCAGTAGTTTTCGCAAAATAAACGGCATCCAGTGCACTGATACGATACCAAAGGCGTTCGGTACCTCGAAGTGCTATCTCTGTCCAATATCTTTTTACGCAACAAGCACTTTTTATTTGAATAGATTGGTTCTTAGGCTTAGATGCTGATCCCGCAAGCGTTCGGGACAGCATGACCAAATAACATCTATGATCTAAGCTCAATCATAAAATTTTCACTTTAAAATTCGTAAAGCTTTAGCTAATTCCGAAGTAGAAATCTGCAATTTCTCAATTGCTGATTTTATGGCTGCTTGTTCATTATTTGCAAGTCCTGCAGCTTTCATAACAGTAGATGTATACTCTTTTCCTGTTTTCTCATTCTTCGATTTAATAGTGATAGACAAATTAACCACCATTAAATTTTTCTCCACGCCTTCAACCATTGTCTTATCCGAAACTGAATAATCAATCGTTAATTTTTCAGCGAGTGATGAATTTGAACTAAAGTCGTAGGCTCTTGATTTTTTTTGATTTAAAATATCTTTTAATCCAGAAACGACATCTGAAGTTTGTTTTTTATCTGAAGTCGTAAAACTTAAATAAACAGGCTTTACTTCTTTTATATTGTCGGAACCTGCAAGAGCTTCAAATGGAATTTTGACCATTTTTTCATTCAAGGTTTCTCTTGCGAATTCAGGAAATGAACCAGGAGATAAAATCGCAACTAGATTAGAATTCCCAACAGAAAGCTTTTTTGCAACTACATTTTCAATTATGATTCTTCCATTTTTATCGGCTTCAAATCGGCCAATTTGCTCTCCATCTGAATAAGACACATCTACGGTTAAACCAGAGGCTGGAGTGCTTTTATACATCAAACTGAGTTGAATAGGGCTTTCTAAGAATTCACCATCAACTGCTTTTTGATTTCCGCCTGAAGTTAAAGTAAGTTGCAAATCTGATACAACACTGATTCCTTTATCTTTAATTTCTGAAGGTGTTGTCACCGATTGAGTATATTCTCGAAGTGCTATACTTTGGTAATAACTTTTCTTTTCATCAAAAACGCCTGTTTTTAAATAAGATTCACGTAAACGTTCAAATGCCTGTGGCCATCTTCCAGCTTCTATAAAGCGATCGAAATTTGTATTTAGTTTACTTAAAGTTGTGTAATCTTTATCCAACTCTCTTTTTAAAGATGAAAAATAATCTTCTTTATTCAATACAACCAAAACATAATACGTTCCATCTTCATTTTCAGAACGTTCTATCTCTGTATTTGTTAGTGTCTTATTTACTCGAGTTTGAATTTCTTGCTGAAAAGATTCTACAAATAGGGCTTTATCATTAATCGAATACGAGTCTTTTGCAAAATTTGTCTCACTTTTTACGGATACGGTTAATTGTGAAGCCAATTGGTTTTGGGCAGCAGTTACAGCATCGTCCATGCTATTCCCCATTCCATAACCCATAAAAAATTCATCTTTACTTATTGTTCCGACTTTTCTTGCATCAAACCATTTAGGTTGAGCGCAACCAACTGTTTGTATAAACAAGAAAACCATAAAAATATAGATAGAACGCAATTTCATGCTCTTTTTCTTTAAATGTTTTAAAATTATTCGGCGATTTCTATTTGGAGAAATTTTCTATTTAATGAAATAGATGTTAAAACTCCTGGTCCTAATTCGTCTTCATACGCTTTTTTTAATGCGTTAAATACAACTCGTGAATTTTTCAATTCATCATACTCAACCCAAATCGCCATATCAATTGTAGATTTCGATACGATATTTTCTTTTGTTGATTTTGACATTGCTTCAACAGCTGTAAAAAATGCATTTTGAATTGCTTCTGTTTTTGCGGCTAAATTCGGATTGATTGAAATTAATAATTTATACTGAATACCCTTTTTTAAATCTCTAGTCCAGTACTCATTTATTCTTGTGAGTACTTTTCCAACAGCATCATTCATCGCTTCTTCAACAGAAACCGATTCATTTCCTTTTCTTGATTGAGAATAACCTGTTTCAGTTCCAAGAATTCGTGAAGTTGTTGTTTCGTAAGCATTTAAAGTGACAATAGCTTTCTGTGTTCCGTAACCACCTTGATCGAAAATAACGGAATAACGAATGTAAACATCGCTACCAATTGACAATGCAATTTTATACACATCATCACTTGCGCCACCAGTTACGGCTGTTGTAGCTGTAGCCATATTATTTAATTGATCTTGACTTTTAATATTGACAACTTCATAATTTCCGCGTGTTAAAAAGGTTTCAATAACGGTTGAAGCGTGTAATAAAGTAGGATCACTTTGTAATTTTTCAATCGGAGATTCACCTTTTTCGGTCTCAGGAAGAACAGCAATCATTGGATTTCCAATTTTATCCATTAAATCGGTTTGATCTTCAATTATGCGAAGCGTAACCAATTCGTTTTTAATCATTTTTATGTTGATTTTGAAACGCTTGGCAACTTTAATTCCTTTACCGCCATCAATTTCAATCTTTTTTCTGAATTGAGTTTCTTCAAATGAAATGAATTTTGAATAATCATTTGTAAAGAAATGATCTTCAATAAGCTTTTCTTTATTTCTTTGTGATGATGGAACCAAAGGGTCTGATCCACTAAATAGAAGAAAATATATAGCGGCTTTTTTTGCGTCTTCGATAGCCGAATTTATCCCATTTTTCTTAACATCACTTTTTGAACCTGTAAAAACGCCTTCCGATTGAATCAAGACTTCGTCTGTGCTTGAATATTCAATGATTTGTGCATTTTTCGAAACTGGTGACTGTGCATAGCTCATACAGCCTGAAACAAACAGTATTAAGCTTAGAAGTAGTAATTTTTTAGAAGTCAGCATAGATGTATTGATTTTGTTTTGCTAAAACTTAACGATTCAAGAATTGCTTTGTTCTGTGCAATTGCGTGTAAAATTTCAAACATAAATAAGTCAATCTAAAGTTAATCCATGGATTGAAAAGAAATTTTACAAATGAACTACAAAGGTTTAGTACGTTTTAAGTGGATCCAAGAATCCAAATGGATTAAATGGCAATTGTCTTAGTGAATAAGTAAAGCCAGCAGTTATAGCTAAACCACCTAATTGAGGATCATCTTCTGCAGCGAATGCATATTTATAACCAGCATTTGCAAAAAGTGAAAAATTCGGAGTAAGTAACAATTCCAAACCTGCAACTCCTCTAACACCACCTGTAATAAACTGATAATTTAGATTGTCATTACTGTCTTCAGAATCTGAAGAGTTTGAGTCACTTGAAGAACTACCTAATTCAGAAAAACTAAACATATCTACACCGGCTGCAAAGCCTAAAGTTAGGCTAAGTCTTCTAAGACCAAATTTTCTTGTAAAACCAGCATAACCTGCAACTAAACCAGGTTGATAATCTTCATTATAATCATAATCTGGTGCTAAAGCGGTACCTAAGGAGACTGATAAATCAAAATAGGTTTGCGGGGTCCCAGTAATTGCAGAAATATTATAGGCTAAATCAAATTCAAGCATATAAGCAGTTGTGAATTCTCCATCATAATTAGAATTTAAAGCACTTTCTAAATCAGGTTTTTCTAAAATAATTGATGAAAATGGAACACTTAAAGATGAAGATCCGCCTTTTACACGAATATCAATTCCAATTCTTGGGTTTTCAAAAACAACATCACCAATTTGAGGACTATCGCCAACAATTACTTTTGTTGCTTTAGTTAGTGCTGAAGGATCAGCTTTGTTATCACCTGTTTTAGTTACTCGTACATAAGCAACTTCACGATAAACAACATCTCCTTTTGAATTTTCAGATGCTCTTTTTACATAAAATCCATCATCGAGATGAACACCTTCTTTTTTACCAAGATTAAATCCAACGGAATTAGCTGAAACTTCAATCAATTGTGAAGTCAGTTTGAAGTCATTAATTTCTTTTGTTAATACACCAGCATTTTTTGCAAATGTTTGAACCGCATCATATAAGGCATAATTATGAGCATCTGTTCTAAATGATTGATTCCCAAAAACAAAACGATTGTATCTAGATTCTCCAATTTGTGAAAACCCGTAAGACTCTGAAATGGATTTATTTGAAATTTCTACAACTTCTACTTTTCCATTTGCCGTTTCTTTTATTTGATACCAAATCATACCACCTTTAATAGAAACTGTTACCATTTTACTTTCTTTATCCACACTTTTTTTAATTCTGGTGATATATGGTAAATAGAAATAGGCCGAATTCATCAATAAAGCTAAGTCGGATTCACTTAATGTTAATTCTTTAGCTTTAGTAGCTGCAAATGTGGCCAAATCAGCTTCAGTTTTAAATCCCTTAACTCTAGCTTCCATTATTTCAGGATTTGTAAGGATTTCTCGAACTTTTACAGCAACGGTTTTAAAAACGACTTCACCTATTGCACTTGTTGACAAACTATCTAAACGATTAACCTCAACTAAAAAATCGGATACAACACTTTCTGGTAAATTATTGTAGTCAAAACGTGGGACTTCTATATAAAAACGCATCATTCTACTCATGAATGCTTCGTCTATATCAGTACCTCTTGGAATTTGATTTGGTTTTACAAGAATATCACGAATTGAACTGACAGACTTTCTGAGATATTGCCCCTCCGTTTGCTGAGCAACAGAAACAGCAAAACTGGAACTAAGCATCAACAATACAATTGCAACGTTAAATTTTTTCATTCTAATAATCCTTGCTTTCTAATTCCATGAGGTTTCATTACCCCTAATTTATTTATAGACGAAGTAAGATACTGATTTAATTTATGATTAATAATTGAACGATTCAAATCAAAGTGCATGCATTTTTCTAGTAAATTCGTAACTATAAAGAGCTCTTAGTTATTGTTTTAGCAAGTCTTATGATTACTCATAACAAGTACACTAAAATTGAAATATGTTAAGAATCGACTTTACGATTTCAAAAATAAGAATGCTCTCATTTTAAACTCTGATTGTATTTCTAAATTTATAATTGAGTTTACACTAATAAAAATATTTCTGCAAAATAATCGGTGATTGAACACTTTTGCAAAGGGTGAAAAACGACAAATTCGATTGTTTAGAATGAACTCATAATTTATTCGAAAACAATAGCTTAGAATAATTACAATGAATTTTATTTTTCCTATTAGAGATATGAACCTAAGCTCTTTTTCCGATATATATTGAAGTAGATTTTCAGACTTAAGTTCATTTCAGTTTTACAATATTCAGAGTTTATTGTTGTTGTTTCTTGATTTTTCAAAACTCAAGGAAAAATGACCAATATTTTGCGTTATCTTCTGCTGTTATTTTTGAATTTAAATTAAACTCTATGCTACGTTTCTTAGGAAATCTATTTACTACCGTTTTAGGGATTTTTATATCCTTCTTTATTTTATTTCTAATTATGATCGGAATAATTGCATCGCAATCATCAAAGCCTACAACCTACGTTCGATCAAATTCCGTTCTAAACATCACACTTTCTGGAAGTTTGCCTGAACGTGTTACTGATGATCCTTTTCAAGAAATTTTAGAACCGGAATCACCAAAGATTTCAACTCAAATGATTCGCGAAAACTTGAAAAAAGCGGCGAATGACGACAGAATTAAAGGAATTGTACTTGAACTAAAATCCGTTTCTGCTTCTTGGGCAACTCTTCAAGAAATTCACCGGAACTTAGTTCAGTTTAAAGAAAGTGGAAAGTTTATCTACGCTTATACCGATGATATGGGTATGGATGAAGCAGCCTATTATATCGCAACAGCCGCCGATAAAATCATGAGTCCACCAGAGTCATTTTTTGAATTTGATGGATTTTATGTTCAAGGTGAGTTCTACAAAAATCTTTTCGAAAAAGTAGGAGTTAAACCTGAAATTACACGATATGGTAAATATAAATCAGCCATTGAACCTTATATTCGTACTAATTTTTCGAATGAAAGTCGTGAGCAACTCGGGGCCATTTTGAGTAATAATATGGATGAGTTTTTAGGTACAATTTCTAAAAGTCGGTCTCTCTCAACTGATGAACTAAATGCGTTCTTAAATGCAGCTCCTGATCTAAACGTTCATAAAGCTTATGAAAGAAAATTGATTGATAGCTTGGTCTATCCTAATCAATTTGAGCACATTCTAAAGGAAAAATTAGAAATTAAATCTAGTTCAAAGCTTAATAAAGTATCACTCAAATCGTATAATCTTGCAGTAGTTAATAGTGAAACCCCCACATACGATGGAAAAGTAGCTGTAATCTTTGCCGAAGGAATTATTGTTCCACAATCCCCTAATCAATTTGATAAAACTGGATATTTAACCTACAAGGATATCGATAAAGCCGTTGACAAAGCTCTAGAAAATAAAGACATTAAAGCTATTGTACTTAGAATTAACAGTCCTGGTGGTTCAGGAACTACAGCAGATTTAATGTGGAATAAATTAAAAACTGCAAAAGAAAAAGTTCCTGTAATTGCATCAATGGGTTCAGTTGCCGCATCTGGAGGATACTATATTGCGGTCGCAGCTGATACAATTTTTGCCGAAAACACAACTATAACCGGATCTATTGGTGTTTTTAGTACTAAATTCAATTTAGAAAACCTTGCTGAAGAAAAAATTGGCATTACTTTCGACGAAGTTAAAACTCATACACACGCTGATTGGATCAATCCTTTTAGGTCCTTTACTAAAGAAGAAGACGGGGCTTTTCAAAACATGGTGAACCAATTCTATGAGACCTTTTTAGATCGTTGTGATGAAGGTAGATTACTTAATAGAGAACAAATTCATGCTTTAGCACAAGGTCGTGTTTGGTCAGGAAAAGACGCACAAGAAAATGGTTTAGTAGATGTAATTGGCGGATTAGATGATGCCATTGCATTTGCGGCTAAAAAAGGTGGCTTAGATTCTTACGAAGTGGTGAATTATCCTAAACCAAAGTCGCTAATTGAGCAAATTATGGCCGGATCAAATCAAACTTTATTAAAAATAACTGGCCTAAATTCATCTAAATTACCTCTTGCTTATTTGGAAATGATGGAAATTTGGCAAAATAAGTATAGAAAACCTGCCATCCATGCACTTCTACCAATAGAAATTACGATTCGATAAACTCATATTTTTCATTGTTGAGCATATTCAAAAAGTCGATTTTCCTATTTAACAATAATTCTATTCGAATGCTTTCAACGCTTATCTTGTTGAAATGCACTTTGCTAGAGTACGTTCAAATTTGATCTCAAGAATTTTAATTTAGGAATAAAAAAGGTCGGGCTTCTCAGTCCGACCTTTACCTCAGCACGATTATAATTTTCCCTCTACTTAGTTTCCACCTTTTGAGAGAAACAACCGTCATTCAACCTTTTCAAATTGTGTTCGTGCTGTTTTATTATTTGCGTTTACCCTTTATTAGTCAATATTTTATTTGTGTTTATGATATTCAATTTAATTTTGGCTTATAAGCTTTTTGACTTTTCCAATTTGAACATAATTGGTAAGCTATATTTTACCTTTACAGGTTTTCCTCTTTGTAAGCCAGGTGTAAATGTCACTTTTTGGATTGCTTCAATTGCAGCTTCATCGCAACCACCGCCGATTCCACGAACAACTTTAGGATTGTGAACTTTTCCGCGTTCGTCAATGATAAACTGTAAATAAACTCTACCTTCTAAGCCTGCTTTTCTTGCAATTTCAGGATATCTGATATGTTTCATTAATGCAGGTAATCCGCCTCTTAATTCGGGCATTTTTTCAACGACAACAAAAACTTGTTCTTCTTCTTCTTCAACTACAGGAGCTGGAGCATCAGGTAATTCAAATTCTTCTAAATCATCGAAGTTTAATTCTGAGTCTATATTTATCTCATCTTCAATAACTGCATCGTTTGAAACCGCCACTGGAACTATTGGTCTTGGTGGTGGTGGTGGACGAGTAATTTGTTTGGTAATTTCGATTTCTTCCATTTTTACAACTTCTTGTTCAGTTGTTGTAATTTTAAAATCATCTGCACTTGATTTAATATTCACTTTAAATAAAGTAATCATAATAAGAAGTGCGAATATAAAGCCGAACTCAATTCTAATTGTGTAACGGCCTTTTTCTAAGGATCTGATTTTTGAGGTATTATTAGAGGTTCTCATGGGAGCTACCTTTCTTTTTAAATAGCCTTACGGCTCTGTTCTGAGGTTCATAAATAAGATAAAAAGGTCTGCAATACTTTTCAAGTTAAATTTTACATATTTACGTAAAAAAAAGCGTTTTTTTATGACATATAGACCTATTCTATAAACTATACACCCTCTATTATTTATAGTTTCACCCTGATTAACTAAACTTAAATCAGATTTATTTACCCTTTACTAAACTAATTTAAGCTTACAGGTAGATTTGAATAAAGAAATGTAACTTGTCACATAAAACACATTTAAAAATGCCAAAGAAATTGAAATTTGTGAAGGCTTCAAGTAGTATTTGAAAATATTCATCCTTTTTCACTCTGAATACAATCACATTTTGAGCTGATCTAATTTGAATTTGTCTATCATATCAACAGAAATTGTAATTTGCTTAAAATCAGAATAAAAACTAAATAATAGCGTTCAAAAGTAAATAAGTTATTATGAGGTTGAATTGTGTTTAAAACGATTCAATTAAATGATTGAATAATCGGGCTATATTCATGTTCGAACCTAACAAAATGTGCTTATTTGCACATTTTGAGTAAAATTATCACGTCTAATAAAACTCCTCTCATATTTAGCGTGACGAAGTGCTGCAAAATCTAAAAGTAAATCTTATGAAAATCTTTACAACACTCCTTTTAGCCACTCTCTTCTTATCTGCTTGCGGTGGAAGCGATACAATTGAAAATAAAGAAGATAAGAACGCTCCTCTACCACCTCCGAAAGTGGAAGAAAGTCAAAAAGCAAAACAAAATCATTTATATCAACCTCCAGTAATTATGGAAGAGTATGACTCTTTCTACGAATATAAAGCCTATGGAATGAATGAAGCACCAAGAGAACGGTTGAACACTGAAGAATATGATAAAATAGATGAGAATGAGTTTTTAGATGTTTTGTCAAATCCACAATCTACTTTTTCCATTGATGTAGATGGCGCTTCATATAGCAATGCAAGACGCTTTATATCGAATGGCGAAATGCCTCCTATTGATGCTGTTCGAGTTGAAGAATTCATTAATTATTTTACTTACGATTACGAAAATCAAAGTTCTGAACACCCATTTTCTATTCATACTGAGGTATCGAATTGTCCTTGGAATCCAGCTAGTAAATTGCTACACATTGGCTTGCAAGGAAAACGCATCGCAACAGAAAACTTACCAAACAGCAATTTGGTTTTTCTTTTAGATGTTTCAGGTTCTATGAACTCCCCAAGTAAACTCCCTTTACTGAAATCTTCTTTCAAATTATTACTTGATAATTTAACCAAAAAAGATAGAATTGCGATTGTAGTTTATGCTGGTGCAGCAGGACTTGTTCTTCCTTCTACTTCTTGCAGTAACAAAGAAGAAATTCTTGAGGCTTTAAATAAATTAGAATCAGGTGGCTCAACAGCAGGCGGAGCAGGAATTGAATTAGCTTATAAAATCGCTAAAGAAAACTTTATTTCTGAGGGAAATAATCGAATCATTTTAGCAACGGATGGCGATTTCAATGTTGGAACTTCATCTAATTCAGAATTAGAAAGACTCGTTGAAGAAAAACGAAAAACTGGTGTTTATTTGTCTGTTTTAGGTTTTGGATCTGGTAACTATAAAGATTCAAAAATGGAAAAACTGGCTGACCAAGGCAATGGAAATTACTATTACATCGATTCTATGTTTGAAGCAAAGAAAGTTTTAGTTAATGAAATGGGCGGAACTTTATTGACCATTGCTAAAGATGTTAAAATTCAAATTGAGTTTAATCCAGCTAAAGTTTCTCAATATCGTTTAATCGGTTATGAGAACAGAGCATTGGCAAACAAAGATTTTAATGATGATAAAAAAGATGCTGGCGAATTAGGTTCTGGACATTCCGTTACAGCATTGTATGAAATTATTCCAGCGAATCCTGATAAATCAGGAAAAAAGAACATGAAGTATAAATACATCACAACCAAAATTTCTGATGAGGCTTACTCTATTCCTGAATTGGGAGCTGTTCGTTTTAGATATAAAAATCCAAGTGATTCCACATCAAACTTAATAGAACAAGCCATTTTAGATTCGTCGATTGAATTTGAGAAAACATCTAATGATTTTCGTTTTGCTGCTTCTGTCGCAGAATTTGCATTACTTTTAAGAGATTCACCATTCAAATATGAAGCTAATTTTGAACAAGTGCTTAGCATTGCCAAAGATGCAAAAGGCGAAGACAAAGAATCGTATCGATCTGATTTCATTAAATTAGTAGAAATTACTAAAGCGATAGGTAAATAAGCTGATTCAATTTTACAACTCATTAGAATGCAGTACTTCGCTTAAATGTGAGTATTGCTTTTTTATGTCAACATTCTATTTTTACCGCGAAATCAATTTCGTGCTATTTATTCGATATGATTGGTTTTGTATTTTGAATCATTTTAAGTTTGAAATTATCACTTAATTCTAGACAATACGATTTTAAGTAACTGTTTTTTGAATGTCGCATTATAAAAATGCATTTATAAATATTTAATTCCTTAGAATGAAATGATTTTCATTGGCATCATAGATTGTCAGAATTACTGCACCACTTATTGCTATTTTGAATTTCACCAATTCCTCTTGTAATGAAGCATTTACTTTTTTTCAGTTTACTTTTATTCACCTTTTCAAGCTGTAGTACTTCGAAAATGGCTAGCCCTTCCCTATCAAAAACAATTGAAATGGATGGTTCAAATAAAGATTGGCCAGAATTAACTCTATTTGATAAGAAATCGAGCTTAGTTTATGGAGTTTATAATGATGAAACATTTGTTTATTTATTTGTAAAGACAGCAGATAGAATGACTCAACGAAAACTCCTTCAAGGAATTACGGTTTGGTTTAATCCATTTTTCTCAAAAAAGAAGACTCTGGGCATTCACTATCCTTTTTTACCTTTACATTTAAGTGAATCGTTGAGACGAGAAACAGATCAAGATCCCGATATTTCGATTTTATTACGCAGTCTTCCAAGAGAAGCCGAATTAGTTGACAAAAAAGCTGATAAAACTAGCATTTTGTACCTCGATGAAAGGAACGGTGAAATTAATGTAGCTATTGGATTTTCAAATGAAACTAAAGAAATGATTTATGAATTGAGAATTCCTCGTCTATTAAGCTCAGGTGAAAAAATAACGAAAGAGATGACATTAATCCTCGAAACGAATGAAATGAAGAAACCAACGAACGGAATGAAACCTGATAGCGATTTGGGAGGATTGAGAGGCGATGGCCCACCTGCTGGAGGTATGGGAAGAAGAGGAATGAGAGATAGTCCGAGAGGTGATTCTCGTTCTGATTTTGACCCAATTTCACTTCGTATAAATGTTGTTTTAGAATAATTTAAAAAAAGCTGTATAAAAGTAGTAACATTAAGCTTTCTCATTAAATAACAATAATTTAAATCCTTCATATTTTCCCAATCAACGGGTCTCATAAATGTATTATTGTAAATTGGTATTTGATTATTGAGCAAATTCTGAAATGTAGTTTTCAGAATTATAATTGGTTTAATTCGATTTAATTAATTGAGTAAAACTAATAGATCAGAATTTTGGAGTGGTGAAATGATTAAAGAATTCGAGTATTGAGCTTTTTCTTAAAAGTAGTTTTCAGAAAAATATTCGGTGAATTCGAAAGATTTGGAAGGATGAAATCCTAAAAAATCGACTTTCTGGAGTCGGCTCAGAATTTTTTTTTTAAAAATCGATTGCTGAAATGTCAAACACAAAAAATGAACGTTTAGTTTAGATTTCTGAAAAATGACATTCACCATAATTTAAAGTTTGAGTATTCTTAATGAAAATGAGTATATAATTAAAGTAGACGAATAAATTGCACAATACTGCTATTTCTATTTATTGACGATGAATAAAAAAACTAACTTAATCTAAATACCGTTTCATAAGTAAATCAATCTGTTGTTCCTCGCCAAGAACAAATGTGTGTGTCGAGAACGTTTCAAACTGATTTCGTTTATAAAATTCTATAGCTTTGTGATTTTGATCCCAAACACCTAACCAAATAAAATCAACAGCTCTTTTCTTCCCCAATTTTAATGCAAAGTTCAACAAGCTCTGCCCTAATTTCTTTCCTTGATGTTTTTCTACAATATAAATTCGTTCTATTTCAAGAGTAGTAGTTGGCATGGTTTCAGTTTGCGCTGAGCCTAAATTAATTTTTAGGAAACCCATTTTTTCATAATTATGCTCAATAAAATAGAATTCTGAATTTGGATTACCGAGTTCTTTACTCAAATTTTCTAAGCTAAATTTCTCTTCTATATAAATCTTCATTGAAGAGGGAGTATTCGTTTCACTATAAGCTTCCAGAAATGTTTTTTTCGATAGCTGTTGTAGGCTTCTGACCTCACTTATTGCGACTTTTCGAATCGTAAAGTTCATTTTTTTTTAACTGATTTTTCGGTTGTTCTAAAATATAAACAGAATAGTATTAGTGTCTTCAATAGCTTTTAAAAACAAACGTATTTCTTATTTGAAATAATTAGATTTTCACTTTATAAAAAAACGATTTACGCAAAATTACGTGCAAATGAGCACCAACTGAATGTAACTTTCTTAAATTCAGACTTTGACATTTTTAAAGTGAATTATTTTGTTCATGGTTTTATTTAGCATAATTAATGGAAACAAGAGATTATTCGCATCATATAGGTTTAGTTCATCTTTGTTATTTGGTCCCTTAGGTTTAATAAAGCGTTTTGGAAAGGTTTTTGCTAGAAAGTAAGAACTTAAAAAGCGCACAGTTTACAGATTGATACAGGCGCATAATTAAACGTCTAAGGAAGACTTATAGCATGATTTTATCCTGTATCAATTCATACTGGGCTTTGACCAAGCATCTCAGCCTAAAACCAATCTTTTCAAAAAAAGCAATTGTTGCCTAAAAAGATATTGGGCAATGATAGCACTTCATAGTTCTTCGAATCGTTTCAGGGCACAGGATAACTTTTTTTGCGGAAACCACTGCCTTTTTTTATACAAACGAAGTCCGTAAGTTGAGTAACTTTCTAATAAATTAGACTTTTTTGTAACTAATTATTCTTGATTCATGAAGCTCAAATGAATTCATTTTTTGAAACATTACTCAAGTTAATGTTACATTTATTTAAACATTAAACAAGTAATTTATTCAATCAGGCAATCTACCAAAAGTTAAATCTTTTAAATAATAGCTGTATTTTGTAGTCAATTCGACAAAATACATCAACTCGTTTATATCATGCCACAAACCGATCTTAAATCCTTAAACAGAACTGAATTAAAATCCTTTTTTAATGAGCTCGGTTATCAAAAATTTAGAGCAGACCAAGTCTTTCAATGGATGTATCAAAAAAATGTGGCTTCTGTTGATGAAATGACAAATCTGTCGAAACAACAACGCGAAGAACTTAAAGAAAAAGCTCAAATATATACTATTCGACCTGTTCAACAGCAACTTTCAAAAGACGGAACAACAAAATTTCTTTTTGAATTAGAAGATGGAAAACGAATTGAATCTGTATTAATTCCAGAATTTTTTGATGATGGTGTTGCAGATCGCCTAACGGTTTGTGTTTCTTCACAAGTTGGTTGTGTTTTTGGCTGTGCCTTTTGTGCAACAGGAAAAATGGGCTTATTTAGAAATTTAAAAGTTGGGGAAATCGTAGATCAGTTGGCGTACATAAATCTTCATACGCTTGAAAAATATGGGAAACGAATAACAAATATCGTTTACATGGGAATGGGTGAACCCTTTCATAATTATGAAAATGTAGTAGAATCGGCACATATTGTTTGTGAACCTAAGAGTATTGGCCTTTCTCCAAAGCGAATCACTATTTCGTCTGTTGGATTAACCAAAATGATAAAACGTTTTGGTGAAGAAGAACAACCCTTTAATTTGGCTATTTCTTTACATGCGCCAAATGACACAAAACGCGATAAAATTATGCCCATCAATGAATCTATGGATTTAGAATCATTAAAAGATGCACTCAAATTTTACTTCAGAAAAAGTGAAAATTCGCTTACTTATGAATATTTGTTGTTCGATCAGTTTAACGATTCAAAAGAAGACGCACTAGAATTAGCTGAAATATCGAAATGGGTACCGTGTAAGATCAATATTATCATGTACAACAAAGTGGTTGATGTTCAACTTAATCGTGCATCAGAAGAACGCTTAGATTCTTTTCTAAAAGTTTTATCGAAAAATAAAGTTAGAGCTACGGTTAGACGATCTCGAGGTGATGATATTGATGCAGGTTGTGGCCAATTGGCTATTCGAGAAGGGCAAGCAAAAGGAAAAACGATTGCTAAACAGGCATTTACCGCATAAAAATATCCATTGAATTTCGTTTCTTATATTTTAGTTGAATGTTATGTTCAAGACTAGAAAAAACTAGAAGTGCAGAAATTTATACTTTATTAGATTGCTCCATGTATTCGATTTAATTGTGGCTCACAAAATGACATGAAAAATTATTTGTGTATATAATTATACACCAATAACACCGATACTAAGCTTGTCACTCTAAAATTATAATGGAGCTAAAATTGGAAAATATGTTGTGTTGTGTATTCATTTTTAGTTCAAGCGAGAGCAATAAAATTTAACATCTACTTTATAATTAGAAATTAAAACTTGAATCACTTTAAATTAATGCCAATTTTAACCAAGTTTACTTAATTATCACATTTTTTAAATAAATCTATTTTCCACTTTTCCGCCTAATTTATTCTTATATCGACTATTTACCTATTTAAATCCTAACAACTATCAAAAACATGTTCATTATTTATTTTTCTTTTTAAAATCACAAGACTATATTGATTTCTTCATTTAAGATTAAATAAAAGAGAAAAGATTATGAGAAAAATAACCACCTATGCTCTATTTGTATGTTTTTTAGTTTTAGGATCACAAAGCCTATTCGCACAAACAAATCATAAAGCTAAAATTCAAGTCATCAATAAAACGGGAAATCCTATTTATAATGTTACTGTTTTTCACAAGTATAGCGACATTTTTAAAGATAAAATGACATGGCCTGGTGGTTTAAATGCAGGTGCAAGTACTCCTGCTACTTTTACCGTTCGTTATCAAACCGGTTTTGGAAGAACTGGCGCTGATTGGTGGTTAGTAACCTGGACTGAAGTAAACGATGAAAATTCAGTTAATCAATACACAACGGCTCCTCAAAATTTTAGAGCTGTAATCGACTTTTATGAAAAAGTCGGTAAAGTTGGAATTCCTATTGCAACAAGTGTATTAGGCGTTGCTTCAGTTGCTGCTGGTCCTGCTGTTGGTTTAGCTGTTGCTGGCGGTTCAATTATTGCCAACGAAATTGCAGCAAGAACTTTTAATAATGAGTCAACTGTTGGTTTTAAAAAACATGAATTTAAAAAAGAAGACAAAAATAAAGTAACAACCATCACTATTGGCAAAAAACGTAATGTTACGTTCAAATCTAAATCAGGAACATCGAAAACTGGTTCTGAGAAAAAAGTGATGAAATTCAAAAAGACTTAGTTTTGATTTCTGTTTAACTGAGTTTTATAAACTATTTTTATCTTTAATTCTAAAAAGATGCTCGTTAAAACACTAAAAAGTGGATTGACGAGCTTCTTTTGTTTAATCTTTTTCAAATGTTCACCAATTGAGTATTCTGGAAATTATTCAACGTGTTTTACATTTTGTGTAAAGTTGATAGTTCATCTATTTCTAGAGGTACTAAGCTATTTTTGGTTATTAACATGTGTTTTCCAACGCATTTCCAACGCAATTAAACATGTGTTGATTCTCACCCATTCCAAAATAAAAAAAAGGGATATGAGTTTTACCTCACATCCCTTTTTTTTAGAATCTTAATTTATTTCACTAAAAGCATTTTCTTAGTCTGAACTTGACCATTTGCTTCTAAGGTGTACATATACATTCCACTTGCTAATTTAGAAGCATCAAAAGTATAGGAATGAACTCCTGCTTGCATAGTCGTATTTACGGGTGCTTTTACAATCTGCCCTAGAGCATTGTAAATATTCAATTTAACCTGCATACTTGAAGGTAAGCTATACGAAATTACCGTACTTGGATTAAACGGATTTGGGTAATTCTGATTTAACTCAACTAACATTGGTTTTTCGGTTAGCAACTCTTTTTCGTTTGATGTTGCAACGCTAGCACTCATTATAAAAATACCTCGTCCATGAGTGGCAGCAACTACTCTTGAATCGGATGCTCTAGAGTCTAACCATTCAACAACGTTATAGCCCAAGCCTCCATCGTTTTTAGCTGTCCATTGTGTTTCAGCACCGTTTAACTCAGTTGTGAAAAATGCGCCAACACTCGTTCCGATAAAATAAACAGTTAAATCATCCACTTTTGTTATAGTTGCTGCTCTATTCGAAATATTGGACTTACTTAATGATCCTTCAACATTCGTGAAATTCTGACCACCATTAGAAGAATAAAACAAACCAATAACATCATAATTTGAAATTGAAACTAAGATTTCATTCCCATTTTCTGGATTTACTGCGATGTTATTTACATAAGAACCTTCAGTTGCCTCCGAAATCACATACTCTGTAGGAGTTTTTGTTGATTCAACAATGCGTAGAATCGAAGGTTTTATCGTTGAACTACTTACTGCTGATAATCCACCATAAATGATTTTTTCAGGGTTTGTTGTTGTTAAAGAAATTGCAGTCATTGTTTTTGAAGATTTATTTGCAACATCAAAAGTCATTTTTTGCCAACCTGAATTAATTTGCTTCTGAGTTTTAGAAGATAGTCCATATTGATACGTCAAATCTACTCCATCAGGTACATAAATATCTTCATCATTTACTAAACTGACCGCAAATGGATGTACAAATAATGGGCTTTCTAATGTTGGACTTGCATCAAAATAATCAGCTCCTGATTCTGTTATTTTGTAATACGAAATATATGCGTTTTAACTTGAGGTAAATACACCATTTTCCCCAGCATATTGAAATGCACCATCACCTGAACTTAAATCTTCACTTTCTGATACTGCACCATTTTCATCAATTTCAAAAGCAGGTGAACCGTTATCTTGTGTTCCACCAATAATTGATCTGGACGTTGAACGAGGAATTGAAACATGATAAAATTGAGTTATCACTAAGTTATCATCTCTGTTCTCCCAGACAACATTTTCTGCTAACACATCTTCTGTTCTAGACAAGCCTCCATCATGAGCAGAAAAAGCAACATTTGAATTTGTTGGATGAAAAACTAGATTATGTTGATCTGAGTGATGATTCCCGTATAATTCATAATCGCCTGAAGTAGCATAACCTCCAATTCGAATCACATTTGATACCGTTTCAAAACCATCTGTCCCTCGAAATAAATTAGTTCCTCTGGCAAAAACAATGTTGCTGTTTGTTGGGTGGACTGCTAATGTCATATTTTACTCATATTGAGTATCAATTCCAGTTTTCATTACTTCATCAGTAAAATCGTATTGATCTTCAATTTCATTAACGGTTGAATAACCATCAATTGCAACTACATATTTATCATCTTGCTCGCTCCATTCATATTTAAGAATGGCAACGGTTTGGTCGTCATTCCAAAAAATCATAGTATAAAATGCATCTTCGTTTTCAGCATATTCAACAAGAGTACGACCAATATATCCACGAATATCGTCATACCCTGATGGAGTAACATCAATCTAATCTACACCGTTGTTTTTACTAAAAAAAAATACCAACAGGACTCCCCTCTTCAGACAAATATTCCACGCTATTTGAATAAGCTGCGACCATTCCATATTTAGGATTAATGTCTAAATCTATCCATCTATTATAATATGAACGTTTTTCTAAGGTTCCATTATTAGCATTTACTCGTTCAAAACTTGAAAGATCTTTAGTTAACTTATATATACCTAGATTATTAGCACAAAAATAAATGGCATTATCGGTTACACTAACACTTGGAACTAAACTAAAAATTGACTCTTGTTCGGTTGGGAAGATTGAAGAAACTTCGTCGTCTGCGATAAAAGTCCAATTATCACCATGATCGGTTGATACATAAAAACCTGCGGCAAACATTGCGGTTCCATAATCCCGATTCTCGAGAGATCCACTTGCTTCACCCATAAAAGCAAACCAATTGGCTCTATTAGATGGATCTTGTGCAATTGAGGTAATTGATGGATTTAAAAACGCATCCGTTTTCATTTCCCATGTTAAACCCTCGTCTGAGCTTTTCCAGATTCCACCGTGAACGCCACCTGTTAAGAGATATTCGCCTTCGGAATCATATTCGAGAGCACGAATTCGACCACCGACATCATTAGGACCTGCATTTGTCCATGTGTTGAAATAACTTTGAACTTGACGCTCTTTAGCTCCAACTTTTTGAATTCCTTCCATTTTTTGTATGGATTCAATTTCTTGAGTACGAACTCCACGAGGAATTTTACCTGTTTTAGGATTAGCTAAACGATTAATGATATAATCTAATCTACCTTTTTTACGTTGCTCTTTTTTTTGAGCTCGTGATTGAGGCTCTGATTTAGAGCTAAATTGAACTACATTTTGATTTAGCCAAAATGCGCCACTTATTGTTATTATTAGTGTTAATAATGCACTAACAAGAAATTTACAATACCGTATATTTATTTTAATGTTTTATCCCGTTTATTTAAATACTCAAATCGTAAAGTGGAATTCTTTATAGACTATTTTTATCTTGAATAATACTTCATTTTTGGAATTCTGCAAAATTAATAACTCAAACTCGGATTTTATTACTTAATTATAGGAGCCAAATATAGATTAATCTTGTTCATTCAATTCACAAAGAAAAGTTATCAATAACGACTTTTTTGATTGTAAATTAGCATTAAACTCTAGTTAAACGAATGATGTTTTTTTTTGATTTAGTACATTGCTATTTTCTGAGAATGGAATTTTTCCCAAGAATTAATGCATCTCAGACTATTTTTTTTTGATTTTAGTTTTGAGCGAGAGTAAAAGATTAGGGCTTTTGTCCAAATGACGGAAACGGTTATCCTGTTGACACTCTCAAAGTGCCGTGAAGCGAAAAACAGGATCTCGGTCGAATTGGGATTTAATTTTAAGCTAATACTTTGTACCTCTTGGAATTTATAACATTCTGTTGGCACTCTCAAATCGCCATGATGCGAAAAACAGAATCTCTGCCAACTTGGGAGTTATTAAATGAGTTTCGTGCGAAAGCAAGAAATTATGGCTATCGTGATAATGACGAATTTTCCGAAATCTTCTAATCTTGATCGTTTTTACAATTACATTTCTAAAAGCAATTAAAGATTTTAAGATAATCAACAATACCTATTTTAAAATCACTTTCTATTTTCGCCAAATTTGTACGCAGTTAATTCACATTAACTCCTAGAAAATTCATGGGATTAGGGTATTTTCAGGTATAAATTTTAATGATTAAACCTTTTTTAATCTCAAAACCATGTCATCAAAAATTATTTATACGTACACCGACGAAGCACCAATGCTCGCCACGTACTCTTTTCTTCCCATCTTACAAGCATTTTCAAAATCAGCAGGAATTGAAGTTGAACTGCGCGATATTTCTTTAGCTGGACGTATCTTAGCTCATTTTCCTGAATATTTAAGTGACGCCCAAAAAATGGGTGATTATCTTGCAGAATTAGGAAAATTAGCCTTAGAGCCCGAAGCTAATATCATCAAACTTCCGAATGTTTCTGCTTCCGTTCCTCAATTAATTGTTGCCATTAAAGAATTGCAAGACCATGGATTTATGGTTCCCGAATTTCCTGAAGAAGCGAAAACCGAAAAAGAACATAAAATTAAAGCTACCTATGCTAAGGTTTTAGGTTCAGCGGTAAATCCTGTTTTACGAGAAGGAAACTCTGATCGTAGAGCGCCAAAAGCAGTTAAAGATTTTGCCAAAAAAAATCCACATTCCATGGGAAAATGGTCTTCAGATTCTAAATCTCATGTTTCATCTATGCCACATGGCGATTTTTACGAAACGGAACAATCCGTAACTCTTACGGAAGCTACAAAAGTCCGCATTGAGCATGTTGGAACAGATGGAACTGTAACGGTACTTAAACCAGCTTTTTCTATTCTTAAAGGTGAAGTTATCGATAGCTCTTCTTTAAGTTTAAAAAACTTAAAATCGTTTATCGCGCAACAAGTTGCTGATGCCAAAGAAAAAGGTGTTTTATTCTCCTTACACATGAAAGCAACAATGATGAAAATATCTGATCCAATTATATTCGGAGCTGTAGTTGAAGTTTTCTACAAAGATGTATTTGAAAAATATGGTTCGTTATTTCAAGAACTTGGTGTGGATTTAAGAAATGGCTTAGGTGATGTTTACACAAAAATTAAAGGTCACCATTTAGAAGCAGAAATCACTGAAGCAATTAGCGAGGTTTACAAAACGGCTCCTTCTTTAGCCATGGTAAACTCCGAAAAAGGGATTACCAATCTTCATGTTCCATCTGATGTTATTGTGGATGCTTCCATGCCTGCCATGATTCGTACATCAGGGAAAATGTGGAATGCTGAAGGAAAAGCACAAGACGCAAAAGCAATAATTCCTGATCGTTCTTATGCAGGCGTGTATCAAACCGTTATTGATTTCTGCAAGTTAAATGGGGCTTTTGATCCAAGAACAATGGGTAGCGTTCCAAACGTAGGCTTAATGGCTCAAAAAGCTGAAGAATATGGTTCGCACGACAAAACCTTTCAAGCTTCCGCTGATGGCGAAATTCGCATAGTTGATGCTTCTGAGTCTATCTTAATGACTCAGAAAGTCGAAAAAGGTGATATTTTCAGAATGTGCCAAGCTAAAGATGCTCCAATTCAAGATTGGGTGAAATTAGCTGTTAATCGCGCACGTTTGAGCAACACTCCTGCTGTTTTCTGGTTAGACGAAAATCGTGCTCATGATCGTGAAATCATAAAAAAAGTAGAATCCTATTTAGGGAATCATGATACAGATGGCTTAGAAATCTATTTAATGTCCCCTATTGATGCAACTCAATATTCTTTAGAGCGCCTAAAACAAGGTTTAGATACCATTTCTGTAACAGGAAACATATTGCGTGATTATTTGACAGATTTATTCCCAATTATGGAATTAGGCACTTCTGCAAAAATGCTTTCTATCGTTCCATTGATGAATGGTGGCGGTTTATTTGAGACTGGAGCTGGTGGTTCAGCCCCTAAACACATTCATCAATTCCTAGAAGAAGGTTATTTACGTTGGGATTCGCTAGGTGAATTTTTAGCATTGACCGCTTCCTTTGAGCATTTAGGCAGAATGTATTCTAATCCTAGAGCGACTGTTTTATCTGAAACTTTAGATAGCGCAACAGGCAAATTCTTGGATAATGATAAATCCCCTGCAAGAAAAGTTGGACAGATTGACAATCGTGGTTCCCATTTCTATTTAGCACTTTATTGGGCAGAAGCCTTAGCTACACAAGATAAAGATAAAGCCTTGAAAACCATTTTCACTTCAGTAGTAAAAGAATTGAGTTCAAAAGAGGCTCAAATCAATGCAGAGTTAATTGGCGCTCAAGGAAAACCACAAGACATCGGTGGATATTATCAGCCTGATCATACAAAAGCCTCAAAAGCAATGAGACCTAGCGAAACCTTAAATGCAATTATTGATTCGATTTAAGCTTTTTTTCATAATGAAATAAAATGAAAATAGCCGAGTGATGAACTTGGCTATTTTTTTGGTTGAACATTGTATTTGTTATGAAATATCTCTTGTAAAATCGAGAAAATATTAAATCGTCATTCTAAGTCTGATTTGAAGAATTACCTCAAAAATATATTTCTGAGCCTTACTAACCCGAATGTTTTTACGAAATTAAAGGTTTAACATCATGTTCTTCCATGAAGTTTTCAATTTGCTTAACATCGGATTCTGAAACAACAATAACACCACTCCAGTCTCGCAAATTATTCCAAATAGAATGTGCCAAATTTTCATTTTGCGGTTCATTCGCAACAAAATATATGCTTGCTTTGCCCATATTATTATTAGAAAAAACCTGATTAAGTTGTAAGGTGTAATTAATTCTATTTTTTGCTTGTTGCAAATTCATATCAAAATCTAAGAACTCACACATAAAAGGGTTTTCATTTTTACCAATACTTGAAATTGTAAAAGGAAAAAGAATTCCTGGTATAATCGACTCGTTTAGTTTTAGATTCACATTTGTAAGTTTTTCCAAAGAATGATGAATAAATCCAGATAATCGTTCTTCAATAACTACGTTCTTTGAAAGCTCTTTTTTATCAATTGTTGAAATCCATTTGTGAAATAATTGAATAAAATTGTCTTGATTGACCTCAATTTTTATACTCTTTGGCACTGTAACTCCAATTAAA
>Ga0100379_10000630_pt1 | contig 37202 bp, 34 predicted proteins | sample CryGeymeta201503_FD_80418 | JGI IMG/M metagenome (GOLD analysis project Ga0100379, IMG submission 80418) | Groundwater microbial communities from Crystal Geyser aquifers in Utah, USA - Crystal Geyser metaG 2015-03 | ecosystem: Environmental > Aquatic > Deep subsurface > Groundwater | place...
AAATCTTTTTCTTGAATTCTTACTTTGCCGGGATTTTTTAGAATAATCTCGGTATTTTGTTTATGTTGTTCAATAACTAGATCTTTATCTAAATTATTGAAAAAAGAGTTTTCATTCATATGAAATTAATATCCCATAAAAGTCTAGAATTTACAAGTATTGCTTATTTATTTCTAATTTCTTGGGAAAATATTAATAGTTGCTAATCTTATCGTCATATACTAAAATGATAATAACTTTATAATTTTTTATCAAATTTTTCATGTCTTTTGTCCATCTCCACAATCATAGCCATTATTCTCTTTTAGACGGTTTAACCAAGCTGGATGAGATGGTTAATTATGCCAAAGAACAGGGTTCGCCGGCTATTGCCCTGACTGATCATGGCACGATGTACGGGATTATAGAGTTCTATCAGAAGGCTAAAAAGGCCGGTATTAAGCCGATTCTTGGCGTGGAGACCTATCTAGCGCCTGCTTCACGTTTTGATAAAAATATCAGAAGCGATAAGGGACACCATTTACTTCTTTTAGCTAAAAATATCACTGGTTATAAAAATTTAATTAAGCTTGTTTCTATAGCCCATTTAGAGGGTTTTTATTATAAACCGCGAATAGATTGGGAACTTTTAACTAAACATCATGATGGTCTAATTGCGACAACAGCCTGTTTAGCCGGAGAAATTGCCGATTTAATCGCTTCGGATCGTTTAGATGAGGCGAAAAAAAGAATTTTAGAATATAGTGAACTTTTTGGTAAAGATAATTTTTATCTAGAATTGCAAGACCATCCGGAAATGCCGGAGCAAGTTCGCCATAACAAACAATTAATTGAATTTGCACGCGAACTCAATTTACCTTTAGTAGCGACTAATGATGTTCATTATTTAAAGAAAGAAGATGCTGAGGCTCAGGATATATTGCTGTGTTTACAGAATAAGAAAAAAAAATCCGATACTGATCGGATGACGATGATTGGTCGCGGTGATTATTCTTTACGTTCTAATGCTGATATGATTGCCGCATTTTCGGAAACACCGGAAGCTGTGGCCAACACTTTAAAAATAGCGGAGATGTGTAATGTGGAGTTGGAGTTGGGAAATATTCAAATGCCACACTTTGAAGTACCCGCTGGTTATAATGGAAATTCTTATTTACGGGAACTTTGTGAAAAGGGAATTAGTCAGCGTTTTTCCGACGCTGAGGCGTCTGAATTGAAAATCGTCAATGAGCGTCTGGATTATGAATTAGGGGTTATCGCTAAAATGGGTTGGCCGGCTTACTTTTTAATTGTGGCTGATTTTATAAGTTGGGCTAAGGGCAATAAAATTGTCGTCGGTCCCGGTCGTGGTTCGGCGGCCGGTTCTTTGGTTTGTTATTTAACCGGTATTACTAATCTTGATCCTTTAAAATATGATTTAGTTTTTGAGCGTTTCTTGAATCCTGAACGTATTTCCATGCCTGATATTGATATGGATTTTGCCGATATCAGACGGGGAGAGGTTCTGCGTTATGTGGAAGAAAAATATGGTCATGATCATGTTTCACAGATTATAACTTTCGGTACTATGGCGGCTAGAGCTGCGGTGCGTGATGTCGGGAGAGTTTTGGATGAACCTTATGAATTTTGCGATAAGATTTCTAAGAGCATTCCGATGTTTATGAAGCTGGGAGAAGCGATTAAGACGGTACCGGAAATACGAGAAATGTATAATAACGATCCGGCCGCTAAAAGAGTCTTAGATTATGCCCAGCGTTTGGAAGGGGTAGCGAGACATGCCTCAACGCATGCTTGCGGTGTTTTGATTACTAAAGATCCTTTGACTGAATATGTACCCGTTCAATACGCTTCCTCGGCTGACCGTAGCATTATTTCCCAATATTCTCTTCATCCGATTGAAGACTTAGGCTTGTTAAAGATGGATTTTTTGGGTTTGAAAAACTTAACGATTATTGAGTCGGCTTTAAAAATTATTAAAAATACACGCGGTCTAGATTTAGATATTGATAAAATTCCCCTGGATGACGCTAAAACTTATAAATTATTTCAAGACGGAGAAACTACTGGAGTATTTCAATTTGAATCTTCTGGTATGAAGCGTTATTTGCGTGAACTAAAGCCTACGGAATTTGAAGATATCATTGCCATGGTTGCTCTTTATCGTCCCGGTCCGATGGAATGGATTCCGGATTATATTACCGGTAAACACAGTGATAAAAAAACCACTTATCTACATCCGAAGTTAGCGCCGATTTTAGAAAAAACTTATGGTGTCGCTATTTATCAGGAACAGGTCATGCAAATCGCGCGTGATTTAGCCGGTTTTACTATGGGTCAGGCTGATGTTTTACGTAAGGCGATGGGTAAAAAGATTGTTTCTCTTCTCGCTGAACAAAAAGAAAAATTTATTGAGGGTTGCGTTAAAAATGGTGTCTATAAAGAATTAGGAGAAAAAGTTTTCTCTTTCATTGAACCTTTTGCCGGTTACGGTTTTAATCGTAGTCATGCCGCTTGTTATGCCATGATTGGTTATCAGACCGCTTATTTGAAAGCACAGTGGCCGGTAGAATTTATGGCCGCTCTCTTAACTTCAGATCAAGGGGATACCGATCGAGCGGCGGTGGAGATTAATGAGTGTCGTAATATGGGTATTAATATTATGGCGCCAGATATTAATGAGTCTTTTGATAGTTTTACCGTTGTCACTCCCGGCACTAAGGAAAATCAGGCTGTCACTCCGGCGACAGCGGAAAAGATAGACACGATTCGTTTTGGCCTGAAAGCTATTAAAAATGTGGGAGAACATATTGTGGAAGAAATTATTAGGGAACGTAAAGAGAATGGCCACTATCAAGACATTTTTGATTTATTAGAGAGAATTACGGATAAAGATTTAAATAAAAAATCGTTAGATAGTTTAATAAAGTGTGGCGCTTTAGATAATTATGGTGAACGCGGTTGGCTATTAGCAAACATGGAACGTCTTTTGAGCTTTAATAAAGAGTTAGCGAGAAACTCAGATAGTAAACAGGATAGTTTATTTGCTGATTTGCCTAGCGCTGGCCTAGGGCGGCCCACGCTTAATTCGGCTCCGCCGGCTGAATCCAACGAGAAATTAATTTGGGAAAAAGAATTATTAGGATTGTATGTGAGTGAACATCCTTATAATACTTTTCGTCCATATTTAGCTAAATATGCTATTTCTATTGCAGAACTGGGTGGACATAAAGGAGATGACCGAGTGATAACGGCCGGTGTTATTTCTACAATTAAAAAAATAATGACGCGTAAAGGGGAGTCTATGTTGTTTGTAAAATTAGAAGACGCAACCAGCACGGTTGAGCTTTTAGTTTTTCCGCGCTTGTTACAAGAAAATAGTGACCTCTGGGTTAGCGGTCAGGCCATAATACTTGATGGAAAAGTTTCTGATAAAGATCAGGAAATAAAAATATTAGTTAATCGCGCTTCCGCCTTAGATCATTTCAATCCGCTTGAGTCTATAGATGCCTTTAAAAAAATTGTTTTGGAAGGACCGTCAGCCGTCAGCTCACGTAACGGTTATAGAAATAATTACCGGTCGGCAGCTAAGTCAGAAAAACCTGTTGTGAAGCGGGAAGTTAATGTCGCTAAGACCGCAGTCGCTCCAGCTAAAGAAATTAGTAGGGCAACCGCCACTTTATCGGAACAGCCTATCCTGAGAACGGAAATTAATGTTGCTCCCGACCCCAAAGCTCTGCGCCTGACTTTTTTAAAGGAATTAAATCAGTCAGACTTAGAAAAAATACGAAATATTTGTCTGCGCTATACTGGCCCGAATGAAGTACGCTTGAGAATTATGCAAGATGGAAAGTCTCAAGTCATTAAGGCGCCATTTCTAGTGGATAACAATGAGAAGTTGCGTTCGGAATTATTGCAGGATTTTTCCGAGACTTTAAAAATAACGTAATAATTATTATTAGATTTATTTTTTGTTGGCGTGCTTTGAAATTTCTGCTATAATGTAAGAAGCTGACAAACTAGCTTCTTTTTTTGTAAATTTTTTAATTTTTCTCTTTCAATAATTATGCCTAGAGTCAAATCTTCTGACACCGCTCCTAAAAAAGCCCCTGTCAGGAAAAAAACCCTCACTAAAACAATTCATCCCAAGAAAAAAACTAAATCTATTTTGGTGGATGTTATTGAAGATGAGGCTTTGCCGTCAGAAAAAAAATTGGCTAGTGATTTTCTCGTGGAATCAGAAAATAAAAAGAAAAGAAAGGGCATGACGTCTCAGGCGGAGAAGACAACTTCAGAAATTAGTTCTAATCTTGATAGACAAAAAGAATTTTTTTCCAGTTTAGCTTTGAAAGAAAAATCTACAGATAACTCAAACGATGGACGAGGCGGAAAACAGGACCGGGAAGCTGGTAAAAGAAGTCTAGGACTTTATCGTCGCCTCGCGATTAAGTTTATTATTCTTGTAGTGGCCTTAGCAGTAATAGTTGCTTATTTTTCTTTTTCTAAATTAACCGTGGCTGTGAATTTGAAAGGTGAAACAATTAGTGATACTTTACTTTTAAAAATTTTTGATCCCAATAATACTGAGGTCCCCACAGTAGATGATGCTACTGATTCTATCACTAAAACCGCGACCGCCACTGTTTCTATGTTGCAAAATGATCCGCGTGAACCAATGGCCGGAAATATTAAGGAAATAGGCACCTCAATAGATAAAACTTATTTGGCTACAGGAGAAACTTATTTGGGCGAAGAAGTTGTTGGTAGTGTGAGAATTATCAATAATTACAATAAAAGTCAGCCTTTAGTAGCTACTACCCGTCTCTTGAGTCCTGATGGAAAGTTATTTCGCATAAAAAACGCAGTTAATGTCCCGGCTGGAGGCGAAGTTACTGTTGATATCTATACCGATAAACCAGCCGAGAATATGGCCATTAGTTCTACTACTTTTACTATTCCCGGTCTTTGGCTCGGTCTTCAGGATAAAATTTATGCTAAAAATGACGCCCCCTTTACCTTCACTAAAAAAGTTCAGAAATATGTTACTGCTAATGACTTGGAAATGGCTGTAAAAGATATTGGAGAGAATTTAATTGACAATGCTAAGTCTAAGGCTGGTGCTGGTCAGAACTGGCTTTATCTGACTTTAACGTCGCCGGTTGTTAATATTGACGCTAAAGTTGGCGCCAAACAAGAAGAATTTACCGCTAAAGCGAGTGGTAAGATTGTGGCGGTGGCGGTTGATGTGTCTGAAATGTCTAAACTAGCGGCCGCCAAACTTAATTTGATTATACCCGATGATAAAGAATTGGCTAATTTTAAAGGTGACAACATTTCCTATAGTCTGGATAATTATGATGTTGCTAGTAAGACCGCGACCGTTAAGGCTAGTTTTAGCGGGACAATGATTTTAAGAAGTGATGCTCAAGTGATTAATCCTCAGCAGTTGGTTGGTTTAACCGATGAACAAATTAGAACTTATTTGAACAGTCGTCCGGAACTTAAGGAATATACTCTTAAATTTTCTCCAGCTTTTATGAAAAAAGCTCCCAGCTTAGTTGATCGTATTAAAATTGAAGTAGATAAAAATTAAAGAAGATTTGGTAAAATTAGAGAAGACGGGAAATCCTAGTTATATTAAAAAATACCGCATATGAGCGGTATTTTTTGTGTTTAATATATTGATGAGAATTTAGAATAGACCTAAAAATTTATAATTTTTCTTAGCTTTTTTAGTTTTATTATTATAAATTACTAAAGCTTCTTTAGCACTTTTATTGTCAAAAATAATAGAACCTAAAGCCGCTGTCAGACGCGTTGCTTCTTCTAAAGACCGTTGGTGTAAATTACGACCCATGGCCAAGCCGGTGGTTCCGGAGATTTTTATTTGTTCTTCTAACTCTTTTAGCATTTCCGATACTGTTCGGCGAGAACCACCAACACAAATCACCTTAGTGTGACCGGCCGCCATAACTGCTTCTTGAAATTTTTTCGCGGTTAGTTTGGTATTTTTGGAGCCGTAAGGATATTTTATTTTGACAAAGTCGGCATCAAGAGCCGCTGCCATCCCGGCTCCGCCGGCTATAGTATGAATATTTTCTTCTTTGACATTTTTTCCACGCGGATACATCCAAATAACGGCTGTTAATCCGGCTTGATGTGCCTGCCAAATGGCCGAGGCAGCCGTTGCCAGTAGTTGTGATTCAAATTTTCCCCCCAAATAAATTGTATAACCGATGCCGACGATATTTAAACCACTTTGTTTTTTGAATTTAACAATGTCTGCGATTGTCCACCAAGTTGGGCTGGAGTCTTTATCATCATTTGGTCCTAAATTACTTTTTCCGTTTAATTTAATGATATAGGGAACTTGCTTATAATTATGTCCATAATGAGAGATTAGACCGAGATGCGCTGCGAGAACGCCACCCTGAGAAGCGGCTGCTATTTTAAAAAGATGTTCCGGACTGGCATCTTCACTGGAGACATTAGCGCCGATGAAGTCATCGTTTAAATGTTCAACTTTTTGATCGCCGGCAATTAAAAATAAATTACCTCGATTTTTGGTTAATTTTCGATAGTTGTCACTATACTCACTTTTCTTATTGCCGGGGACACTTGCCGGTATTTTAAAATCGGTCATAAATTTTATAAATTTATAGTATTATGATATTATATAGTATAAGATACTTAAAATATTATATCATAAATATGGTGAAAGATAAAAACTTTAAGTTGGAAAAAGATTTGGCAAAATATGATAAGCTGGATAATCTTAGTTTGCGAGATATGAATTTCGGTTTGTGGTTGTCTCAGAAGCGACAAACATTTTTGCGTATTATCATTAGTTTTCTGGTTGTTTTGTGTGTCTTCTTTTTAGTTTATTCTGCTTATAATTATATTATTTATTTCATGAACGACGATCCTGTAACTGATGTTTATGTCCCGTTATCACCACGTCAGGTGACAGAAGATTTACAGGTTTCGGCTGTGGAAATTTTGCCCAGCGGTGACAGCCATGATTTGGCGGTGATCATAAAAAATCCCAATGAAAAATTTTCTGTTACTTTTAATTATTGCTTCATGTCTGGAGATAGTAATATTCTTTGTCGTAGTGATTTTATTTTACCAGCCGCGGAGAAACATATACTCGCCTTAAGCCAAGACTTACCCGATGGTTCTGGAGAAATTTTTTTGCTAGTAAGCGACGTCGTCTGGAGACGTTTTGACGCTCATCAGATTCCGGACTGGCAATCATTTATTTCTAATCATTTAAATTTTGAAGTTACAGATTCTAGCTTCAAACCGGCGGCGACTAATGGCTTATCGGATAAAGTAAATTTAAGTGCTCTTGATTTTTCCATTACTAACCAAACCCCCTATGGTTATTATCAAGCGCCTTTAAATATCTTGCTTTATAATGGTTCAATTTTAGTTGGCGTGCAGAGATATTTTCTCTCCAATTTTTTGCCGGGTGAAATCAGAAAAATTAAATTAAGCTGGTTTGATAATTTAAATAATGTGACCCGCACGGCAGTAGAGCCGGATATTAATATTTTGGATGATAATGTATATCTAAAATACCAAGGGGCGACAGTCAACTAATCGTCTGGTAATTATCTTTTATGTTTAGTCGTCTAAGAATATATTTAAGTAATTTTGATTGGATTATCTTTGCTGCTGTGTTTCTTTTGGTTGCCTTCGGTCTCTTAGAGATCTACAGCGTTGCTTTGGGGCAGGGTAGTTTTAATTTATTTAATTTCCAGAAGCAGCTATTACTCGCCGGCATAGGTTTCGCTGGCCTTTTTATTTTTGCGTTCTTTGATTCTTATTTTCTAAAAAGTTTGAATCGTTATTTTTATGTTTTAGCCGTTCTTTTATTACTGGGTGTATTAGTTTTTGGCGCGACTATTCGCGGTACTCGTGGTTGGTTTGCTTTTGCCGGTTTTAATCTACAGCCAGTAGAGTTTGTAAAAATAGTCTTAATCCTTTTTTTGGCTAATTTTTTTTCCGGTCTGGCGACTAAAGTCAAGACTATTAGACATTTCCTTTTTTCCGCACTCGGAGCCGGTTTTCTTATTACTTTAGCGCTTTTGCAGCCGGATTTTGGTTCAGCTATGATTTTGAGTGCTATTTGGCTGTTAATGATTATTGTTGCTGGATTTAATAAAAAATATTATTTGGCAGTTGGCATGACTGTTTTGGTTTTACTTAGCTTCTCTTGGTTTTTTCTTTTTAAGGACTATCAGAAAGAGCGGGTGATAAATTTTTTTAATCCGGGTGCGAATGCCCGGGAGTCAGGTTATAATATTTCTCAGGCTATTATTGCGGTCGGGGCCGGAGGTTTGACTGGCAAGGGGGTAGGCTTCGGGTCACAATCACAGTTAAAATTCTTACCGGAAGCTCAAACTGACTTTATTTTTGCGGTTATTTCTGAGGAATTGGGCTTTTTAGGGGTTCTTTTAGTCCTAAGCTTCTATGCCGTTTTTCTCTTCCGTTGTTGGCGTGTCTTGCCTGAAATTAAGAATGATTTCGGTATTTATTTCATAATTGGCGGCGCGGGCTTGATTTTTATTCAAATGTTTATTAATATTGGTATGAACCTAGGAATCATGCCGGTTGTCGGCCTGCCGTTGCCATTTATCAGCTACGGGGGAAGTTCTCTAGTCTCTCTCCTAATTTTAGTGGGCATTATGGAGAATATAATTATTAAATCAAAAATCAGTTTTTAATATGGATATTAAATTAACAGCGCAAAAACGTGAATCAGGTGAGAAGCTTAATAAGGATGTAGTTCCGGCAGTTTTATACGGCAAAGGACTTAATAATGAGCACTTAAAAATCAATAGAGTAGAATTTGAAAAGGTTTTTAAATTAGCCGGTGAATCTAACTTAATTAATTTAGATTTTGGTGATGGTGTGATTCCGGTTGTTGTAAAAGATACTCAGACTGATGTTTTAAAGGGCTTCTTCACCCATATTGATTTTTATCAAGTAAACATGAAGGAAGTAATCAAAGCAGAAATTCCTCTACATTTTATTGGCGAAGCTAAAGCGGTTAAGGAATTGGGTGGTGTACTTATTAAGGATATGGATTCCGTGGAAGTGGAATGTTTGCCCGGTGATTTGGTTGATCACATTGACGTAGATATTTCCGTTTTGAATGATTATGCCGATGCTATCCGCTTAGAGGATTTGAAGATTCCTAATGGACTTACTATTTTAAGTCAGACTAATGATATGGTGGCGGCCGTTAGAGAACCTCGCGTGGAGGTTGAGGAGGAAGTAGTGGAGACCGCGGAAGAAGGTGAAAAGAAAGAAGGTGAGAAGGGGGATACTGCCGGTGAGGGTGCTAAAGAAGAAGAAAAAAAGTAATTTAGATTTAAATAGAAAAATAAACCCCGGCTCTAAAGTCGGGGTTTTTGGTTTAATAGGTTGTCTTAAATACTAATTACCAAAAAACGATATTTTTTTCTTAAATCTTTTTTGCTGATTATATTGGCCGTCGGAAAGTATAATTTTGCTATTTTTTGACCAGAGATATTTTGACTGGGATCTATCTCGCAGATGAGGCTAATTTTTACTTCGTTTAAATTTAATTCTTTTAACTGCTTGAATAATTCTCGATAATATTTAAAGCCTTGTTTAGATCCATCTAGAGCTAATCGCGGTTCATGGTTAATGCCGGGGGACTTATTAATTTGAGTTGATGTTAAATATGGTAAGTTGGCAGCAATAATCAGATGTTTTTTGTTTAACTGATTTTGCTTAAATTTGAAAGCTTGCAGAAGATTTCCCCTGTAAAATTTAATTTTACTGCTGAGTTTGTGTTTAATGGCGTTTTGTTTAGCCACCTTTAAAGCGGGTGCAGAAATATCGCTGGCTTTAAACTCGGAATTTTTAAAAATATCATTCTTTAATTTTTTCAACTCACTAACCACAGCAATAATAATTGCGCCGGAACCGGTACCAATATCCACGATGGTACTGGTGACATGTTGCTGCTTATCTTTTTTTACTATATCAATAATTTCCTCTACCATCATTTCAGTCTCCGGGCGGGGAACTAAAACGGCTGGTGTCACCTTAAACTTTAGACCATAAAATTCTTTTTGCCCGGTTAAATAGGCGACCGGCCAATTATCTTGTCGTTTACGGCTCAGGATGAGAAATTTTTTATGAGTTGCCTTATTTATTGGTGTCTCGGGGTGAGTTAAGAGAAATTCTCTATTTTTTTGCAATAAAAAAGAGACGAAGATTTCCGTCTCTAAACGAGGTAAAGCAGATTGGGCGAAGATGTCGGCGATAGTCATATTAAGCTTTGTTAGCCGCTGTGGCCTCTTTATCGGCTTTTCTTAAGGCAGCTATGATTTCTTCTATTTCTCCATCTAAAATACGATTTATACTATGCCAAGAAATATTAATGCGATGATCGGTGACACGATCCTGGGAAACGTTATAGGTGCGAATTTTATCGACGCGATTACCGGCCCCGACTTGAGTGGCATGAGCGTTGGAGCTAGCAATACGACGGTCATCTTCTTGTTTGGCAAGCAGACGGGAACGAAGTACTTGAAAGGCCCTTTCTTTATTTTGATGCTGAGAGCGTTCGGTTTGTGAGCTGACGGTAATGCCGGTCGGAAGATGGACTAAACGAATAGCTGAATAAGTGGTATTAACGCTTTGCCCACCTGGGCCGCTGGAACAAAAAATATCAATCCGGACGTCGCCCGGTTTTATTTCTAAGTCTACTTCTTCTGCTTCGGGCAGAACGACGACCGTTGCTGTAGAAGTATGAACTCGTCCTTGTTTTTCGGTAGTAGGGACTCGTTGTACACGGTGAGTACCGGCTTCTAATTTTAAGGCACCGTAAGCACCGTCACCTTTTATTTCAAAGACAACTTCTTTAAAGCCACCAATACCAATAACACTGGAATCAATTAAACTTAATTTCCATTTGCGGCGTTCACAATAACGAGAATACATGCGAAAGAGGTCACCAGCGAATAAAGCGGCTTCATCACCACCGGTACCGGCCCTGATTTCTACAATGGCATTCTTCTTATCCTTTGGGTTATCGGGATTGATTTCTTCTTCTAACTCTTCTTTAATTTCTGTCGCTCGTTTTTCTAGCTCTAATAATTCTTCCTGAGCCATAGCGCGTAGTTCACCATCTTGTTCAGAATTTATAATCTCTTTATTTTGACTAATATTATCTTCAGTTTTTTCCAATTCTAAAATCAGCGTCATGGCCTTTTTTAGACTGGCGTGTTCTTGAGAGATTTTGACGAGTTCCTTTTGGTCGGCGATTAAGGCCGGGTCCATTAATTGCTGTTCCAGGTCGGAAAAACGTTTTTTGATGTCTGCGAACATAGATAATTTTAATTAAATAAAAATCGGGCAACAAAAAAACAAGCGGTTTATAATCATTTTAGCAGGAAAGCCAAATAATTACAGCCGCTTGTTTTGAGTAGCTATTTTTTACTTAATTTTACCTGAGCAATTTTTTTCAAATCTTTAGTCTTAACAACCACTTCTTTCTTAGCGCGAACTTCAGCGCGAGCAGCTCTCTTAACTTTCTTACCTTTTTTAATCTTAGCTACTCCTTCTTGAGCGCTAACCTTAGCGGTAAACTTTTCTACGCGACGAGCGGAATCAACCAATTTTTGCTTACCAGTATAGAAGGGATGGCAGGCTGCACATAGTTCAACTTTAATTTCCGGTTCGGTGGAGCCGGTTAGGAAAGTATTACCGCAGACGCAAGTTACCTTGCAATCAGAGTAGTATTTAGGATGAATATTCTCTTTCATATCTGACATTAAAAAAAATTTTATTGATTATTAATAAAATTTCTTGATATTATTTATCTATAATTTATGTTAATATAATGCTAGCATAGCTTTTAAATTTACGCAAGCCTGCTATAATATTAGGGAATATTCTGAGAACTTATGACTAAAATAGAAAATATCGCCAAAAATACCTCATATCTGACTTTAGCCCTGATTCTTCAGAAAATTATATCTTTTTCTTACTTTACTCTTTTGGCTCGTTATGTCGGGCCGGCCGCTTTGGGTCAATATTACCTTGCTATTTCTTTTACCACGATTTTTGCCATTTTTATTGATCTTGGTTTTGCTAATGTTTTAACACGAGAAATAGCTAAAGACAAGGATAGAGCTTCTAGCTGGCTGGGAAATATTTTGAGTTTAAAATTGCCATTAACTATTTTAGTGTTATTGGCTGTTTTTATTTTAATTAATGTCTTGGGTTATGATTCCATGACTAAAGCCTTAGTTTATGTGTCTTGCATTTCCATGGTCTTAGATTCCTTTACGGCGACATTTTTTTCGGCTGTACGTGGTTTTCATAATTTAAAGTATGAAAGTATATCTTCCGTTGTTTATCAGTTAATAGTATTAATTGTTGGTTATAGCGCCTTACTTTTGGGTGGTGGCTTGATTTTAGCAATAGGAGCCTTGGCGCTAGCTAGTATCTATAATTTTGTTTATTCCTGGTCGGTAGTGAGGCGTAAGTTACAAGTTGGCGTCCATTTTCTTTTTGATAAGCCCTTAATAAGAGAAATTTTAGTAATTAGTTGGCCTTTTGCTGCTTATGCTATTTTACAGAGAGTTTATACTTATTTAGATTCGGTTTTATTATCGGTCTTAGCGGGTGATGTTCAGGTTGGTTTATATCAGGTAGCTTTTAAAATTATTTTTGCCTTACAATTTTTACCTTTAGCTTTTACAGCTTCTTTATACCCGGCTCTAAGTGCTTATTGGCATTCTAATCGAGAACAACTGGCGGTGTCTTTTGAAAGGGCAATGAATTATTTAATTATTATATCTCTACCAATTATTGTTGGAGCCGTGGTATTAAGCGATAAAATAATATTATTGTTTAAGGATGGTTATGCCGGCGCGGCTTTGCCTTTAAGAATCTCTATTATTTCGTTATTTTTTATTTTTCTGAATTTTCCCGTTGGCGCCTTACTCAATGCTTGCGATGAACAACGTAAGAATACTCGCAATATGGCGATTGTGCTGTTTGTGAGCATAGCTATGAATTTATTCTTAATCCCTCGCTGGCAGGCAGTGGGAGCCAGCATGACAGTCTTAGCTACCAGCGCGTTGATGTTTATTCTTGGTATATTGGTAGTAAGAAAAATTATTACTTATCGTATCGGCAAGAATTTATTAGTTTTTACTAAAGTCTTTCTAGCCTCTCTATTAATGGGCTTAGTAATCTGGGTAGGACGAGAATATTTCAATGTTTTTATTACTACTATTTTAGGAGGCTTACTTTATTTTTTCATCCTTTTCCTTTTAGGCGGGTTTAGTCGTAACGATATTTTAAGTATTTATCATTCTTTCAGAAAATCTGACACCGGAGCCGTGAAAATTAACACGAATTTATGAAAACATTATTAATCACTTTAGAATACCCGCCCTTTAAAGGTGGCATAGCCAGTTATTATTCTAATTTGCTTAAGTCATGGCCACTTAACGAAGCTCTGGAGATTTTAGATAATAATAAAAATCAACTTGTAGTTACGCAAGGTTTGTTTGCTTGGCGGCGCGCTTTTAAAACTGTCTGGCAACGTTTACAGAAAAACGATATCTCTTATATTCTGGTCGGTCATATTCTACCTTTAGGCACGGTGACTTTTATATTGTCTTATTTAAAGTCATTTAAATATGCAGTATTTTTGCACGGCCTTGATTTCAATGCTACTTTAAATTCTCCGCGAAAAAGATTCCTCAGCGCTTTAATTCTACGACGAGCGGACAAAATTATTTGTGCCAATAATTACACAGCTGGTATAGTAGCGGATTTTTATCCGGCCGCTTGTAATAAGATTAAAGTGGTTAACCCTGGAGTGACGGGCCCGGATGATGAGGAGATAAATAAAATTAGCAATACGGTCAATCTAGACAGCCGATATAACTTAAAAACTCGCCTTATTTTATTAAGCGTTGGTCGCTTGGTACGACGTAAGGGCGTGGATTATGTTATTAAAGCTATAGAACAAATGTCCGAGCCCGAGAAAAAAAATTTAGTTTATTTTATTGCCGGTGCGGGACCTGATGAAAAATATTTAAAATCATTAGTTGCGGCAGAAGATACAAAAAGAATTATTTTTTTGGGAGCGGTAGATGAAAAAGATAAATGGCGCTGGTTAAAAAGATCGGATATATTTATTATGCCGGCCCGTAATATTAAAGGTGACGTGGAGGGCTTTGGCATCGTCTATTTGGAAGCTAATTTAATGTCTCGTCCTGTTATTGCTGGTAATTCCGGCGGAGTAGGCGATGCGATACTTGATTCTTATAACGGCCTCTTGGTAGAAGCGGAAAATATTGCTAGTATAAAAGCGGCGATAATTAAACTCGCTGGTGATGCTCAGCTCAGAAAAAAATTAGGAGAACAGGGAAGAGAGAGAGCACTTAAGGAATTTAATTGGTCCGGACAGGCTAAAAAAATAATTGATATTATTAATACACAGAATTTATGATTTCTATAATTATTCCGGTTTATAATCAGGCCAAGAAGTTAATAAAAACTTTAGAGAGTATTAATTCTCAGAGTTGGCGTGATTATGAGGTAATAATCGTTAATGATGGTTCACGCGATAAGGTGGAAGAAATATTTACCGCTTATTTTAAAGATTTACAGACGGAAAATAGTTACTTGTTTATTAATCAAAAAAATTTAGGGGCGCCAGCCGCTCGTAATCGCGGTGCGCGCGAAGCTAAGGGTGACTTTTTGTTTTTTTGTGATGCTGATGCGACTCTAGAACCAACAGCCTTAGAAGAATTAGTCGCAGCCTTACAGACTAATCCTGAAGCCAGTTATGCTTATCCTTCTTTTCATTGGGGGAGAAAATTATTTAAAGTTGGTCCTTTTGATCAAGAAAAATTAATGAGTGGCCCTAGTATTCATACTATGGCCCTTATTCGTCGCAGTGATTTTCCGGAAGCTGGTTGGGATGAAAGTATTAAAAAGTTTCAGGACTGGGACTTATGGTTGACGATGTTGGCGAACGGTAAATATGGCGTGTGGGTTGATAAAGTTTTATTTCGCGTGACGCCAGGCGGTGTTTATAGCTCCTGGCTGCCGTCCTTCGCTTATAAATTATTGCCATTTTTACCGGTAGTAAAAAAATATCAAGCGGCTTTAAAAGTAATTAAAGAAAAACATGCTTTGGACCAAATCGCCCAATAAGTTTTGGTTAGTTATTACTGCCGTCATTTTGTTAATGGTTGGAATAGTTTTTATTAGCATCCTGAATTTTTATTCTTCTCCTAGAATTTTGCCGACAGCGACTGTTAGTGTCCAAGAGAAAACTATTAAAGTAGAGCTTGTTGCTACTGCGGCCGACATGTATCGTGGTTTGAGCGGTCGAAGTTCTCTGTGTCCGGACTGTGGGATGTTATTTAATTTTCCTAACAGCGGAGAAAGAAAGTTCGTGATGCGTGATATGAAGTTTCCCCTAGATATTGTTTTTATTAGTAATGGTCGGATTATTAAAATTGACGATAATTTAGCGCCCGCGGGCGATAGACCGGAAATAATTTATAGTAGTGAGGGGGAGGCTAATCAAGTTCTGGAATTAAACGCCGGTTATACTACGCAAAATAATATTAATGTCGGAGACTTTGTTTCTTTTAATCCCTAGTTTATGTTAGCAATAAATTACCGAAAAATATCAATTATTCTCGGCCTGTTTTTATTAACAGAAATTTTGTCTTATATTGGTTTTGCTTCATCAATTGCTAATCCTTTTATTTTTGGTTTTTTTATTTTGACAGCCCTGTTTGTCACTGTTTATAAATTAGAATATGGCATTCTATTGGTTGCGGCGGAGTTATTGATATCATCTTTCGGTTATTTAATTTATTTAGATTTAAACGGTAGTCGTTTATCTCTGAGAATAATATTATGGCTCATAGTCATGGCAGTGTTTTTCTTCCAATTCTTAGGGCAATTAATTAAAGAGAAAAATCAGTCAGTTTATTGGAAAAATCTTAAGGATTTTGTCGCTTGGAAATGGTTTTTCCTCTTAGCTTTTTTTATTTTAATCGGTTTAATAAATGCCATTTTTCGCGGTAATGATTTAATGACGGTTTTTGCCGATTTTAACGCTTGGTTATATTTTCTGATGTTACTCCCAGTTATTGCGGTATATAGTCATTCTGAAAAGAGCATCGTGACTGGTCAGATATTAAGCGGTAAACAATCATCGGCTAAGTTAGAACTTTTATTAAATATATTTTTTGCCGCCTCGCTTTGGCTTAGTTTAAAAACTCTTTTTTTACTTTTTGTTTTTACTCATAATTTAAGTATTGGCCCGGAAATTTATACTTGGCTGAGACGTACTCTAGTGGGAGAGATGACACCGACTGCAAGCGGTTGGCCAAGAGTTTTTTTACAGGGGCAAATTTATCCGGTGGTGGCTTTTTTGATAATTTTTTGGCGGCGCGCTCAAGATTTACAGTGGAAAGAATTTTTTAAAATTAATAATTGGCCATTATTTGTGGTCTCATCTTTATTCCTTAGCAGTGTTTTGATTAGCTTTTCTCGTAGCTTTTGGCTTGGCTTGGCGGCTGTGATGTCGCTCAGCTTTATTTTATTATGGAGTTTAAATTCTTTTAAGAAGATGATGTTGGTAGCCGGCTGGGCAGCTCTATCATTCTTGGGGTCTTTTTTGATTATCTATTTAGTAGCCGCCTGGCCTTATTGGAATGTTAACGGTGCTTCTAATTTTAGCTCTGGATTAGTATCCCGGGTTACGGCCAGCGGGGAGGCGGCCTTAGTGTCACGCTGGTCACTATTGCCAGTTCTTAGTCAGGCTATTTTAAAAGAACCTTTATTTGGTCAAGGTTATGGCGCGACTGTCACTTATTTTTCCAGTGATCCAAGGGTGTTAGAAAATAATTCCAGTGGTCAATATACTACTTATGCTTTTGAATGGGGCTATTTAGATATTTGGTTGAAATTAGGCTTGGTCGGACTCTTAGCTTATTTAATTTTATTGTGGCAGATTTTGTCTGCAGCCTGGCAACAAGGTCTTAAACAAAATAATTATTTGTGGTTTGGTATTGGTGCTGCTCTTGTTTTTTTGGCGGTTATTAACTTTTTTACCCCCTATTTAAATCACCCTCTCGGTATTGGAGTCGTTATCGCCGGCTCTTGTTTAATTTGGCTAAATAAAGTATATTAGACAGTAATTAATCAAAAGTTCTATAATATAAATAGATAAAATATGAATGATCAAATAATTTCTCAAGAAGGTTACGATAAATTAAAAGATGAGATGACTTTCTTGTCTACTATTAAGCGAAAAGAGATTGCTGAGCGTATTGAACGCGCTAAGGAATTAGGAGACTTAAGTGAAAATGCTGAATATAGTGAAGCTAAAGATGCTCAAGCTCTTAACGAAGGTCGTGTATTAGAAATTTCCAATACTTTGAAAAATGTGACGGTAGTGGAGGGTACCACTTCTAATGATGAGGTGGCTATGGGCTCTAAAGTGACCGTCAAAACAGCGAGTGGGGAAAAGCAGTATACTATTGTTAGTTTTAATGAAGCCGATCCGGTGGGTGGAAAAATATCCAATGAGTCGCCATTAGGAGTTGCTTTTTTAAATAAACATAAAGGAGATGAAGTAGAGGTAGAAACTCCGGGTGGAATACTTAAATTTAAAATTACCAAAATAGAATAAAAATATGGCAGATAACTCTGCGGAAAAAAATTCTGATAGCGAACGAGATGAACGCGTCAAAAAATTAGAAGCGCTGACTAGCGCCGGACTTGTTGCTTATCCGGCTAAAGTAGAACGTGACTATGAAATAGCCGCGGTTTTAAGTGATTTTGCTAAGCATGAAAAAGCGGCTAAAGATTTTAACATTGTTGGTCGTTTGCGTGCTAAAAGGGAACATGGTAATTTGGTTTTTGCCAATTTAGAGGATGCTTCCGGTTCTATGCAGTTAGTTGTTTCTAAAAAAGATTTGGGTGCGGATAGTTTTAAAAATTTTATAAAATTTATTGATGTCGCTGATTTTATTCAGGTTAGCGGTCATTGTTTTGTTACTGCACGCGGTGAGCAAAGTTTAATGGTCGTAGATTGGAAATTACTGACTAAAGCCTTATTGCCAATTCCTGATGCTTGGTATGGTTTAAAAAATGAAGATGAGCGATTACGTAAACGTTATTTGGATTTATTGTTAAATCCGGAATTAAAAGAATTGTTTCGTCAAAAATCACGTTTTTGGGAGGTCACTAGGGAATTTATGAAAAGTCATGGTTTCTTTGAAGTGGAAACTCCGACCCTGGAAACTACCACTGGTGGCGCCGAAGCTAATCCTTTCCAGACTCATCATAATGATTTTGATTTGGATGTTTTTATGCGTATTTCTGTGGGTGAACTTTGGCAAAAACGTTTGATGGCGGCCGGTTATGAAAGAGTTTTTGAAATTGGCCGAGTTTATCGTAACGAAGGTTCTAGCCCCGATCATTTGCAGGAGTTCACTAACATGGAATTCTATTGGGCTTATGCTGACTATGAAATGGGTATGAAGTTAGCACAAGAATTATATCAAGATATTGCTCAAAAAGTTTTTGGTAAAACTAAATTTAGCACTAAAGGTTTTGAATATGATTTAGCGGGTGAATGGCCGCGCCTAGATTATCGTTCCGAGGTTATTAAACAGACCGGAGTGGATGTTATTAAAGCTACGGAAAAAGAGATGATGGCGGTTTTAGAAAAATTAAAAGTTAAGTATGAGGGGGATAATAAGGAGCGCTTAACTGATACGTTGTGGAAATATTGTCGGAAGAATATTGCCGGTCCAGTTTTTCTAATTAATCATCCTAAATTAGTTTCACCTTTGTCTAAAGCTAAGACGGATGATCCAGAGTTAACCGAACGTTTTCAGATTATTATTGCTGGGAGTGAGATAGGGAATGGTTTTTCCGAATTGAATGATCCGGTAGATCAGCGTCAACGTTTTGAAGAACAACAGACTTTAATTGACAGGGGGGATAAAGAAGCGATGATGCCGGATTGGGAATTTGTAGAGATGCTTGAGCATGGTATTCCGCCTACTTGTGGTTTTGGCTTTGGGGAAAGATTATTTGCCTTTTTGGTTGATAAACCGGTTAGGGAGGTTACTTTGTTTCCTTTGATGCGTCCTAAAGCGGATGACTTGAAAAAAGAAGATAAATAGATTATATTATTTATTGTATTCGGGGATCGTCTAATGGTAGGACGACTGGTTCTGGTCCAGTTAATCGGGGTTCAAATCCCTGTCCCCGAGCAATACGGAACGAACAGGCTGTGAAAGGCCTGTTTTTCCTTTATCTAAGCGGTTTTTATGCAGTTCAAAAGTGGAATTTAGGCGAGGCATCCATTTAAGCAAAAATTCAAAAGCCGGAGTGTAATTTGTGTCTAATTTTAGGTCTTTTAATTGAAAGTTCAAAAATATTTCGCTTAAAATCTCTCTTTTCTTTTCTGTGCTTGTTTTTGGGTTTAGATAATCCTTTTTAGCATTAAAAGCTAAGTCGTGTATAGCAACGCCTTGTTTGCAGAAATCAATCGTATTATCATTTAACTTTTCAATATTCTTCTTGATTGATTTTTCTGCTTCTGAATACTGTTTAAATTTTTTATTATAAAATTCAAGAGTGATATTCTTATCTATTTTATCCTCATATATAGCTTCTAATCTTTGCTCTATCTTCTTAAGTTCATTATTGTAGGTTTTCATTTGTGTTTCTTTGTATTCTTTTTGGTCGGTAAAACTATCTTTTAAATTTTTTTCAAGCCAATTTAAAACCTTTTCGTTTTTAGGCGAAACTTTATCAAATAAAGGAAATATCATTTCTTCTAAATCTTCTTGTCTAATATATTTTTTTTGGGAACAAGGCTTATATCTATTGCAATAGCCATACCAGTGGCCTTTTTGTTTTGCCCATGTTATTACTCCGCCACATTCACCGCATTTTATTTTACCCTTAAATATCGGAAGATGTTTTTTATATCTCGGGGCATTTATCGGTCTTGTTATTTTCTCTTGAACTTTATCAAATAATTCTTCGCTTATTATAGCTTTATGCTTTCCTTGATATATTTTATCGCTCCATTTCATTTTTCCACAATAAAAAGGATCTAATAAAAAACGGTGCATAGAACTTTTGCCAACCGGTTTTCCGGTTTTTGACCTTAATCCTTTGTCATACATAATCTCACATAGCTTTTTAAGGGAATAATTGCCGGTAGAATAAAGTTTAAACATTGTTTTGATATATGGAGCCACCTCATCATCTACAACATGGATTTTGTGTCCTTTTTCGCCTACGGTTTTATATCCTAACGGCGGTTTAGTCGGCAACCAACCCGCTTCAATTTTAGCTTTTTGTCCTTTTTTAACTTCCTCGCTTAAATTATCTATATAATTTTTAGCAAATAAAATTCTAATACCCCAATTAAGCTTTTCTTGTGATCTTGAATCTTTGTGCATGATAAGACTATCTTTAACTAAATGGACTTTTCGCTCGCCGTCTTGCCTAAGCCAGCCGTCAACGGCAACCATATCTTTAAAATTTCTTGTTAAGCGGTCGGCTTTTTCACAAACAATAATTTTAAGTTTTTTATCTTTTACATACTTTAACATTTCGGCAAATTTATTTCGTTGTTTTTCTCCGCTCGCACTTTCAGATATTTTAAAAACCTTATCAATCGTTAATTCATTTTTATAGCAATAGTCTTTTAAATATTTTTCTTGAGCAGGTAAAGAATATCCGGTTTCTTCTTGTTCTTTACTGGATACTCGGCAAAATATTATACATTTTTGTTTATTGTTTTTCATATGATAATTTTTAATACAAAAAGGGACGGTCGTAGCTTACCTAACAGAATAAAGCAAAAGCTATATTTGTCAGTACGAACCGCCCCTTTTTGGGGACAAATAATATAAAAGCTTTTGCCTTTATTGTTTCTGTTAAGTAAGCATTTATATATTATCATATTTATTTATTACTGCAAATTTCTTATTCTTAACTCTTTTAGCAAACTAAAGTAATCAACAAGCCCATTAGCAATTTCAGAGGCTTCTTGAAAACTCAAATCCTCGCCAAATTCTTCTTTGACGATTAATTGAAATTCAATTATTGATTCTTTAGAAAGCATTTTATTAAGTAGTGTTAAAAATAATCGACCTTTCAAATACACCTTGCTTAAAAGGAATAAAATCAAGCTTGTAGGCTTTATATTCAACTTCACCGACCCATTCGGAGTCAAAGGTTTTTTCAAAAGCGGGAGTTATGGAGGAGCAAATTTTTTCAATAAATTTTATTGCCCAATATCCTAAAATCTCAACAGGCTCTAATAATGTTTGTGATCGAAAGAATTTCTTTTTACCAAAAGTTCTTTCGTCAAACATATCTTTACTTAAATATTTACAAACATAAGCACCGATATTATCTACATCGTTTAAGGTTTTTATATCTATATTTCCTTGTCCCCAAATTTCAGTTATTTCTCGGAAGTGAATAAATGGCATTTCACAAAGCAAGTGATAATGAACCGCTCCTCGTTGTTGAAATTCGGGTATAGCAAGATATTTAAAATCAGGGTATTTGTAAGTTATCCGTTTAATAAACTGATTAAAGATATAGTTTGCAGTTTTGAGGTCAGTGATATTTTTGGCAAAAGTCAAAGTCATAAATTTAGTTAATTGCGGGTTTGAGTTTATCAATCGTCTTATTTCCGTTCGTGTGCGATTGACGGAGTATTCTTGTTTCTTTTTCATTATTGCTAATTGCTCGAAAGCGTTTAATTGTTTTGGCTCTTTTTTGAGTATTTCTTCTTTGTTTGATTCATATTCCCGCCAGACCTGTTTTTTATATTTGTATACTTCAACATGCTTGCCCGATACCACAACCTTGAAGTTGTAGGGGTAGGCCATAACAATTTTTCGTTAGATGTGTTGATATAATCAAGATTAGATAGTAAGACGCTATCGCTACCTTTCTGCGTCTAAAATCTCATTTGCAGTTCGCCTTTTTTTCGTCGTCGGGCAACCGACGAAAAAAAGGCTAAACCTGCCAAATTAAGATATTTTATTAGACGAGCGGAAAAGAACAGCGACTTAGGGCGTTTTGTGCCACATCAGGTTGCCTCATTGTAGCAACAGCTTATCTTCCGTAAATGTAGTATTTTTCAAATCTCCACATTGACAAAAGCAAGCTATCAGTCGCTTTAATCGGCATTGTCCGATATGGCGATAAACGGCCCGTCAACGGATATTTATTTACCGGCCGTGATTTAATTCTTATGAAAAAGAAAATCACTTCAAACTGGACAGGTTCGGAAACAACCGAAAGCTTAGTCCGCAAGCAAATTTCTAACCGTTGGGGTTCGGAAGAAGCTGAAAAGTATGATCCGAAAGCCAATTGTCTAACTATTAGACAATGGAACGAAAACGGATACAGGGTTAAGAAAGGTGAAAAAGCCTTGCAGTCCTATATCGTAATTGAGAAAAAGGACGAAAAGGGAACGGTTATTGAAACCTATCCGAAACGGATTAACCTTTTTTATCAGAAACAGGTAAAACAGGTTTAAGCGAATAAAGGGAGCGGTTCTTTCGGGATCCGCTCCCTTTTTTTTGTATGCGTCAGCCGTTCTTTTTTTGTTTGGAATAAGGAGGAATACCCGGAGCGTTTGGAATAAGTCCGGAGTTTTGATTGGAATAATCTTTTTTATATTCTCGGTGATAGGGAAATTCGGGGTATTCAATGAAGTTTACCGCTTCGTGCGTGTTATAACATTCTGCTTTAGCTTTACGAAAAAGAAAGAATCTGCGTTTTACTGCTTTTCTTCTTGTGTTATCGTCTTTTAAATCTTGCAATTCAAAATATGAAGACATAAATATTTTGCCAAAGATGTTTTTTATCTCGCAAAAATGTTGTCCTAAATCTCTAATTCGTTTATCAATATTGCTAGTATGCTGAACACCTGCCCAAATATCTAAAGGAATAATTTGCCCATTATCATCCTTTTTAATATCATGGCGGTGAGCGGAAAACTTCTGCTTTGCGGACGGTGGCATTTCTTGCCATTCTCGGCTATCAAAATAACCTTGTGCTTCATCAATAAAAATCTGTCCGCCTCTTATATGGAGTAATTCCGGTATTTCAGACCAAAAATAAACATTGCCCATTTTTTCTTTGTTCCATTTTTTCTTTTCTATGTAGTCGGAAAAATCCAGTTTCCAGTTAGCATAAACATCAAAACCTCGCTTTAACATTTCTAAAGCCTTATAAGTCATAAATAAGGTTTTTCCGGCTCCGGGTTTTCCGGTAATAATTGTAATCATAAAATTATCCTCTAAAAAATACACCAACTTTCATTATTAGCTTAATTAAAAACAAAGTAAGCTCAATGAATATCACCAACATTAAAATGGTAAATAATGAACTAATAGGAAATATTAAATCTAGTTTATAGAAAGTCGGATGAACTTGATTAAAAGCATTATCAACCGTGGTAATAATGTTGTTGTTCGGGTCGGCGTCCGGAAGCAAGGAGAATATTTTTATTAGTATGGTTTCAATGAAATTTAACATATTTTTATTCGTCGCTATTAAATAAATGATTTACTCTCACTAACACATAGACGGCAAATAATAACCACAAAAAAGTCGTTACATAGGGTCTTAAACCGTTTGCAAAAGTTTTTACTGCCGAATTAGAACCAAGAAAGACGGGAATATCCAAGTCATATTCACCATTTGCTGACATTGCTTGAAAAGTTATATCCAAGGCGTCGTCATCAAATTGTTCCGGTGAAGTGTTAAAGAGGGTATAAAATCCGTCATAAAAAGCAAAGTAGTAATTAAATACAACTTTTTCTTTTAATTTCTCAACTAAACGAGGGAATAAGTAGCGATATTCATCGGGATTGATAATCAAATCTATATCAGAAACAAAAACACCGAAAGGATATTGCCTTACCAGATCACCGTCATTAAATAATTGAACAACATAATGAAGCGGTGAACTGCTTGCGGTTAAATTTACTGAATAATTATTGGTATCAGCCATTTCATATAGAAATTTAGTATGGTAGGCGTCATTTAAGAGATTACCGTTTTCATCATATTGCTTGATATTGAAAGCAAGAAAAGGTGAAAGCGGTTGCGGATAAGTAAAAGAAAAAGACATATCTGTGTTTGTACTTCCAAGAGGCAGAGTTAATGCAGGCATATCAAAAACCGGTGAAACTATTTCAATATCAAAATCATTATAATAATCATAATTGAAATACCATTCGTCAGGATAACCCTCAATTACTTCAATTCCGCTTATAGAAACAGCGTCCATTAAATTGTCGTAATCAACGCAATCACCGGCAACGCTATCAGCTTCAACAGCAACAACCCAATTTGAAACTCCGTTATAATAAAATTCAGAAGAAAAAGACTTATCAACGCAGTCAACGGTATAATCAAGATTAGAAAAGTCGGAGCAGTCATTTGTTAGAGCAATACGGTTTGTTCCGTTAGTCGGACAATTTCCTTGCACTGTAATCCAAGTTTCTTTTATTTTTGTTTCGCTTTCTTCCGGTGAGGTTATTTCAAAGGGTACAAGTGAAAAATCTTCATCGCCTACGCTTTGTCCATAATTATAAATTGCATTAATTTCAGTCGATGTAAGAGCTTTATCCCAAATAACCAAGTCGTCAATATAGCAATTATAATTTTCTTGATCGCTCCATATTTTTTTTATTTCATCCCATGAAACTGGAGCGTTAGCAATATTACCCTCAAACATTAAAGTAGTATCGTAATACCATTTGACTTTGCTTGTTGAGAAAGTAAAAGTCCATAAATGCCAGTCGGTATGATCGTCTATCATTTTATTTTCAACCGTTGTATTACTTGAATATCCGCCCATATTAGCTTGAATTCCGGGAACATAATTATTAGCATGATAAGGAGAACCGACCACAAAAGTGGCTATTTGTTCGTCGTAATAATTTTTAAGACTTATTCTATATCTAACCTCGCCCGAACTATCCGGATCTCCTTTTTCCCACATTGAAACGGAAAAACCGGAGGCAGGATTAAATACGGATAAATCGCTTGAATTCCAGCCCTCATTTGAGTTATAGCGATATTTATAACTATAATCGCCTTGAACTCCGAAAGGATTTGTACTAGACCAATATCCGGAATTATAAGTCCGAAAGTTTAACTCGCTTGAATTAACTAAACCGATATTTGGATCGGCTTGACTGTTAAAGTCCCACATCTCTAAAATATCGTTGTTAACGGCAAAGACAGGATTTGAAAGAAAAAAGAATAAGAAAGCAAAAGCGAATAGGATTGTTATTTTAATTAATTTTTTCATAATCGTTGGAATAAGAGAGGAGGCCAGCCTAATTAAAGGCTAGCCTCCTTTAGCCTATCTCATAAAGCGTCTAGCCAACTTCCACACAAAACCGATTGAGAAGATGATGACACCGACAATCACGATATTGGAAATGTTAGTGGTGATAACACCGGTTACATTTTCTTTCATCGTGGTTACTACCGACTCGGTAGTTGAGGCGACATCAGGGTCAACGGCGGCGAAAGCACTGGATCCAAGAGCTAAAACTCCACCTAAAACTGCAAGTGAAAGCGCGGTGATTTTAGCTTTGCTTTTAGCAAACAGGCTTTTGATTTTTTTAGTCATACTGTTTAACTTTTAATTTTTTTAGCGAATAACAATAGTACGCCGACCATTGTTCCGATTATTATTCCCAATACCAAACCTTTCTCAAACACTTCTGCAATTAATGAGAAGTTGTCTAAGTAGCAGGAATTGGCATTGTTTATAAAATTAGAACACATACTATTTGCCCGATATTATTGCTAAAAGAATGCTCAAAATCACATACACGACTAACGGTAGAATTAGGGACATCCCAAAGCCAAAGAATATATTGTTTACAAGACTAGCCATATTAAGACTTGAAAATAATTATTAAGATTATTAAAGACAACAAACCGAACAAGATAGCAAAGGAAACCGTGAGTAATTGGCTGAAAAAATTTATTAAATCCAAAGCTTCATCGGTCAAAGCATAAGTTGTTGTAGCTGTTGTAAAAAAATCCATAATTATTTTTGGTTAGGAATGTAAAAATCTATAAAAGCCTTTTTTCGCTTGCCGTCTTGAATGTAGTAAGGGAAAAAGGCAACTTCTACGGAAACGGTTTCGCCTTGTTTTCCGACTTTTAGATCAACATCAGAAACATTGACCTTTATCGGATAAATACTTCCTTGCGGTTCAATAAAAAGCGATTTGCTTTTTCCTTGAGTTCCGTCTTTTCTGGTGAATTCTCTTATTTCCTCTTTTTTGAGGATTCCTGTGATTTTCATGTGTTTGTAGATTCTTTTGATTTATTAGTTTCACAATCGACCTTTACATTTGTGAATTATGGTTTAAGCATATACAAAACACCTTCACAAAAATTACGGGTAATTTTTTTGTGAATAACAAAAAAGCCCAGATTTACTGGACTTTTATCTTATATTTTTGTGAATTTAGAGGTATTTTTTGTTTATTTTTACCTTGCCTTTACTGCCTGTGTTGTATTTAAGAAACTCTATAATAGTATTATTTGTTTGTTCTCTTATTTTATCGTTTATATATTGGCAAGTTCGGTTGTATTTTTTCCAATTATTTCTTCTTTCCTTATATTCCAATTCGCCAAACTCATCTTCGGCAATTTCAGAATAGAAGAAGTTATCTTTTAAATTGTTTTTGTTATCAATGAAAATATATTTAAGTATTTTGTGGGCATTAGTCATCCTTTCTTGCTTGTTGATATAAACTTTTTGTCCTTTGATAAATAAAATGCTTTTCTTTTCATCAAAATAGGTTTTATTATCTTTTTTGTCGTCGCAGAGAAAGCATTTCTTATCCAGTTGGTCGAATATGTTGCTATTTATTACTTTAAATGAAAGTTCAAGCATTTCTTTGGAGTAGGGCTTTGAATATAAACGGCTTAAATTTTCAAAATTATCTTTTTCGCAAATTTTACACTCTTTAATCTTATTCATTTTGCCGTGTATCACTTCCAAATTAGAGTAATATATCCAAAAATCATTAGTATAAATAACCTCACCCTTAACATCTAAAAATTCGTCTTCATCCATGCCGTCCTTGTGTAGTTTACCCATTATTTTAGCAGTATCATCAAACATTTTCTGTAAAATTTCTTGTGTTAAAGGATCTTTGTTTAAAAGCCTAATGTATCGATAAACAATAACGAATCTTTGAAATATGTTCCGCTCGATGCAAAATAGCCGGGTTAATTCCAGCATTTTTTGCTTGATTTTGTGAGCGGAAACTTTCATAATAACATTTTTTTATGTTTGTTTTTATTTGTACAAATGCCAGCAAGATGGATTTAAAGTTTATCGGTTTTTATGCTTTGTCCTATCGACAAGTGTAAAAACCTTAGCTTTGCCACCATATGGAGGAACTCGATCACCACCTGAAAGAGTAATCTCTTTCTTTGTGCCGGTTGGTGAATACTGACCCGACACTTTAGCGGTTTGACCTGTCCTAACTTTTACTTTTGGCATAAGTTTTGGATTAGGTGAATTAATAAATAGAAGCGTCCGACTTTAATCCGCTCCCATGCTTGAAAACCTAATAAAATAGATTTGCAAACGGAGAGCGATTAAAGTGAGCTAAACTAAATAAAAAACCACTGCCCCCAAGCTTATTTTCTTGCTGGCGTTTCTACAAACAAAATTATATTTTATTTTAAATTTCTAATTATTTTTACTACCAAACCTCTTATCTCCACTTCTTTTCTATAAATTGGTTTGTATTTAGGATTAGCAGGTTGCAATTTTATTTTTTCATTATCTTCTATATAAATTTTTTTTAAGGTGGCTGTGTTATCATCTATTATAGCAACAACCGTGTCGCCATTATCGGCTACGGACTGCTTTTTAGCAATAATAATATCGTTGTCAAAAATACCCTCGTTAATCATGGAATCGCCTTTGGCTCGTAGGGCATAGAGATTACCCCTTAATGACTGTTCTCGGGCAACTTTAATAAATTCACCTCGTTCTTCAATAACTTCAATCGCTTTACCACAGGCAATTTCACCGGAAATAGGAATTTCTAAATACGGCTTTATTTTTTTAGGCAAATATAAACCTCGCTCTTTTCGTTCGTCCTTTTCCAAATAACCTTTATCAACAAGTTCGGCAATGTGTTCATGGACAGTTGAAAGAGCTGATAAGCCAAATTTTTGGCCTATTTCCTCATAATAAGGGGAATAGCCGTGTTTCTGAATATAATCGGAAACAAAGTCTAAAATTTCTTTTTGTCTTTTAGTTAATGTATTCATATGCTATTATGATTATAGCCGAATTATTACCGAAGTGCAACTGTGGATATTTTTGGACAATTAGTTTAAAAAAGTGTATTATATATACATATATAAAATATATTAAAATTAAAAATATGAATAAATTTATTGAGCAGATTATTAATGTTTTTAAAAAAGATAAAAGACTTTTTTCAAAAGAAGACAACAAATTGCTCAAAGGTGAGCTAATTTCTCTTATTTCAAAAGATGATGAAAAATTGTTAGGATTATTAGCCTCTAACAAAGAGATTGAAAAAAGATTTTTTAAAAAAGTTGGAAAGTTAACAATTTTTCAAAAAGAAAGCTTTTTGCAGTTAATTACAATGAATGAATTTTTGCCAGATTCATTTACTGCTTTTGAAGTTAATATAGGACTCGCTAACAATAAAAAATTAATATCTTCTCAAGAAGATATCTCTTTAGTTTTTCCTCATAAGGATTGTATTTTAGAGGGTGGGCAAGACAAGGAAGATATAAAAAGAGAAGAAATTTTTTACAACACGACGCTTGCACCCGATGAAATAGATAGATTAAAAGAGCCTAAAGTTTTAACAAACTGGAAAAAATTTGATAATAAAGGTAAACATAATATAAAAGAGGTTTCAATAAAAGATAATTTGGTTATAAAAGGGAATAATTTAATGGCTCTTTATTCTTTGCTTCCAAATTTCAGGAATAAAATAAAATTAATATATATTGATCCGCCATATAATACAGGAAGTGATAGTTTCAATTATAACGACTCTTTTAATCATAGTACGTGGTTAACATTTATGAAAAACAGATTAGAAATTGCAAGAGATTTATTGAGTGATGACGGACTTATTTTTGTTCAGTGTGATAGCAATGAACAAGCTTATCTTAAAGTTTTAATGGATGATATTTTTTTAAGAGAAAACTTTATAACTACAATTATTGCGAAATCAAAAACACCTTCTGGAGTTGGTCAAGAAAGTTATATATTTGATGTTATAGAAAATATTCATTGTTATGCTAAAAATTGTAATAAGGTGGAATCTAATAGCTACAAAATTTTTGATGAAATCATAGATGAAGAAAGTAAAACGGCAAAAAATTATCATTTTTATATAGAAAATTTTGGCAATAAAGAAAGTGAATTTAATCTTTCTACTGGCAAGGGGCAACCGATTAAAGTTGTTAAATTAAAAAATTTCAAATATAAAAACAATCCAGTAAAACAAACCACCAAAGAGTGGGTTTATAATAATTATGAAAAAATATTTAGATTAAGCCCTGCAAATGGCGGGTTGATGAAAAAAATAACTCCACAATTACCTAAAGAACCTTGTTATATAGAATATACACCCTCAAAAGGAAAATATGCTAATAGACTAGTAAAAATATACTTTATAAACAGGGAAATGGTCGTCATGCTTACAGAGTCAAGTGAAAAAGATGAAAAAAATAAATTAATAAATAAATTAGTAAACATACATAATAATTGGACTAATGAAAGTCTTTGGCAAGGTATTGCAAATGAGGGTGGAGTTAAAATGAAAAATGGTAAAAAACCAGAAAAATTACTACAACGAATTATAGATATAACTACGAAAAAAGATGATATCGTAATGGATTTTTTTGCTGGTGCTGGAACAACAGGAGCCGTTGCTCATAAAATGAATAGACAATATGTTTTGATTGAGCAAATGGACTACATACATGATTTGCCGGAGGCAAGACTAAAAAATGTTATTTCTGGTGATCAAACAGGAATTTCTAAAGATGTTGATTGGAAAGGCGGAGGTAGTTTTATTTATACGGAACTTCTTGAGTGGAATAACAAATATATTAGAGATTTAGAAAGTGCCAAAACAAAAGCCGATATCAAAAAAATAAAAACTAAAATTGAAAAAGAGGCATTTTATAAATATCAAATTGACACTAGCAAGTTTGATAATAAAGAATTTGATAAACTTTCAGAGAAAGAACAAAAAGAAGTTTTAATTGATGTTTTAGACATGAATCATCTTTATGTTAATTTAGATTCAATTAATGACGCAACTTTTTCTGTATCAAAAGAGGATAAAGAGCTAAATAAAAAGTTTTATAATCAGAAATAGTTATGAGTGAAAATAAATTGTCAACTGAATATGACTCTTTGGAAAAAAGAGGACATATATCAAAAGATATACCCTCACTTATTTTTGATAATATTAATCCAAAATTTCAATTAAGAAAATATCAGATAAGTGCGATTTCAAGATTGATTGAATATTACGAAAATGAACCGGAAAAAGAATTTCCGATTCAGTTGCTTTTTAATATGGCAACCGGATCAGGCAAGACTTTAATAATGGTTGCCTCAATGTTGTTTTTATATGATAAAGGTTATAGAAATTTTGTATTTTTTGTTGATAAAACAAACATCATCAGAAAAACTATTGATAATTTTTTGAATATTGAATCATCAAAATATCTTTTTAATAAAAGAATATTTATTGATGGACAAGAAGTTCTAATAAAAAAAGTAGAAAGTTTTTCAGAAAGTTCAGAAAATGCTATCAATATAAACTTTTCAACAATTTCCGGGTTACACACAAAATTAAATAATCCCAAAGAAAACTCTTTAATTTATAGGGATTTTGAAAAAGGCAAAACTGTTTTTATATCAGATGAAGCTCATCATATCAATGCTTTAACGAAAAGGAACAAAAGTAAAGAGGAGGAAGAAAATATTACTTCATGGGAATATACAGTTAATAAATTAGTTAATTCTCACAAAGATAATGTTTTATTGGAATTCACCGCTACAATAGATTGGGAAGACGAATTTATTTTTAATAAATATAAAAATAGAGTAATTTTTGAATATGATCTTAGAAAATTTAGGGAAGATAAATTTTCAAAAGATGTTTTTTTAATACAGTCAAACTCGGGAATCAAAGAAAGGATGTTACAAGCTGTTATTATTTCCCAGTACAGGAGAAAAGTAGCAGAAAGTCATAAAATAGCACTTAAACCGGTTGTAATGATGAAATCTAAGACTATTAAAGAATCTCAAGAAAATCATCAAAAATTTATTAAAATGATTAGTGATTTAAAAGTTTCTAATATAAAAATTATAGAAAAAATTGCAAAAGATATTAGCGACGATGACAATATACTTAAAAAAGCTTTTATATTTTTTGATAAAAATAAAATAAAATTATCAGACTTAATTAATGACATTAAAGTTGAATTTTGCGTTGACAGGTTAGTTGAGGTTAATAGCAATGAAGAAAGCGAACAAAAACAAATTTTAGTTAACACCCTTGAAGAGGATGATAATGAAATTAGAGTTGTTTTTGCGGTCGATAAATTAAATGAGGGTTGGGATGTTCTTAATCTGTTTGACATTGTCCGACTATATGGCACGAGAGATAGTGGTAAACCGACAATTCAAGAAGCTCAATTAGTTGGTCGCGGTGCAAGATATTTTCCATTCACATTAGACAATAAAGACGAAAAGTATTTAAGAAAATTTGATGAGGAAGAAAATCATCCTTTGCGGGTTATTGAACAATTGCATTTTCATTCAATACAAAATCATAGGTATATTTCTGAATTACGAACTGCTTTAATAAAAAGTGGAATACATAAAGATGCCGGCAGGGAAATTATATTAAAAGTTAAAAATTCTTTTTCTAAAACAAAATTTTATCAAAAAGGTGTCATATGGAAAAATAGAAGAATTATAAACAAAAGAGAAAGTGTTAACTCTGTTTATGATGTTGGAGTAGAAAAAAATTATAAAATAAACATTGAATCTGGCTCATCTTTTAGCCAAATATCAGGATTTGGTGATGATAAAGAAAAAACTAAAAACAATGAAAAAGTTATTAATAAAAAAATAAAAGATTTGCCAATTCATTTGATTAGAAAAGCGTTAGACAAAATACCATTTTATAATTTTGAGAATTTAAGTAAATTTTTTCCTAAAATAGAATCAATTGATGAATTTATTTCTCACAAGGACTATCTGGGCAATATAAATTTAGAAATAGAGAGCATAGACATAGAAATAGATTTGAATAAAATTTTTGATAAGTTAATACAAGTTTTTGAAAATATTAAAAATACAATTAAAGCTAATTCATCTGAATTTGAGGGATCAAAAGAATTTGAGCCAGTTCCAATAAAAACAAACGTGGTAGAAAAGAAAATGTATATAGAAAAACCAAAAGATGGTTCAGAGCAAGAATATGGCGTTTCTATTATAAACGATAGTCATAGAATAAGGCTAGATTTATCAGATAAAGATTGGTATGTTTATAGTGATGATTATGGTACAGACGAAGAAAAATATTTAGTTAAACTTATCCATGATAATATGGATAAGTTTGAAGCTAAGTTTAAAGAAGTTTATTTAATAAGAAACCAAAAAATAGTAGAAATTTATGATTTTAAACAAGGACGAAGATTTGAGCCGGATTATCTTTTATTTTTAGGAAACGGAAAAGCAAAGGCTGATTATTACCAAATATTTATTGAACCAAAAGGTAGACATATCGAAGATGGCGATAAATGGAAAGAAGAATTTTTACTTGAAATAAAAGAAGAAAAAGGAGTTTTAAATTTATTTGAAGATGATAAGTATGTAATTGTCGGACTTCCGTTTTTTCAAGAAGACAAAAAACTTGAATTTAAGAAAAGTTTGGGTGAAAAAATTGATATAAAGTTTTAAGTTATCAGTATAAAGTTTTAATACTTTAAATGATAATAATTTGAGCCTAACAGGCTCTTTTTTTATACAGCTTGACATATATTTATTCATACTGTATACTTTTTTATAAATAATGATAAAATGAAAATTATGATAAACATTTTAAATGAAATTGAAAAAAAAGCACTAACTTTTATACGAAATGAAATAATGCATGGCGAACGCAAGCCCTCATTAAGAAATTTAATGACTCATTTGGGCTATAAATCCCCACGATCCGCCTCCTTGATTATATCAGCTCTTATAGAAAAAGGAGTTATTTCCAGAGATGATGCTACGAAAGAAATAAGGGTAAATTATTTTAAAAATATAAAATCAAAGCTGGCGAACATTCCTCTTGCTGGCGCAATTACCTGTGGTCAACCTATTTTGGCAGTGCAAAATATCGAGGCATACATCCCTTATGAAGTGAAAGATGATCCTAAAGAATATTTTTTCTTAAGAGCGTTCGGCGATAGCATGGATAAAGTTGGAATTGATGACGGCGATTTAGTTCTTGTGAAAAAACTTCAACAGCCAGAGCAAGGTGATAAGGTTGTGGCCTTAATTGGCAACGAGGCTACAATTAAAATTTTTAAACAAGACAAAGAAAAGGTTATTCTTGAGCCTAGATCATCTAATCCCACACATAAACCAATTTACATTTTTGAAGATTTACAAATTCAAGGGAAAGTCGTCGATGTTATAAAAATTAAAAATTAAATGAAATATATGGAAAATTTTTTACTATTTTTGAGGATTATTGGCTATATAAGCTCACTCTTATCTGTTTTTATTGTTCTTGCTGGAATAATAATTTGGGCTAAAGGTATATTGCCAGTACTAATAAGAATTGGAAATGGTTTATCAAAAAAGCAAATTGTAATTTTTGCTAAAAACGATAACTTGAATAGTCTAAAAAAATTATTATTTGATTCAGGGTTATTTAATAAGAAAAAAATTAGTGAAGTTTCTACAAAAGGAGATTTAAGTATTGCTGAAAATAAAAATGTATATTTAGTATTTTGGCACGATTGGGAAGATTCTATTGATGAGATTTTAAATTTAATGAAAGATAAAACGGCTTTAATAATATATGCACCGCAAGAATTAGGGTTTATTCCTAAAGAAGTTATGGGAAAATTAAACAATAAACGAAATGTAATGGTAACAAATTTTAGAGGAAGATTATTAAATGATATAACAACATCAATAATTACTACTAGTTAAAATAATATGTTAAAAACTAAATTAAATAACTTGTTGCTAGAATATACAAAAGAAAAAATTACACCACAAAAAGATGAGTGGTCTTTTGTTAGCGATAAATATGAAGAGTTATTAAGTCTTTTGGAAAATAAAAATTGTTTTCAGAGCGGTTCGTGTGCAAGGTTTACTTCTATAAAACCAATAAATGATCTTGATGTTGTATGGATAATTTCCGATGAAATTAAAAAAGCAATAAATTCTGATACTTTAGATTTACAAAATGTTTTAGAAGATTTGGCTAAGAAAATTGAAGAAGAATACAAAAAAATAGGAGTAAAAACAATTATTAAGCCACAAACTCACTCTGTTGGTATTTATTTTAGCGATAATGAATCAGAATTTTCAATAGACATTGTTCCGGCTAAAAATACCGGACAAAAAAATGAATTTGGAGATTACATTTTAGAAGTGCCTGAAATCTTATTCTACTCTAAAAAGAACAGGACAAAAATATACAAATCAAAGAAAAAAGTTGATTGGAGGAAATCCGATCCAAAAGGATATAAAGAAGAAATAAAAAAACTACATGAAAAGAATGATAATTTAAGAAAAGTTATACGCTTTTTAAAGAAGTGGAGGTGGAATTGTAAAAAAAATTATCCAAATTTTCCTATCAAATCTTTTCATTTAGAGTTAATAGTTAAGGATATTTTTGAAACAAATAATAATATTACTTTTTTAGAGGCTATTGAAGAATTTCATAAAGATATTATGGAATATTTTAAAGCACCGTATTTCTTGGATAGAGCTGATGATAATGTTTATGTGGATGATTATGTAAAAGATATAAATATTTTTGATAAAAATGAAATTCATGAATTATCTAAGTTATTCTTAAACAGATTGAGTTCATTGGAAAAAATAGACAATAATAATATTGACAGTGATATAGAACTGTTGTTATCCGCAAGAGATGATGAAGAAAAATTTATACATGATGAAGAATTTAGTTATACAGTCGCCATTAATGAAGATATTAATTTTCAAATTAATGGAAAGGTTTCATTGGGAAAAAGAACAAAAAAGGACACTATATCTAATTATCCGTTGCGACAAAATAATTGTACAGTTAAAATAGGGAAAAGTATAGAATTTTATATCTCCGAAGATGTTAATATGAATAATTGTGATTATTACTGGAAAGTTAAAAATCGTGGTGAGAATAATTTCCAAGACGGAATAAGAGTTCCTAGAGGCGAAATTACGCTTAATCAAACATATCAAAATCCTGAACAAACAGCTTATAATGGTGTTCATTTTGTAGAATGTTTTGTTATTAATAATGGCAAATGCATAGCCTATGACAGAGTATATGTTAATATACAAAAAAATTAATAATAATCAATATGCAAGATATTATATGCCCAAAATGTAAAAAAGTTTTCAAAGTTGATGAAGCTGGATTTGCTGATATTCTTAAACAAGTCCGAGATCATCAATTTGAAAAAGAGTTAAATGAACGGCTAGAAATAGCGGAAAGAGAAAAAAATAATGCCGTCCAGCTTGCTGAATCAAATCTTAAGAACGCCTTACAAGATGAATTAGCTAAAAAAGATAGAGAATTAGCGGAGTTAAAAGCCGAAAAAGATCTTAATCTTGCCGAAGAATTAGGAAAAAAGGAAGCTGAACTTGCCGAAATGAAATCTAAGCTTGATAAAGTAGAAATAGAACAAAAACTCATTGTTAATCAGGCAGTTAACTCAATAGAAAAAGAGAGAGATGATCTTAAGGTTAAATTACAAAGTAAGGAGCAAGAAATACAACTTCGAGAGGTTTCATTGAAAGAGAAGTATGAAAATGAATTAAAAACAAAAGATGAAGTTATTGAGAGATATAAAGATATGAAACTGAAACTTTCTACCAAAATGGTTGGTGAAACTTTGGAGCAACATTGCGAAACAGAATTTAATAAACTTCGTGCCACCGCCTTTCAAAAAGCCTATTTTGAAAAAGATAATGATGCCAGTAGTGGTAGTAAAGGAGATTATATTTATCGTGAAATTGATGAAGCAGGAAATGAAATTATCTCTATTATGTTTGAAATGAAAAACGAGGGAGATGAAACAGCTACAAAAAAAAGAAATGAAGACTTTTTAAAAGAATTAGATAAAGATCGTACGGAGAAAAAATGTGAGTATGCCGTATTGATTTCTCTTTTAGAAGCAGATAGTGAATATTATAATACCGGCATTGTTGATGTTTCTCATAAATATCCCAAAATGTATGTCGTCCGTCCACAATTTTTTATTCCTATCATCACATTACTTCGTAATGCTTCTTTAAAATCAATGAAATATAAAGCAGAGTTAGAAATAGTAAAAGCACAAAACATTGATGTAACCAATTTTGAGAATCAATTAAATGATTTTCGTAACTCTTTTGGTCGTAATTATCGTTTAGCTTCAGAAAAATTTGCAACTGCTATTGATAGTATTGATAAATCAATTTCTCAATTACAAAAAACAAAAGAAAATCTTTTACGATCTGAAGACAATCTAAGAATTGCAAATAATAAAGCAGATGAGCTAACAGTCAAGAAATTAACAAGAGGTAATCCCACAATGACAACCAAATTTGCAGAAATTAATAAAACTGACGAAAAGTAATATTATTAAAAATTATTTACCTTAAATTAGCTAAAACGGTTCTAAAGTCGTCCCGGTATGCGAGCAGAGATGAACTAACAGGTTTTTAAAGCCTGTTTTTGTTTTAATGTTAGATATATTTTAAGTTCCAAAATGGTTCAAACATTTTTAGAGTATTTAGTATTTATCATCGCTATTTTAAT
>Ga0100379_10000649_pt1 | contig 36747 bp, 31 predicted proteins | sample CryGeymeta201503_FD_80418 | JGI IMG/M metagenome (GOLD analysis project Ga0100379, IMG submission 80418) | Groundwater microbial communities from Crystal Geyser aquifers in Utah, USA - Crystal Geyser metaG 2015-03 | ecosystem: Environmental > Aquatic > Deep subsurface > Groundwater | place...
AGTTCCGTCCCGCCGTGGTAAAAGACGAGGAGCACGTCGCATTGTTTTTTCGCGTCCCGAATCCACTCGGGGAGGCGCGCGAAATTCGCGTAGGAGACTCCGGCCTTCTTCGGTCCGGCCCAGTGGGCCTCCGGGATCGTCGTCGTGAATGCAAGGACGCCGATGCGCAGCCCGTTCTTCTCGACGAAAAGCGGCCGCCGCGCCGCCTCCGCGTTCCGTCCGGCCCCGAGGGAGGCGAAACCGCGTTTTTTCAGGGCGGCGAGCGTGTCTTCGAGGCCTTGGACTCCGTAATCCATCGTATGGTTGTTGGCGAGACCCAGCCAATCGAAGCCCGCGTCGCGGAGGATGTCCAATTCCTTTTCGGGGGCTCGGAAGGTCCAGGTCTTGTCGGCGGCCTTGCCGCGTTCGGTCACGGCGCATTCAAGATTGCCAAGGAGGAAGTCCGCCTTGAGCCGGCGGCGGACCCGGGAGACCGGGTCTTTGAGTCCGAAACGTTCGGCGAGGCGACCGATCGGTCCCCCGACCCGGATGTCGCCGACGACGGCGACGATGACCTCCGCAGGCGGGGTCGGCTCCGCTGCGAAGGCGGCGCCCGCGAGAAGCGCGGCGAGCGGAAGGGGGGTCACAAACCCCAGGCCTCCATGTCGGCCAACCCGGCGTAATCGGTGGTGTCGAGCGTGAGCGGCGTCAGCGCGATGCAGCGGTCGGCGATCGCGCGGACGTCGGTTCCATCGGCGAGGACGTTCTTGACGCGCCGGCCCGCCATCCAAAAGTAGGAGTCGCCTCTCGGGTCCGTGCGCACGACGATCTTCTTGTCGTAGACCCGGTCGCCGAGGCGGGTCAGACGCACGCCGCGCATGCGGGAGGCGGGCAGCGGAGGAAAGTTGACGTTGAGAACCCGTCCTCGCGGAAGCCCTTCTTTGAGGACCGTTCGGGCGAGGGTGCGCGCGAAGGCGGCGCCCGCTTCATAGCCGCCGGGGCCGAGCCCCCGGCTGAGCGCGATGGCGGGTATTCCGAGCAAGGTCGCTTCGGCGGCGGCGGCCACCGTGCCGGAGTACAACACGTCCTGGCCGAGATTGTGGCCGCGATTGATTCCGGATACGACGAGATCGACTCGTTCCTTCATCAGGTTGAGAACGCCGAAACGCGCGCAGTCGGCGGGGGTTCCGTTGAGGGTGTGAATCTCCCCCGCGACTTTCGTCAAGCGAAGCGGCTTGTGCAAGGTGAGGCTGTGGCTCGCGGTGGAGCGTTCCCGTTCGGGGACCACAGTCGTCACGCGGCCAAGCTGACGAAGGGCTTCGATGAGCGGCCGCAGGCCTTCTCCGTGGATTCCGTCGTCGTTTACGATTAAAATGCGCGGCTTCGCACGCGTCGGCTTCATGGCGCTACTCTATCGTTTTTGCCGCTTCCTCGACAACATCGGCCAGGCGCGAGGCGCTCTCTTCGGGACGAGGCAGCCCGATTTCAGATCCCGGATCGGCGGCGCTCCGATCCGGCAGCGCGGCGAGCGCGTCGGAGAGCGTCTTTTCCCCCAACGCCTCCTCCCGCAGCATTCTGTACAGCCCGGTTCGCTCGAGCGCGCGGGCGTTGAAGGCCTGGTGATCCCCGGCCGCGTACGGGTAGGGAACGAGCACGGCGGGCAGCGCCGCCGCGAGCAGTTCGGCGGCGGTGCTCGCGCCGGCGCGGCAGACGGCGGCGTCCGCCGCCGAGAAGGCTCGGGCCATGTCGGCGTCGTATTCCGCGACGACGGCCGTGACCCCCGGACCCGCGGCCGCGTATGCCGCCCGGGTTTCCTCGAGGCGTCCTTTCCCGCAGAGGTGATAGGCCTGCAGCGGCGCACCGAGAGCGGCGAGCGCCCCGGGGACTCGCGTGTTGAGCGCACGCGAGCCTTGGGAGCCGCCGAGGATCAGCACGGTTTTTAAGCCGGGCTCGAGTCCGAGCGCCGCGCGGGCCGCGCCGGCGTCTCCCGCGCGATGCAGTTCCGGACGAATCGGGGTGCCGGTAAGAACGGGCGCGAGCCCCACCGGGGGCTTTTCGGCGAGGGGCAGGCCGAGGGCCAACGCGTCGGCGATTCGGGCGCAGGCCCGGTTCGAGAGTCCCAAGCGCGCGTTCGCTTCGTGAAGGACGATCGGGATCCCGCAAAGCCGGGCCGCGACGGCGGCCGCTCCCGTCAGATAGGCGCCCATGCCCGCGACCGCGTGCGGGCGGTAGGATCTAAACACCCGGGCGAGGGTCCGCAGGGCAAATAGAGTTTGAAAGGGCGCGCTCAGCCACGAAAGAGACGGCCGCCGGGAAAAACCGCGCAGACGTATCTCTACCGACGGCAAATCCGCCGCCGCCAGAGACTCTCGCGCCGGGTCTCCGTCGCGGACGAGAAAAAGCGTCTCGTGTCCGCGCTTGCGCAGTTCTTGCGACAGGGCGTAGCCGGGGTAGAAATGCCCCCCCGTACCGCCGCAGGCGATCGCGACGCGCATCGCGCGCTACCGGCCGACTCTCAGGCGCGCGTCTTTCGGGGCGTGCCGTGAGACGTTCAAAATGATTCCGACCGCCGCGAGCGTGACCAGCATCGAGGAACCGCCGTAGGACACAAACGGCAGCGGGAGGCCCTTCGTCGGGATCAGACCGATCGACATGGCGACGTTGAAGAACGCTTGCAGCGCGATCAAGAGCGAGAGCCCCGCCGCGAGCAGCGAGCCGTAGAGATCCGGGGCCCGCTTGGCGATGCGGATGCCGCGAACGGCGAAGGCGGCGAAGCATCCGAGGATGACCAAGGCGCCGAGCAGTCCGACTTCCTCGCAGATGATCGGGAAGATAAAGTCGGTGTGCGGAGCGGGCAGGTACAGGAGTTTGATTTTCGAAGAGCCGAGCCCGTTTCCGAACAGTCCCCCGGAGCCGACCGCGAGCAAAGACTGGGCGAGTTGGTATCCCGCGCCGGTCGCGTCTTCAAACGGGTTCATGAAGCTCAGCAGGCGGGCCCGGCGGTACGGAAGGCGGAGCAGTTCCACGGCGAACAGGGCGCCGGCGGCCGCGGCGGTGACGCTCAAATGCCGGAGGCGGGTCCCGCCCAGAAAGAGAAGAAAGAAGCTGAGCGCGAGCACCAGGCTCGGGGTTCCGAGATCGGGCGCGAGTCCCATCAGCACGAGCAGCACGCCGATGAACGCGAGGGGAACGACGATCCCCCCCTGGAACGAGTCGATTTTGCTGCGCTTGCGGTCCATGTAGTCGGCGAGAAATAAAACGGCCGTGAGTTTCGCGAATTCCGCGGGCTGAAAACCGAAGCCGGCGACGCGGATCCAGCGCTTCACGCCGGCGACCGGAGGCGTGAAGAGTACCGCGACGAGCAGGATCGCCGTCAGCGCGAGAATCCACCAGACCCATTCCCGGTAGCGCTTGTAATCCACGCGGCTTAAAACCGCCATCAGGCCGACCCCGAGCGCCGCGAACAGCAGTTGGCGTTTGACGTAGTGCCACGGGTCGGAGAACTGCTGGTCGGCAAGGATCGCGCTCGCCGAATACAACGCGATCATCCCCCCGGTGAGCATGCTGAGCGCGAGCGCCAAGAGCGTCGCGTCCGGGTCGCCGACCGTGCGCCGGGGCGCGGCCTGCAGTCTCGCTCTCACTTGCGCCCCCGGCCCGCCCGCCCGATCGTCTTCACAAGGTCTTTAAAGACCTCTCCGCGATGTTCAAAATCGTCGAACTGGTCGAACGAGGCGCAGGCCGGGGAAAGCACGAGGGATTCCCCCTTCAGGCCGATCTGATACGCGACCTCGACGGCCTGCTTCAGCGTGCCGCACGGGAAGACATGCGTGACCCCCTGAAGGTCCTCTTCGATTTTTTGGGCCGCGTTTCCGATCGCGAGAACGGCTTTGACCCGGTTCTCGATGTGCGGGCGCAGGGCTTTGAAGCCGCCGGGCTTCTGGAGACCTCCGAGCACGAGCAGCATTTTCCCCGCGCGGTCGTCGAGACTGCGCAGCGCGGCGATTGTGGAATCGACGTTGGTCGCCTTGGAATCGTTGAGGCAAAACAGGGGGCCGATCTTCCCGAGATCCTCGAGCCGGTGCTCGACCGGTTTGAAATTCTTAAACGCCTTCGCGACCGCCGCGGGCTTCACGCCTTGGCAGCAGGCGAGCAGCGCGGCGGCCATGGCGTTTTCCAGATTGTGCGTGCCGGGAATTTTCGGAGGGGCGATCCTGTGGACCTTCTTTTCTCCGGGAAGGCGCAGGCGGATCTTTCCCTTTTCCATCCACGCGTCGACCCGGTTCGACGGGGAACGCGAGAAGAAAAGTTTCCGCGCGCGGCATTCCCGGGTGAGGCCCAGCGAGAGCGGATCGTCGGCGTTGAAGACGCAGAAATCCCCGCGGTCTTGGCGGCGGAAGACGCGCGCTTTCGCTTCCCGATACGCCTGCATCGACCCGTGATGGTCGAGATGGTCGCTCGTCACGTTCAGGAGCGCCGCGGCGTCGGGCTTGAAGCTGCGGCTGTCTTCGAGTTGATAGCTGGAGACTTCAAGAACGACGGTATCGCCCTTCTTGAGCTTCGAGACCGAGCCGGCGACCGTTTCCCCGATATTGCCGAGGAGATGCACCCGCTTGCGGCCGCTCCTGAAGGCCGCAGCGGTCATGGTGGCGGTCGTCGTTTTCCCGTTCGTTCCCGTCACCGCGACCACGCGCACCGCGGGCGCGAACGCGAGCGCGACTTCGACCTCGCTGAAAACGGGCAGTCCCGCCTCGCGGAGCTTCGCGAGGATGGGCGCGTGATGCGCGATCCCGGGACTCTTGACGGCGAAATCGAACCCGAGCAGTTTGTCGGAATGCCCCCCCGCCTCCCATTTGACTCCCGCCGGCAGCTTCGCCGCGGCGGCGCGGAGATCGCGGCGGGGTCGCAAATCGCTGACGAAGACGCGAAACCCCTTGCGCGCCAGCAGGCGCGCGGCGGCGAGCCCCGATTTTCCGAGTCCGAGAACGACCGCCTTTCGGCCTTTGTAGGCCTTCGGCGTGAAGGCGTGCGGAAGCGGAGGCTTCTTCTTCATCAGCGGATCTTCAGCGACGCGATCGCGGCGAGCATGAGAACGATGCTGGTGATCCAGAAGCGCACCGTGACTTTCGGCTCCGCGACGCCGCCGAGCTCGAAATGATGGTGGATCGGCGCCATGCGGAATATCCGTTTTCCGCCGCGGAGCTTGTAGGAGGCCATCTGGGCGATCACCGAAAGCGTTTCCATGACGAACACGCCGCCGACGATGGGCAGCAGCAGTTCCTGCTTCACGCACAGCGCGATCGTTCCGATCACCCCGCCGAGAAACAGCGACGAGGTGTCGCCCATGAAGATTTCCGCGGGATAGGAGTTGAACCAGAGAAAGCCCAGGCAGGCGCCGATCAAGGCGGCGAGGAAAATCGTAATTTCTCCGGCGCCCGCGACGGGGATGATCTGCAGGTAGACCGCGAATTTCATGTGTCCGGCGAAGTAGGCGAAGACGGCGTAGGCGATCGCGCAAAAGATGATCGTGCCCGCGGCGAGGCCGTCGAGGCCGTCGGTGAGATTGACCGCGTTGGAGGAGCCGACGATGATGAACACGCCGATCGCGTAGTAGAGGACGCCCAAATCAAGGAAGGTCCTCTTGGCGTAGGGCAGCAGCAACGAGGTCGAAAACTCGGGGTTCGGCGGAAAGCCCGCCAGGTAGCCGACGACGAGCAGCGCGACGGCCGTTTGGACGAGGAATTTCGTTTTGGACGGGGCGCCTTTCGGGTCTTTGCGGATCAGCTTCAGATAGTCGTCCCAGAAACCGACCCCGGTGAGGGTCGTGGAGACGAAGAGCAGAATCCAGGTAAACCGAACGTCGGGACGCATCCACAGCAAGGTGGAGAGGACGACGGCCGTGAAAATCAGCAGTCCGCCCATCGTGGGCGTCCCTTGCTTGGACAGATGCGTCGAAGGGCCGTCCTTGCGTTGGGATTGTCCGATCTTTTTTTCGCGCAAAGCGGCGATGAGGGGCGGGCCCATGACGAGCGAGATGAGCAGCGCGGTCGCGGCGGCGCCCCCGGCGCGGACCGAGATGTAGCGGAAAACGTTGAGCGGGCTCCACGAGCCGCTGAACGCGACGAGCCAATACAGCATTAGAGCGACTCCGCGAGCGCTTCGAGCCTCATCAAGCGCGACGCCTTGAAGTAGACCGAGGCGTCGATCCCCAACAGGGCGCGTATCGGACCGGCGAGTTCCCCCGCTTCGCGGGCGTGGTAGACCGGATAGGGCAAGCTCCCCGGCTCGATTTCTTCCGCCGCCCGGACCATCGTTTCCCCCGCAAGAAACAAAGCGGCGAGCGGTTTTTCGGCGAGGCCTTCGAGGACGGCCCGGTGGAGTTCGAGGGATCGCTCGCCCAGTTCGAGCATATCGCCGAGTACGACCAGACGGCGTCCCGCCGGATTCAACTCGAGAAAGGTGTCGACTCCCGCGGAGGCGGAGGCGGGATTGGAGTTGTACGCATCGACCACCAACTGCGCGCCGGAGGCGTGGCGGCTTTGGGCGAAGCGAAGCGGCGCGGGCGAGTAGGACTCGAGGCCCGCTTCGATGCGCTGCGTCGGCACGCCGAGGGCGACCGCGGCCGCGGCCGCGGCCGCGGCGTCGATGCGGTGGATGCGTCCCATCGGGCGTGCGGAGCGAACGGGGATGCCGTCGATTTCCAGGACCGCGGCGCCCGGTTTTCCGGCGTCGGCGGCGAGGGCTCTGACCCGGCGTCCGGCATCCCATCCGAAGGCGATCGCGCGGGCTCCGAGATCGGGGAGCAGCCGCGCGAGCCACGGGTCCTCCGCGAACAGCGCCACCGGCGCGTCGGCGGCGAGCGCCTCCACGAGTTCGCGTTTGGTTTCAAAGACGGTTTTTTCATCGCCGAAGAACTCGAGATGGGCGGGGCCGATGTTCGTCAGCACGCCGAGCGTCGGGCGCGCGATGGCGGCCAACGCGGCGATGTCTCCGCGGCGGGATGCGCCCATTTCGACGACGGCGGCGTGGTGACTCGGGTCCAAAGCAAAGAGCGTCAGCGGCAATCCGATTTCGTTGTTGAAGTTCCCTTTCGTGGCGCAAACGGGCCCGCTTTCCGCGAGAATCGCGGCCAGCATCTGCTTCACCGTGGTTTTGCCGTTGCTGCCGGTGATGGCAACCACCGGGATGTCGAAGCGGTCCCGGTGAAAGCGCGCGAGCGATCCCAAGCCCTTGAGCGTGTCCTCGAGCGCGAGCACCTGTTCGGGCCGTTTGGACGGAAGCCGCGCGCCTTGGCGCACGATCCATCCCGCGGCGGATTGCGCCGGCTCCCGGACGAGGAAGTCGTGCGCGTCGAAGCGGTCTCCTCGCAGCGCCCAAAAGGCGTCTCCCGGCGCGATCGCGCGGGAATCGGTGGAAAACGAACGCAGCGGAGCCCCGGGATTGCCGTGCAGCAGCAGGCCCCCCGTCGCTTTCGCGGCTTCACCCCAGGTTGTCTTCAAGTCCATCGCAATAGGGCCGCTAGGCCGGCACAGCGGGGCTTCCGCCCCGCTAGGCCTGCCGTCTTTATAACCCCGACGAAGGCCGGCACAGCGGGGCTTCCGCCCCGCTAGCATCGGCCGAGAGCCTTGAGCGCTTCGCGAGCGGTTTCCCGGTCGTCGAAGTGAATCGTCTGGTCGCGGAGGGTTTGCGTGGTTTCGTGCCCCTTCCCCGCGATGAGCAGGATGTCGCCTTCATGCGCCAGCTTGACCGCTTCAAAAATCGCGTCCCTCCTATCTGGAATGATTCTATAATTTTCCAGCGCTTTTTCGCGTATTCCGGCCTCGATTTCCCGGAGGATGGCCATCGGTTCTTCCGTCCGCGGATTGTCGGAGGTCGCGATCGCCAGGTCGCCGCCTTCACACGCCGCGACTCCCATCGGCCCTCGCTTGGTCCGGTCGCGGTTTCCCCCGCAGCCGAAAACGGTGATGAGCTTGCGATGGGGCATGGCGCGCAGCGCCGCCAAGGTCGACGCGAGGGCGTCGGTGGTGTGGGCGTAATCCACGACCACGAGAAATCCCTGACCCGCGTCGACGCTCTCGAGCCGGCCCGGAACCCGTTCGAGGTCGGCGAGTCCTTCATAGACGCGCTGCGGCGAGATTCCCAGCTCGAGCGCGGTCGCGGCGGCGGCGGCGGCGTTGTAGGCGTTGTAGTCCCCGAGCAGCGCGAGGCGGCACGCAAATTCTCCGGTAGGGGTTTTCAACCGGAAGGCCGTTCCCTCGACCGTGGCGGTGAGTCCCAGAATGCGGTAGTCGGAGCCTTCATGCGCGCCGTAGGTTTTCGCCCGGACGTCGAGGGCGCGGCGGCGCAGCTTCGGCCAGCTTTCATCGTCGCGATTGAGAATCGCCAGCCGGCGTGACTTCGCGGCGTCCGCCCGCTCGAGAATCTCGAAGAGGCGGGCCTTCGCCTCGAAATAGGCGTCCCGGTTCTTATGAAAGTCCAGATGGTCCGTTTGAAAATTCGTGATCACCGCCGCGTCGAAATGCACCGAGTCGACCCGCTGGGTCGCCAGCGCGTGCGACGAGACCTCCATCGCCGCGTGGGTGACGCCCTGTTCCTTCATGCGCGCCAGGAGGCGGTGGACGTCGAGGGAAAACGGCGTGGTGTTCACCGCCGGCTCCATGATTCGTTTGCGCGCGCGGTGCCCGACGGTGCCGAGCACCCCGGGCGGGTGGCCCGCGCGGGAAAAGATCGATTCCAAAAAATGGGTGGTCGTCGTTTTTCCGTTCGTGCCGGTGACGCCGACGAGCGTCATCGAAGCGGAGGGGTCGCCGTAAAAGGTCGCGGCGATCGTTCCCATGGCCGAAAAAACGTCCGCGACCTGAATCCACGCAACGGCGCGGCCCGGCGCGTCCCGACGCGACAGGGAAACCGGCGCCGGCGGCGGCTTTAGTTCGCTGATGATCGCGGCCGCCCCTTTCGAAACGGCTTGGCGGATGAAGCGATTCCCGTCGGTCTTATCGCCGGGGAGCGCGAAGAACAAAGACTCGGGTTCCGCTTTTCGGGAGTCGAGAGAAGCCGCGCGGATTTCCGCGTCCAAATCCCCCGCCGTGTAGACGGCGTCCACGCCAAAGAGGAGTTCCCGCAGGTTCACGCGGATCTCCCGGCGTCGTCGGCGGTCCTCACGCGGGCGGGCTGAAGGAAGCTCGGACGCGGCAGCGGTCGGGAGGCCGGAAGCGGTCCGGAAGGACTCGTGCGGGGGCCGCGAGGGCGATCGGGCGAGGCGGCGGGCTTGTTCCGGTTTTTGGGCTCTCCTTCCCATCGCAGCGGCAGCGGACGGTCGGGGGCCACCGCGAAATGCGCGAGGAGCTTGCGGGCGATGTTCGCGAATATCGGCGCGGCGACCTCGGACCCGTATTCGCCGACGCGCGGGGAATCGATCAGCACGAGAATCGTGAAGCGCGGCTTGCGGGCGGGGATATAGCCGACGAAGGAGGCGATGTAATCGGTCGTGGAATACCGGCGGGTTTGGGGGTCGACTTTCTCGGCGGTGCCCGTTTTCCCCGCCGCGGAATAGCCCGCGACCGCCGCGGGAAGTCCGGTTCCCGATTCGACCACGAGTTCGAGCATCCGGCGCAGTTTGGCGACCGTCGCCGGATGGGCGATCGGGCGCAGACTCACCGCTGGGCGGTCGGCTTCTCCCGAGGAGCGCAGCACCAGCCGGGGCTCCATCAAGGTTCCCCCGTTGGCGATCGCCGAGAAGGCTCCGATCAACTGAAGCGCGGTGACGGCTATCCCTTGGCCGAACGCGGCGTTGGCCAATTTCACCTCGCGCATTCCCTTCACCGGCGGGAGGATTCCGGCGCTTTCCCCCGGGAGCGGCGCGCCGGTTTTGTACCCGAAGCCGAATCGCCGGCAGTATTCGACGAAGCGCTGCGGTCCCAGGCGCAGACCGAGCTTCGCGGTGCCGATATTCGAGGAATGCTGGATGATCTCGGTGAGCGTCAGCATCTTCTTCTTTTCGTGGTCCTTGATCGTGACTCTCGGGGACAATTGCCAAAGTCCGTTCTCGCAGTTGATCAGTTCCTCGGGCTTGACCGCGCCCTCCTCCAGTGCGGCCGCGGCCGTGACGATCTTGAAGGTGGACCCGGGCTCGAAGACGTCTTGAACCGAGGCGGTGCGCTTGGGATCGTTGGGACGCTCGGCAAGGGCGAGAATCTCTCCCGTCGCGGGATCCTGCACGATGACGATGCCCGACCCGGCGCGGGTTTTGCGCATCCCTTCGTCGAGGGCCTCTTCGGCGAAGAACTGAACGGTGCGGTCGATTGAAAGAATCAGATCCGCGGGGGGCCGGCGGTCGGTTTCCGCGGACCCGGCGATGGGCCTGCCCGCGCCGTCGCGCGTCAGTTGAACCTCGATCGCTTTTCCGATGAGGGCCCGGTTGAATTCGTATTCAATCCCCGCGAGCCCGCCCCCGTCGGAGCGGACGAAGCCGAGCAAAGAGCGCGCGAGGCCCTCGTTGGGATAGTAGCGCCGTTCGTCCGCGTGCACGCCGACGGCCGGAATCGAAAGCGCCTTGAGCCGTTGAACTTCGTCGAGCGTCATTTTCCGTTTGAGCCAGATCGTTCTGCGCGTCGTATTCATCCGGGATTTCAATTCCCGCGCGTCGAGCGACAGGGTCTCCACGATCCGAGCGATCGTCTCGTTACGGGTACGCGCGTCCTCCGGCAAAACTTTCAGGTCCAGGAAGCCCGACCAGGCCGGAAGCGATTGGGCCAAAATGCGGCCGTTCCGGTCGAGAATTCTCCCCCGCGGAACGATCACGAGCGCGCTGCGCTCGGTGGAATGGGCGACGCGTTCGCTGAGGGCGTCGGAACGGACGGTTTGGAGGTAAAACAGCCGGGCGACGATCGGGACAAGCGGCGCCAAGCACAGGAACAGGACTGCGTGCAGGCGAAAAGACGGGCGCATGTTACGGGACGAGGCGGCTTAGTTTAAAGCTCTCCTCGCCGGCGGGGCGGAGCCCCGCTGTGCCGGACGCCATGGGGGCTATGAAGAGGCCCGGCCGTTTGCTTGCCCGCGCTTGGAGCGGGCGGTCGACTTCGGAACCCAAAACCACGAGGGTCTCGGGCGCCGGCGGGCGCATCTTGAGGCGTCTGCGCGCCGCCTCGGCGAGCTTTTCCGGGGCCTCAAGACTTTCGATTTGCAGCCTCAGGTAGGCGACGCGGTCGCGTCGACCGCTCAGTTGCGATCGCGCGCTGCCGAGTTCGTAGCCCATACGGGTCGCCTGAACCTGTTCGGTGAGAAACAGGAAGGCCAAGGCCGCGGCCGCCAGGATCCAGGATTTGAATTCGTTCATCGCCTCACTTCGTACTTCCGAAAGGGAGGGAGGGGCATCGCGCCCCTCCCTTTGAAATCGGCAGGCACCCCGCCGAGTAGGTGCCCACCAGATCGTGCCTAGTTCTCTTTGCGGCGCTCTCCTTTGAGAAACACCCGCCGCCACACGTACCCGGCGTTGGGCGACGCGGTCGGCTTGAGGCTGAGACCCTGTTGTCTCGAGGTGAGGAAGTGCATGGCGCTGCGCGGCATCTTGTTTTGGTTCATGCGGTCCTCTCTACGACGCGGAGTTTAGAGCTCCGGGCCCGGGGATTTCTCCCCAGTTCGTCCTCGCCCGGAGACACAGGAGAAGCGGTGATCGGCCGCACATCGCCGTGTTCGGCGAGCGACCGGAAAAGGTTTTTGACGATGCGGTCTTCGAGAGAATGAAACGAGATCACCGCGATGCGTCCCCCCGGAGCAATTCGGGCGACCACCGATTCGATGCCGCGGGTCAAATTTTCGAGTTCTTGGTTCACCGCGATGCGAAGCGCCATGAAGGTCTTCGTGGCCGGGTGGATCTTCCCCTGCCGGGGCAGGCGCTTCTCGATCAGTTCGGCCAACTGCAGCGTCGAGGCGAACGGCGTCTGCTTGCGGCAATCCACGATCAGGCGGGCGATGCGCTTGGCCGCCCGTTCCTCTCCGTATTCCCGGAGCAGCAGTTCGATCTGTTCGGCCGGCCACTCGTTGCAGATGCGCGCCGCCGTCAATTTGCTTGCGGGGTCGAGGCGCATGTCCAGCGGGCCTTCGAGCCGAAGCGCGAAACCACGGGAGGCCTTATCCAACTGGAGAGAGGAGACTCCGAGGTCGAACAAGGCTCCCGACAACAGTGAGACGCCTTCGGCGTCTAAAACTTGGCCCAGGTTGCGGAAATTGGCACGGACGAGCCGCGAGCGGCCGGCGAAGGGCATTAAACGCTCCGTCGAGCGTTCGAGCGCCTCCGGATCCATGTCCGTGCCGAGGAGTTTCCCCTGGGCCGAAAGGGTTTGCAAAATGGCTTCGGCGTGACCGCCGAGTCCGACCGTTCCGTCGAGATATACGCCGTCGCGGTCGGTCACGAGCAAATCAACGACCTCCCGGAGGAGGACCGAGTCGTGCGTGTAGTGTTCTTCCATGGTCAAGGTTGCCGTCATCTTAGAGGTCCAAATCTTTAGCGAGCTTCGTCATCGCCGGGTCCGCCTTCGTTTTGGAGAACCTCTGGAACTTCGAGTCGTCCCAAATCTCCGCCTTGTTCCCCGCCCCCACGATCACGACGTCCTTCTTGAGCTTCGCGTACTCCTTCAAATTGTGCGGGACGAGGATGCGTCCCTGTTCGTCCGCCTGAACCTGCGACGCGCTGCCGAAGATCTTCACGCGGGCCGCCCGGACCTGCGACTTATCCTTGATGTGCTTCGTCTGCTCGTTGAAGTCCTCGAGCAGCTTCTCCCATTGCGAGGGGAGAAAGAACCAAAGGCAAGGATCATCTCCAAGGGCAGTGGTAACGAAAAAGTGGGAGCCGTTCTCCCGGACCAAAGCCTCCCGGTAGCTAGGTGGGACCACCAATCGATTTTTCGTATCGAGGGTGTAGTCATATTGTCCTATGGTTACCGATATCCCCACTTTCTACCACTCCGCCCCACTTTTCCCCACGCCGTGAGTATACGGACGCGTCTCTCTCCTGTCAAGGGGAAAATAAAAACGCGCTTCCCGAATAAAAACGCGCCCCCCTTTTAGAGGACGCTATTGGGAATTCCTATAGAGGCGGCGTCAGCCCTGTTCGACTTGGTGGCGCCAGGCGTATTCGAGCGCGTGCAGGCTGTTGAACGGCATGCCGTAGGCGCGGTAGAGCGCGGTCTTCGGCCTTGCGCCGTCGCGCATCGCGCGGCAGAACTTGTAGAAGGATGCCCGCCGCTGCGTGCGGATCATGAAGCGGACGACGCTGTAGGCTTGCGTGTACCACAAGCGCACCTCGTTGTCCTTCGCGCCGCCGGTGGAGTCGACGCGCATCAGATCGCGCAGGTCGTAGCCTCCCCCCGCGCGCAGCGTATCGAGGTTTCCGCGCAGCCAGTTGGGCGCGGCGAGGCCGCGTTCGGTTTGCACGAGGGTCGCCATCCCTTCGGAAAGCCATAGCGGGCTTTCCTTTCCGGCGAGGAAGAAGCTGTCGAAATAAATGTGCGTGAGTTCGTGCGCGAGGATGCCGACGAGTTCCTCGCTCGCGTAGACGTAAATCTTGCGGCGCTTCACGGAACTGGCCCCGCCGGACCACGACGGGCGGCCGGTGACCTTTTGGTAGCTCTCCTGATCGCGGAACAAAAAGACCGACACCTTTTCATTGCGCGCCCACGGGGAGAACGACGCGAGATCCTTCATGAGGTTCTCGTGCAGGTCTTCGAGCGTCTCGACGAATTCCTGGGAGGGCGCCTGTCCTTGAGAGAAAATCACGAAGTGCTCGTTTTGGATCTTGACGAACCCCTTGGGCGCGCCGGGCGACGCGGCCTCGGGAGGACGACGGGGCGGCTGCGGGACCGGTCGGACCGGCGTTTCTCCCAGCGAGCGGCCGGGCGCCGTGCGTTCCTTTTCCGGAGCGACGCCGCGGTAGGATTTCGCGGGCGCGATGCGCAGTTCCTTGGGCATCGGCTTCGCCGCGGGAAACGGCGTTTGCCGCGCCGGCTTGGGCAAGGACGCGACGACGGGCGCCGAGGCGGGTCGCGGGCCGCCGTCGGGCGTGATCGCGCCTCCGGCGTGAGTCGGGGTCAGGTCGTCTTGTTCGGTGGACGAGAACAGCTCGTCCATCGGAATCTTAGGCAAGGATTCGAGATCGGGCAGTTCCTCCAGCGCGTCGACCGCGACCCGGGAGGAGACCCAGCGCATGCTGTCTTTCGGATTCGATTCCTCGCCCAGGAACTGATAGATCATCAGTCCCCATAAGGCGAGCACCATCGTCCATAAAAGGACGCGGAGTTTGATCAGAATGTCCATGGATTCGGGTCCGGCTCTCCTCTAGAAGTGTACTCGCCTGGCGGCGAAAATCAATGCCTGTTAGCGGCCGATGTCGCGCATGCGCAGCGCGGTTTCGGCGAGGGCGTGGACGAAGACGCCCAGCACGGGGATGAAGGCGGCCTGCACGAAGGCCATCGCCCAGAACTGTTCTCCCAGGGGCAGACCGACCGAGCGTTGGCGCAGATAGTAGAGTCCCAACAAAGACGCTCCGCAGATGAGGCCGGTGGCGAGGGTCTTCAACTTGCTTTGGTACATCGCCGCGGTGACGGGGGGCATGGTCAAAAGCAGCCACATCGGGGCCCAGTACGGCATCAGCAGGTAGGACAAAGCGGCCGACCACAGAAAGGTCAGCCAAACCTGGACCAATTTGAGCTGCTGCGCCCACCCGATGAAGCGATAGGTGTTTTTCGAGAACCAGTGGTTGACGACCAAGGAGAGTCCGAGGATCCCGAACGACCAGTACTTCGTGAGCGTGTCGGGTTCGGAGAAGTAAATGGCGACGAGCACCAGCGAGGTGGCGAACGGCGTGAAATAGAGATTGAGCAGATTCATGAGCGTTGCTTCTCCTTGGGAAACAGAGCCAAATAACGATCCTTGTCTTCACCCGGCAAGCGGTACGCGAACGCCCCCGGAGATGGGTCGCTTTGGTAGAGGATCGCGCTTCCCCCCGCCGCGACGAACGGCAGCGTCAGTCGTTTCGCCTCCGGAAGCGGGGCGAGCGCGCGCGCCAGCACCGCGTCGAACGGCGTCGGTTTCTGGGGGACCCCTTGGGCCCCGCCGGAGCCGAGCGGCTGCCACGCCCCGTCGTCGGAAATCGCCCGCGCGTGACGCACTTCGATGCCGCCGAGCTTGAGCCGCGCCGTCGTCCAGTTGAGAAACCCGATCTTCCGGTACACCGATTCCAGCAAAGTGACCCGCGCGTTGGGAAGCGCGATTTTCAGGCATATGCCGACGAATCCCCCGCCGCAGCCGACATCCAGGAGACGCGGCGAGTTTCCGCGAAGGACGGCCTTGGCGGCCAACGCGTCGAGCAGGTGCCGCCGGAAGAGTTCCTCCGGGGTGCGGGCCGCCGTCAGATTCGTGCGTTTGTTGTGCTCCAGGACGTCGGAGGCATACGCGTCGAGGCGTTCCCAGGCGGTGGAATCGAGTTCGACCCCCCACGCGGAGAGGGAGCGTTCTCCCTCCTCCCGGAGTTCCTTGGTGATCGTCTTCACGCGCCGCCCCCCGCGCCCGCCGCAAGCGCGCGCTTCATCCAGACCGCGAGCATCTGCAGATCCGCCGGCGTGACGCCGGGCACGCGCCCCGCCTGTCCCAGGCTTCGCGGCCGGATGCGGGACAATTTCAACCGGGTTTCGGTGAGCATCGGGACGGCGGCGTAATCGAAATCGTCGGGAAGCGCCGCGCTTTCCATGCTTCGCAGCGCGGCGATCTGTTCGCGTTCGCGTTCGATATAGGGGGCGTAAAGCGCGCACGCCTCGCGTTGGCGGGCGAGAGCCTCGCCCGACCACGGGGCGAGGTCGGCGTCTTGAGGGTCGCCGCCCGCGCCGTTTTCAAGCGCGGCCCGGTAGCGTTCGAAGCGTTCCCACAGCGCGTCGTCGATCAGGCCCAAGGCGCGCCCTTTCGGCATGAGCCGCAGGTCGGCGTTGTCGGCGCGCAGGAGAAGACGGTGTTCGGCGCGGGCCGTGAACATCCGGTAGGGTTCGTCGACGCCCTTGGTCACCAAATCGTCGATCAAAACGCCGACATAGGCTTCGTCGCGGCGGAGCAAAAACGGCTCCGCTTTGCGCGCGCGCAGCGCGGCGTTGATTCCGGCGATCAAGCCCTGCGCGGCGGCTTCCTCGTAACCGGTCGTGCCGTTGATCTGGCCGGCGAAATAGAGGCCGTCGACCGTTTTGGTCTCAAGGGTGGAGCGAAGCTGGGTCGGCGGGCAGAAGTCGTACTCGATCGCGTAGCCCGGACGCATGATCTCGGCGCGTTCCAGTCCCGGCACGGTGCGCACGAACGCCGCTTGCGCGTCTTCCGGGAGGCTCGTCGACAGGCCGTTGACGTACACCTCTTTCGTGGCCCGTCCCTCCGGTTCCAGGAAAAGCTGATGGCGCGGCTTCTCCGGAAACTTGACCACCTTGTCCTCGATCGACGGGCAGTAGCGCGGCCCGAGCGCGCGGATCTTGCCCGAGTAGAGCGGGGAGCGGTCGAGGTTTTCCCCGATGATCCGGTGCGTTTCCTCGTTGGTATAGGTGATCCAGCAGGAGAGTTGTTCGACGTTCAGGGAGGCGGTCCGATGGGAGACGGGTCGAGGGCGTTTCGGAGGCGCCTGTTCCTCGCATTTCGAGTAATCGATGGAGTCCGAGTGAAGGCGCATCGGGGTGCCGGTTTTAAAACGCCCGATTTCAAAGCCGAGAGATTTCAGTCCGCGAGAGAGACCTTCGGCGGGAGCCTCCCCCGCGCGCCCGGCCGGAAAGTGGTCGAGCCCGACATGGGCGACGCCGCGCAGAAAGGTCCCGGTGGTCACGATCACGGCGCCCGCGCGGTAGCGCACGCCGCGTCGGGTCTCGATGCCGCAGAGGCGGCTTCCTTCGAAAAGCAATGCCGCCGCCTCGTCCTGCTTCGCGTCGAGACCGGGCGCGCCTTCGACCGTTCGCTTCATCGCGCTTTGGTACGCCTTCTTGTCGCATTGCACGCGCGGGGAGCGCACCGCCGGGCCTTTCGACGCGTTGAGCGTCTGGAAGTGCAGCCCGGTCTCATCGGTGACGACCGCCATCGAGCCGCCGAGCGCGTCGATTTCGCGGACGAGGTGTCCCTTGGCGACGCCCCCGATCGAGGGGTTGCAGGACATTTGGGCGATCGTGTCGAGGTTTTGCGTGAGCAGCAAGGACCGCGCCCCGAGCCGCGAGGCGGCGAGCGCGGCTTCGCAGCCGGCGTGGCCCCCGCCGATCACGAGGACGTCGTAGCGGGTCGGATGTTCGAAGGGCATCGGTTCTTTCTCAGGCGGCCATCAGCGCCTTGAGAACCTCCTTGGGCAAGAGACCCAGCGAGTGCATCGAGAAAACAAAAAGGATCTGGGCGAGCAAAGAGAGAAACACCGCCGCGAACGCCCGCGCGGTCGGCACGCCGAGCACGCGGCGGACCGCGTAGGACGCGAGGGCGAGCACCCACAGCAGCATCGCCATCTCGACGGTGTTGTAGGCGAGCGGCGAGCGCGCGGCCACGGCCAAGGAAAAGGGCAGCAGCAGGACGATCGCGCAGGCGTGCAGTCCGGCCAGAGACGCGCTCAGCCGGAGCCAGTCCTCCCTCGAAACGCGCCGAAACCCCGGAATCATCAGCGCCCCCAGCGCCAGCCAGGACAGGCCGAACCCCCAGCGGGGCATCGCGGAGTTGTTGTAGACGACGAAGAGCAGCAGCGGGATCGCCGCGGTGAAGACGGCGGCCGGCAATCGCAGCGCGAGTCTTCCTCCGCCGAGCAGGCGGCCGAACCAGCCGGAGGCGGCGATCCACACGGCGAGCAGCACCGGGGACCACAGCTGCACCCCCGCCCAGAACCACAGTCCGCGCTCGGCGATCTCCGGCGGAGCGCCGGGCACCGGGGGCGGAAACCCGTCGGGCTTGAGGGTGTAGAAGAGCGCGGCGGTGACGAGGTAGAGGGCGTAGACCCCGGCGGCGGCGCCGAGGGCGGCGCGGGGATCGCGTTCGACGAAATCCATCGCCCGGCTCGGGCGCCGTATGAAATCGAAGCCGAATTGGGCGGCGCTACGCATGCGCGGACCTCCGCGCCGAGTCCGAATCGCGTTCAAGACGGGCGGCGCCCCAAAAGCAGAGCGCCGCGCCGACGGCGACCGAGCAGAGCGCTCCGGCGAGGGCGCGGCGCAGACTGAAGACGTCCGAGGCGAGTCCGATGATCGCGGGGCTGAGGGCGTCTCCGAAGGCGTGGATCACGAAAATGTTCGCGGCGAAACCGAGCGCGCGGCGGCCGGCCGGAACGACGGCTACGAGAATCGAGTCGAGCGGTCCCATATGAAGGAAGATACACGCTTCGCAAAGGAAGAACAAGACGAGGGCCGCGGGTTTCGACGACGCGAACAGCGCCGCCCAGCCCAGCGGCAGCGCGGCGAGCAGGCCCGCGCCGGAAACGAGAAAGTCGGCCCCCGCCGTGCGGCGCCGCAGACGGGTCGCAAGCCGACCGCCGGCCAGGGCCCCGGTGAGTCCCCCCAGGACGGTGACCGCGCCGAAGACGATCCCGGCGGCGGAAACGCTCATCTGGTGCTCTCGGAAAAGAAAGGTCGGAATCCAGATCGCGAGCCCCCCCATCGCAAAGGTCAGCGCCGCCTGCGCGAAGCTCGCCGCGGCGTAGCTGGGAATCCGGTACAGCCGCAGATAGTCCGAAGGGATCGGACGGGCGGGGTCGAGACCGACCTCTCGAAGCGGATCGCGCAGGTTCCACAACATCGGCGCAAACACCGTCGTCGCGGCGGCGGCGCAGAGAAACGCCGCCCGCCAGCCCCAGAGGTGGCCGATCCAGCCTCCGAGCACGAACCCGATCGCCGAGCCGACGGGGATCGCCGATTCATAGATCGAAAGCTTCGCCGTGCGTTCGCGTTCCGGGAATTGCTCGGCGACAAACGACGGAGCCGCGGCGGTGAATCCGGCCTGTCCGATCGCGAGAAGTGCCCGCGCGGCGATCAGCGCCGTCAGCGTTCGGGCGAAGCCCGCCGCGGCGGTGGCGACGGCGCCCAGGGCGACTCCGATCGCGAGCGTTCGGGGCCGCCCGCCGGGGCGGATCGTCAGCCCCCAGATCGGGGCGGCGAACATGTAGACGAGCATGAAGGCGGAGGCGACGGCGCCGAGCTGCAGGTCGCTGGCGCCGAATTCGCGGCCGATGAGCGGGAGCACGGGCGCGATAATCAGGCGGTCGACGTACTTAAGGAGGTTGCAGACGAGGAGTATCGTCAGAATCGCGTTCGCCGAGCTCATCAGGACAGCTTCTCCCGGGCCGTACGCTCGCCTTCCTCGACGTCAACGCGCCACAACAGCGCCGCGCCCCCGGCGAACAGGATGAGCAAGGAGAGAATTCCGACGCGGGGGCGGCCCGTGATTAAGGTCACCGTTCCCATCAGCGCCGGGCCGACGACGGCGGCGAACTTGCCGAGCATGTTGTAGAAGCCGAAGAATTCCGCGGCCTTGTTTTCGGGGATCAGCCGCGCGTAGAGACTGCGGCTGATGGCCTGAATGCCCCCTTGGAACAGCCCGACGAGCACCGCGAGGGCGTAGAAGTGCCAGCGTTCGCTCATGTAGTAGGCGAGCACGGTGATGCCGCCGTAGCCGGCGATCGCGGCGAGGATGGCGGGCTTGGGACCGGTGCGCTCGGAGATGCGGCCGTAGAGGACGGCGGCGGGAAACGCGACGAACTGAACCAGAAGCAGCGCGGTGATCAAAGACCCGCTGGGGAAGCCCAACGCCATGCCGTAGTCGACGGCCATTCGGACGATCGTGTCGACGCCGTCGATGTAGAGCCAGTAGGCCGCGAGAAAGAGTCCGACGACTTTCAAATCCCGGATTTCCCTCGCGGTGCCGCGCAACTGCCGCCAGCCTGCGCCGACGGCCTCGAGGATCGGGAGCGGCTCCCCGAATCGCGGTTCCTCGACGAACAGCATCAGCGGGATGGAGAAGAGAGCCCACCAGACGGCGACCATCAGAAACGAGACGCGGATCGCCGTCGCGCCGTCGGGCAGGCCGAAGGCGGCGGGTTTGAGATACATCAGAACGTTCAAGGCGAACAGCAGCCCCCCCCCGATGTAGCCGAGCGCGAATCCCAGCGCCGACACCCGGTCGAGTCTCTGCTTCGAGGCGACTCCCGGCAGAAGCGCGTCGTAGAAGGTGTTGGAACCCATGAATCCGATCGTCGCCGCGACGAACAGACAGAGCGCGGCCTGCCACTGTCCCTTTTCGACGAACCAGAGCCCGCCGGTCATCACCACGCCCAGCGCGGCGAAGGCGAAGAGAAATCCTTTCTTGGCGCTTCCGCGGTCGGCGATCGCGCCGAGAAAGGGGGCCAGCGCGGCGATGACGATCGAGGCGCCGGAGTTCGCCATCCCGAGATAGAAGGTGCTGGTGCTCGCGGAGGCCCCGTCGGCCCAGTAGGCTTTGAAGAACAGCGGGAAAAACCCGGCCATCACGGTCGTCGCGAACGCCGAGTTCGCCCAGTCGTAGAGCGCCCAACTCCAAACGCTGCGGCCGGAGGCGCTCATTTCCCCACGCAGAAGCGGGAGAAAATCGAACCGAGCAGGTCCTCGGTCGTGGTTTTTCCGTCGATCGCGTCGAGCGCGTCGAGCGCGGACCTCAGGTGCAGCGCGACGAGCTCCCCGCTGTCCTCGGGGAGGATCGTGCGCGCGTCGGAGAGTTCCTTCGCGGCGGCGGCGAAGGCCGCCGCGTGCCGGGTGGTCAGGGCCGAGCGTCCCGCTTCCCCATCGGGAACGCGCAGCGAGGCAGAAAGCAGAGCTTCGAGACGCGCGACGCCGGCGCCCGAGCGCGCGGAGAGTTCGACGGTGCCCGCGCATTCGGGGAGGTCGGCGGGAACCGTGCGGGCCGGCTCCAAATCCGATTTATTCAAAACGACGATCAGCGGCGCCGCGGCGCGCGCGCGGACCGGTTCAATCGCGGCGAACAGCGCGCCGTGCGAATGGGAGGGAAGCGTCCGGTCGAGAACGACGAGGCCGAGGTCCGCGCCCTCGAGCGCCCGGAGCGCGCGGGCGTGGCCTTCGCGTTCGACGGGGTCGCGGGCGTCGGTGCGAAGCCCTGCGGTGTCGACCAAGGAGGCGTCAAGGCCCGCGAGATCGATCGGCGCGTCGAGCGTGTCGCGGGTCGTCCCCGCTCGTTCGGAGACGATCGCGCGGTCCTTCCCGAGCAGCGCGTTGAGCAGGCTGGACTTGCCCGCGTTGGGGGCGCCGACGATCGCGATGCGCGCCGAACTCTCGAGACGACCGCGCGCGGCGCCGCGGGCCAACGCGTCGAGGGACTCCAGGAGCGCGTCGATTCGCGCCGCTCCGTCTGCGGCGCTCAGCGGCGGGATTTCCTCGTCCGGGTGATCGAGATTCGCTTCGACGAGCGCCCGCAGATCCAAAACGGAGGAGCGCAGTTCCGCGACCCGGCGGGACAAGCCCCCCCCGAGCCGTTCCAGCGCCGCCGAAGCCGAGAGGCGCGTGCGCGCGGCGATCAGATCGCAGACGGCTTCCGCTTGGGAAAGGTCCAGGCGCCCGTTGAGGAACGCGCGCTGGGTGAATTCTCCGGGGCCGGCGGAATGCGCGCCGGAGGCGAGGCAAAGCGCCACAAGTCGTTCGAGGATGTAGGGCGACCCGTGGGTTTGAAATTCGACGGAATCTTCGCCCGTGTACGAGGCGTTCGCGGGAAAGAAAACGACCAGGGCCTCGTCGAGCGGCGCATCCCCGTCGTAAATCCGGACCAAGGAGGCCTTTCGCGGGACGAAGGCCTTGCCGCGGCGGGTCAACGATCGCGCGATCGCGTCGGCCCGCGGCCCGCTGACCCGGACGATGCCGACCGCCCCCCTGCCGGGGGGCGTCGCGATCGCGACGATGGTTCGGCTGCGCATACCGTCGGCCGCGCGCGTCAGGGCTTCGGCCCGGCACGGCGGGCCTTAACGACGACCTTGCGGCTGGACCCTTCTCCTTCCGAAGCCGTTTCGACGTCGGGGTTGTCGGCGAGGGTGCGGTGGATCAGCCGCCGAAGCGACGGTTCCATAGGCTCGAACCGATAAACGCCGCCGTTTTCCTTGAGTTGGGAGACGGCCCGCTCGGCTTCGGCGATGACCTTCTCTTCCAGACGCTTCCAGTAGCCTTCGGTTTCGACCTGGATCGCGGTCGGCACGCCGAGTTTGCGTCCGACGATGATGGTCGTGAGAAACTGCAGGGATTCGAGCGTGCGACCGCCCTTGCCGATCAAAAGCCCGCTGTCGTCGGATTCGATTTCGGCGTGGACGCGGTGCTGTTCGACGTCCCATTCGGCGGTGATCTTCGGCTCATCGACTCCCGCCAGGCGAAGGATCTCTTCGAGCAGGCGTTTCGCTTCGGCGCAGGCCTTCTCCTCGTCGACGGGAAGCGCTTGCGCGGGCGACCGCCGCGTCGCCGCCTTCGCGGCGGGGCGGACGGGTTTCGCCGATTTCGGCTCCCGCTTGGCCGCGGGTTTGCGTTCGGGGGTTTTGGCTCCCTCCTCGCCGGTCCAGCGCTTAGAGCGGATCAGCACGCGGGCCGGCTTCGAACCGATGCCGAGAAAGCCGGCATTGCCCTCTTCGAGCACCTGGACCTCGACGTCTTCGCGGCGCAGGTTCAATTCCTTCAGGCCGTTCTCGACGGCGATGGTGACGGTTTTTCCTTCCGTTTCGATTTCCTGACTCATGCGTCCTCCTGATAAATCCTTTACGCTTTCATGCGCTTCTTAATGAGGGTTTGCGCGGCGAAACCCAGCAGGCTGTTGACGAGCCAATACAACACCAGTCCCGCGGGAAAATTCAAGAACATGAAGGTCATGATGACGGGCATGTAGGTCATCATCTTCTGCTGCGTCGGATCTCCGCCCGGCTGGGGGTTGAGCTTGTTTTGCAGGAACATCACCATCCCCATGATCAGCGGCAGCACGTAGTACGGATCTTTCGCGGAGAGATCCTGCACCCAGAGGATCCACGGAGCCCCATGGAGTTCCCAGGCGCCGCGAAGCATGTTGAAAAGAGCGACGAAGATCGGCATTTGCAGGACCAGCGGAAGACACCCCCCCAGCGGGTTCGCGCCGTGCTTCTTGTAAACGGCCATCATCTCCGACTGCATCCGCTTCGGGTCGCTTTTCCATTTTTGCTGAATCCGCGTGACCTCGGGCTGGATCCGCTTCATGATCGCCATCGACTTGTACTGCTTATAGGTGAGCGGGAACATCACCGCCTGCAGACACACCGTCAACAGCAGGATCGCCCATCCCCAATTGTTCGTGAAGTTGTGGAAGAAGCCGAGCACCGCCAACGTGCCGCGGCCGATGGTCTTGAACCAGCCGAAGGAAACCGAGTTCTCCAGTCCGTGTCCAAGATCCCGAAGCTGGGTATATCCCTTCGGGCCGAAGTAGAACGGAATCTCGATCGTGACGGTTTGTCCGGGGGACAGCGTCACCGGCTCGACCGCCACGCCCAGCCAAGGCGCTTTCACCTCTTTGATTTTTTCGCCGCCGAGAAAACCTCGGGTGCGGGTCCGTCCTTTCCGCGTTCCATAAACGATTTTGCCGAAATCCGGTCCCGGCGCGAACACGGCCGCGAGAAAATACCGGTTGTTGACTCCGGCCCATAGCCAGGGCGCGTCGGTGCGCGACGGGATGTCCTCGAGATCGAATTCCTTGAATGCGGGCTCGGTTTTTCCCGCGGGAGTATGAAACGCGGCCGCACGCCACAGTCCGGGGTTGTCCTTGCGCTCGCTTTCTACGGTTCCAAGCCCGGGCCCCAGGTCGATGGACCACCCCTCGACCGTCGCCGGCGCTCTCCCGGGATTTGATAGGGTAATCGTCAGCGTTTGGAGTTCGCGCAGACCGAAGAAGGCGTATTCCTTGCGCACGCGCACGCCCGAGGGAAGCGTCCCTTCAAAGACCGGTTTGTTCCGGTCCCCGGAAACCGAGTCGAACTTGACGCCGGGCCAGGTCGAGAAGAACCCGGGGTTCGGATCGTCGACCAGTTCCACGTCGCCGAGCGGTCCGGGATAACGGTAGCTGACAATCGACGCGCCAAGCGGCTGGAACTGGATTTCCAAATCGCCGATGCGGGTTTTCAGCGCGCCGCTGAGACCCGCGGTTTGCTTCACGGGTTCGGTCTGGATCGGACCGATGCTCGGAGGCAGGTCGTGACCGACCCGCGGCGCCCCGGCCGGAGCGGCGGCTCCGCCGGCCGGCAGCGCCTCGGAAGACGCGACGGCGGTTTTCCGGTTCGGATAGGTTGTTTCCAAATACTTGAACCAGCCGAGAGTGACCAGGAGAGAGAGAACGACCGCGATGACGAGGTTTTTGTTATCCATGGGAAAGGGGAGCGGGAACCGGATCGACGCCGCCGGGATGCAGCGGGTGGCAGCGGAGCAGCCGCGACGCCGTCAGGCGCAGAGCGCGCAGGACAGGGTGCGAACGCAGGGCTTCCTCCGCGTAATCCGAACACGAAGGAGCGAACCGGCAGCGAGGTCCGAGCAGCGGACGAAGTAGAAGCCGGTAGAAGCGAAGAAGATTCAGCAGGAGCGTGCGCATTATGACGGTTCGCATCTCTCGCGAAGGGCGCCCGATCGTTTCAGCAAATCGAGAAAGGCGGCCTCCGCATGATCGAGCCTTGTCCAACGGCATCCCGGACGCGGATAGACGACGATATCCGCAGCCGGTCGGATCCGGTCCCGGTTCAGACGGAAGGATTCCCGCAGGAGTCGTTTAATGCGATTGCGTCGAACCGCCGTTCCGACCTTGCGGCTCATCGAAATCGCCAGTCTCGCCCGCGTGCCTTCCGCGGCGAGGATCCAGCAGATGAGGTCGGCTCGAACCGATTTGCGGCCCTCGGCAAAAACGCGCTTCATCGCGCTTGCGGTGAGGCGCGCCTCGCGTCCAAAACGCCCCGTACGACGAATCGTCAATCGTCCGTCCGGGAGAACCGACCCACCTACGCGGTGGTCAGTTTGGCGCGTCCCTTGGAACGTCGCCGACTCAAAGTGCGGCGTCCTCCGGGGGTGCTCATCCGGGCTCGAAAACCGATTTTTTTAGCGCGTTTGCGCCGATTGGGCTTGAATGTAGGTTGCATAGCGAACGATTATATCCTTATGAATGCCTAATTGTCAACGCCGGAACCGTTGAATTCCCAGTAAATTTAAGCTTTCTTCGGGACCAGGTCCCAACTTTAGTATAAAAGGGGCGATTTGAGGAGGAAGGATGTCCAAGGACACGATCGAGAGCCGTCTTGTTGAGAAGCGCGTTTTCAAGCCGTCCGCCCTGTTTTCGAAGCAGGCTCGGGTCGGCAGCGCCGCCCAACGCGAGAAAATCACCCGGGCGGCCGCGCGCGACCCCGAACGCTACTGGGCCTCGGAAGCCAAGAAGCTCCTTTGGCGCAAACCCTGGAAGAAAACCTTGGAATGGAAGCCGCCGTTCGCGAAGTGGTTCGTCGGCGGCGCGTTGAACGTGAGCGAAAACTGCCTCGACCGCCACCTCGGCGGTCCCCGACGAAACAAGGCCGCGCTGATTTGGGAAGGCGAGCCCGGCGACAGCCGGACGCTGACCTATCAGCAGCTTCACCGCGAGACCTGCCGTTTCGCGAACGCGCTCAAATCCCTCGGCGTGAAGAAGGGCGACCGCGTCGCGGTGTACATGCCCTTGGTGCCCGAAGCGGCCGTCGCGATGCTCGCCTGCGCGCGCATCGGCGCCGTGCATTCGGTCGTGTTCGGCGGATTTTCCGCGGATTCCCTGCGGGACCGCATTCAGGACGCGAAGGCGAAGCTCGTCGTCACGGCGGACGGAGGATTTCGCAAGGGACAGAAATTCGGTCTCAAACAGCAGGTCGACGACGCGGTCAAGGATTGCCCGAGCGTGCGCAAGGTCGTGGTGCTCAAGCGCACCGATCAGCCGATCGCCTGGCACAGCGAGCGCGACGTCTGGTGGCACGAGGCCGTCGACGGGCAGAGCGCGGTCTGCGATCCGGTACCCCTCGACGCGGAGCATCCGCTCTTCATTCTCTATACCTCCGGTTCGACGGGAAAACCGAAGGGCGTGCTGCACACGACGGGCGGATACCTCACCGTCGCGGCGAGCACCGTCGAATCGGTGTTCGATCTAAAGGAACCCGATGTGTACTGGTGCACCGCCGATGTGGGCTGGATTACCGGTCATTCGTACGTCGTCTACGGTCCGCTCGCGGCCGGGGCGACCACGTTGATGTATGAAGGGGCTCCGACCTGCCCCGGCCCGGACCGCTTTTGGGCGATCGTCGAGAAGTACGGCGTGTCCGTGTTCTACACCGCGCCGACCGCGATTCGCGCGTTCATCCGCCTAGGAGACGCGCATCCGAACAAGCACGACCTTTCGAGTCTGCGTTTGCTCGGCACCGTCGGGGAGCCGATCAACCCCGAGGCCTGGGCGTGGTATCACCGCGTGATCGGAGGCGGGCGTTGTCCGATCGTGGACACCTATTGGCAGACCGAAACCGGCGCGATCATGATCTCTCCGCTTCCCGGGGCGACGCCGACCAAGCCGGGATCCGCGACGCTCGCGATGCCCGGCATCGACGCGGCCGTCGTCGACAAGGATGGGAAGGAGGTCCCGCATGGAACCGGAGGATTCCTTGTCGTTCGAAAGCCGTGGCCGAGCATGCTGCGCACCGTCTACGGGGATCCCGCGCGCTACAAGAAGCAGTATTTTTCCGAGTTCGGTCCGAAGGTCTACTTCACCGGCGACGGGGCGCGGCGCGACAAGGACGGCTATTTTTGGGTGCTCGGCCGCGTCGACGACGTGATCAACGTCTCGGGACACCGCTTGTCGACGATGGAGGTCGAATCCGCGCTCGTCGGCCATCCAAAGGTGGCCGAGGCCGCCGTCGTGGGAATGCCCCACGCGGTGAAGGGCCAGGGCATTACCGCGTTCGTGACGCTCAAGGGCGGCCTGCAGCCGGGCAACGGGACGACGCGCGAGCTCGTCGCCGCCGTCGAAAAGGCGATCGGCGCGATCGCCCGTCCCGACCGAATCCGCTTCACCGACGCGCTTCCGAAGACGCGTTCGGGAAAAATCATGCGGCGCCTGCTGCGAAACGTGGCGGCCGGGGAAGAAGTCAGCGGCGATACGACGACGCTCGAAGATTTTTCGGCGATCGCGAAGCTGCAGGCGGACGAGTAAAAGAAATAAACGGAACGTTTACGCGCTTCGGGCGCGTGGCTCGCGGTTTTTTGCTTCGCAAAAAACGCGCGAGCTCGAACGGCGACGGCAACGGCGCTTGAACGGCCGCTCCCGCGCATCACGCGCCTCCAACGATGCCCTTGAATCCCTTTGGGATTTTAGATTTTTGCGTGGAGGCGCGTATGCCCGGGAGGGCCGAGCCGTTCCCGTTGGAGCTCGGAGAATTGCGAAGCAATTCTTCGAGCCACGCGCCCGAAGCGCGTAAATGTTCCGTTCCCCTTGTTTATTCCGATAAATCCATTACAATATCGCGTCGTGAGACTTTTCTCGCCGATCCTCCTCGCCTCCCTTCTCGCCTCGGCATCTCCCGGGTTCGCGGCGGAGGCCGCCGCTGTAAAAGACACCGCCGGCTCCTCGTTGAAGGCGGTTTGGTCTCAAGCCCTGAGAAAATACCGCGACGCGGTTTTTATTTCCGTTTCGGGAAAGACCGGCCCGCAGGGCGTGGTCCGCTGCCGCAAGGAGTCCCCGTTCCAGCAAGGTTGGCGCTACACCTTCTACTCGCCGAAAGAAGAAAAATTCGTGATGCTGGCCGAGTGCCGGGGGGCGATCGCGGGGCCGCTGGTGCAGATGCGCTCCAAATCGGAGAGTTGGCGCTACCCTATTTCGGGGAGCTTCATCGATTCCGACCGCGCGCTGACGACGCTGGCGCGGGCGGGGTTCGATCTGGACCCGAAGGAGCACGGCGGAGTCGGCAAACGCCCCTACACGCTGCAACTCTATCGGTTGGAAGCTCCGCGATTCAAGGATCCGCCGGTGGTGTGGCGCATCAAGATCGGACAACAGAATCTGCTCATCGACGCGGTGAAGAACGAACGGTTCGATCCGTCGCGCTACGGAGAGACCACCTACGCGGTGATGAGCGCGACCGAGCCGTTGATCGCCGAGGCGCTCAATACGCGGCCGAAGCGGGCCGGCGTTTATTCGGCGTTCACCGATCTCACGAAAGTGATGGAGTACCGGAAGGCGCACTTTCCCCAAGGCAGTTTGATGGCCGTCGAGGGATTCGTCGACGCCTGGGGTGGTTCCCCCTGCACCGGCCCGGGCGACGGCTGGGCGTTTTATTTCTATGTTCCGAGACTGCGCAATTATGAGGCCGTCTACGCGTGCAACGGCTACGTGGGGCCGGGACCGACGCGCTATATTCCGGTGGACCTGAATCTGCATGAGCCTTTGCGCGGCGATTACATCGATTCGGACCGGGCGATCGATTCGCTTCTCGTCGCTCAAGGCGACATCTTCAACGAGGGGCTGGGACGGAACTTTTCGCGCACGGGCACCTTGCTGCTGCGGCGCTACCGCACGTCTCCGTTTACGGCGGCCGGGTTGTGGAAAATCCGGTTGCTATGGGAAATTTCCATGGGCCGCCGGCGCTTTCGCATGGACGCGGAAACGGGGCGACTGCTCGACGTGAGCGAGTGAAGTTTCTATGAGTCTCCTGATTTTCGGAAAATCGCATCCGATCCCCGGCATCCTCTGGGTGTTCGCCGCGGCGGCGTTCGCCGCGCTGTCCTTCGGCCTGGTGCGCGCGCTCAACGAGGATTTCGGCACGGAGCGCCTGTTCGGAAAACCGCACGAGCGTTTCTGGGCGGGGGTCTCGCTTCTGGCGGCGGGCGTGTTCCTGTGGACCGCGTTCCATCCGTTTTTGCCCGGCCGGGTTTTCGGCATGCGCTTCTGGCCGGTCCGGTTCGGACAAGGCGACCTCTGGCTGCGCGCGCTCGTGTGCGCCGCGTCGGGAACCGCGTTGTTCGCCGTCGCCTCAGGAGTCGGACTGGCGGGCGGTTTTTGGGGTTGGCGGCCCGTGCTGGGACCGGGGTTTAAGCGCGCGCTGCTTCAGGGAGCGGGGATCGGAGCTTGCGTGGGAGCGTTCAGCGTGTACGCCTGTCGGGCGCTGTTTCTCGCCGAGGCGATGACGCGCATCGGCTACGGGGAACTCGGGCCGGCGCTGTTGTGGGCGATTCTCCCTTTGTTTCTTGCGTGCGCGGTCTTGATCGTGGTTCCCATTGCGGCCGATTGGATGACCGACCGTTGGCAGATCGTCGCGCTCGGCGCCGGACTCGCAACGGCGTGGGTGGTGCCGGTGGAACTCGGCGAGGCCTACCTGCGGGTCGAATGGAACTACGGTCCGGTTTCTTTGGCGGAAGCGGCGGGCATTCCCTCGGCGTCCGAGGCGCCGAAGGCGGGAACCTTGATTTTGTCGGACGCGGAGGGAAACCCCGGACGCCAATACGGAGAGACCCTCCTCGCGTCGCAGGGGATTTCCGTTTCCCGGGAGAGTCTGCGGCTTCTGGAAATTTTCCTGGAGAAGCGCGCGTACCGGACGATGTTTCTGCCCGAGGCGCTCGCGGCTCTGCGCCGCGGCTGGCTGCTGCAGTGGGACGCGGACCGCCATTTGGACGCGGCGGCGCTGCGCGTGGGAGGCCGCTTCCCCCCCGACTACAAAACCTTTCTCGCCGCCATCCGCTCCGCGCCCGTCTCGGAGGGAAACCTGTTGAGGCTCGATCGGGTCGCGGAGGACGCGAAGGAGGAGGGCTTCGGGCAGGTCAAGACCGCGCAGCGGATGTTCGAGGGATTTTCCGCCGCGTACGCGCGCTTCGGGGATTTGGAGCGTTCCAATCAATGGCTCGACCGGATTCGCGGCTTATGGCCCCTCTTCGAGGACGACATCCACATCGAGCCGATCGAGGAGAATTTCGACGGCTGGATCGGCGGGCGTCTGCTCTACAACGGGAAGCCGGCTTCGGGCATCCGGGTCGGATTGTTTACGCTGCCGTCGACGATGACGGTGATCGGGGCGTACGAGGGGCTTGTCGGCTCGACGCTTCCCGGCGAAGACGGGGAGTTCGCGTTCGACCATTTGCCGACGGGGCGCTACTACCTGGCGCTGCGCGCCGATCCGCTTGTGCTGGGAAACGAAACCCTCGCGTTGGCGAACGCGCCCGGCGTGATCCCGCTGCGCTACGGCGAACTGACGCAGGCGCTGCCGTCGATCGAATTGGGCGCCCGGTCCCAAGCGGGGACGCGCAAGCCGCCCCCGCGCCCGCCCGGCAGGATCGGGCTGAAGTCCTTGCCCGGATTGCAAAGAAGCCGTTGATTTTTTCCGTTTTTTGCTACAATTGCGACGAAGGACGCCGAGAGGCGGCGCGACGGGATGCGCCCCATACGGTCTCCGCCTCATCAGGAGGATAGTGAATGGCCTCGAAGAAAACGGCCCCTGCGAAGAAAAACGTCCACGTTCTGATTGCGGACGACCAGACGCTTTTCCGCGAGGGCATCAAGGATCTTTTGGAGGGAGAGAAAGGGATCGTCGTCGTCGGTGAAGCCGTCGACGGTCAGGACGTCGTCCGGATGGCGAAGAAGCTCAAGCCGGACGTCATTCTGATGGACATCAAGCTCCCCCACCTCGACGGCATTTCGGCCACGCGCCAGCTCCGTCAGGAACTTCCCGAGACCAACATCCTGATCCTTTCCTCGTTCGAAGACGAGGCTCATGTGCTCGAGGCGATTCAGGCCGGCGCGAACGGGTATCTGTCCAAGATGCTTCCGGCCGCGGAGCTCGTCCGGGCGTTGAAAACCTTCGCGACCGAGGGGATGATGATCCCGCAATCGGTGATGGGCAAACTTCTTTCAGGTCTGCGCACGAAGGGGGCGGGCGGCGCCGAGGCTTCTTTGACGGCGCTCACCAAGACCGAGATCAAGGTGTTGTCCTATCTCGGACGCGGCAACTCCAACAAGGAAATCGCCGCCGAACTCGGCTGCAGCGTGAAAACGGTTAAGAATCACCTCAACAGCATTTTCCAGAAGCTCGGGGTGTCGAACCGCACGGAAGCGGTCGTGAAGGGAATCGAGAGCGGACTGATCTCCGCCGAAGAATCCCGGTCGTTCTGACGACGGGCGGCGCGGTCGTGGACTGTGCTGGCGAACTCGCCGGGCGCCTTGAGTCTCGCGACTACCGAGCCGTGAAAGCCCTTCTCAACGAGGGCGCTTTGGAGCCGCTGGCCGAATGTTGGCCGCGGCTCCCGCTCTTCGATAGGCTGACGGCGTTCAAGCTTCTCTCTCCGGAGCGGGCGTGGGCGTTTTTCGAAAACCTCGGCGAGGCGGACCGCTACGCGCTGTTCACCGGCTTCGACCTCGGGAGCATCGCGCCGGTCTTGGAGCCGCTGCCCGATAGCGAACGTGCCCTATTCGTCGCGCTCCCCGAATCCTTCCGGGACCGCATGGCGGAGACGCTGCGCTGATGCGGGGCCGGCAGACCGTGGTCGAGGCCGTCGTGATCGGCCGTCGGGAACACCGCGAAACGGACCGCGTCGCGATCGCCTACACCGACGCCTTCGGGAAGGTCCCCGTCCGCTTCGGCGGCGTCAATCGCCCCGCGGGGAAACTCAAGGCGGTCTCCGAACCGATGGTCTGGACCGAACTGCGGCTATACGCGCGCCACGGCGCTGAATTTACCACCGCGACCGGCGGATCTTTGCTCTCGTCGTTCCCGCGGATTCGTTCCGATTTTTCCTCCACCTTGCGGGGTCTCGAGGTCTGCGAACTGCTCGACCGTCTGACGCCGATGTGGAAGCCGAATCCGCGGAAGCTCCGGCTGAGCGTCGAGTGTCTCACCGCCATGGACGGCGCGGCCGGATCGCCCGGCGTCGCGTGGCTTTCTTCGGCGTACGCGCTGCGTCTGTTTAAGAGCGCGGGATTCGGGCTGCGGGAAAAGCGCGTGAGCGAGGAGAACCGCGCGCTGTGGGAACTGCTGCACGAGGGACCCCTCGAGGAGATCGGCAGACTCCCCGAGGATCGCGATCGGCAGGGGCGACTGGACTACCTGGTGCGCCACTCGGTGGAGCGGATCGCGGACCGGCCGCTGCGCAGCGCCGAATTGCTGGACCGCATCGCCCGCGAAAGCGCGAGCGGCAAACGAAGAGAGGCCGGCGATGCTGTTGACCCTAAGACCGCCGGCACGGCGGGGCTGCCGCCCCGCCAGGCGACCGGAACACGATGACCTTGCAGGAAATCATGATGAGTCTCGAAGCGTTCTGGGCCCGCGAGGGCTGCCTCATCGTGCAACCCTACGATTTGGAGAAGGGCGCTGGAACCTTCAATCCGGCCACCTTCTTCGGCGCCTTAACTAAGAGCGAAACCCGCGCGGCGTACATCGAACCCTCGCGGCGTCCGGCCGATGGGCGCTACGGCGACAACCCGAACCGCCTCGGCAAGTACTTTCAGTATCAGGTGATCTTGAAGCCTTCCCCGGCGAACGTGCAGCAGCTGTATCTCAAGTCGCTCAAGGCGATCGGGCTCGAACCCCGAAAGCACGACATCCGCTGGATCGAAGATGACTGGGAATCCCCCACCTTGGGCGCCTCCGGCGTCGGATGGGAGGTCTGGCTCGACGGGATGGAAGTCACGCAGTTCACCTATTTCCAGCAGGTGGGCGGAATTCAACTCGACCCGATCCCGGTCGAGATCACCTACGGTCTCGAGCGTTTGGCCATGTACGCGCAGAAAAAGGACAGCGTCTACGACATCCTCTACAACGCCGAGGTTACCTACGGGGATTTGTTCAAGGATTCCGAACGCCAGTTCTCCACCTACCACTTCGAACTTTCCGACGCGGGCATGCTCGCCCGTCATTTTGACGAGTACGAAGGGGAGGGACGCAAGCTCGTCGAGGCGGATCTGCCTCTCGCGGCGTACGACATGGTGCTCAAGTGCTCGCACCTGTTCAACATGCTCGAGGCCCGCGGCGCGATCTCGGTGACCGAACGCGCGCAGTACATCGGGCGCGTGCGCGCTTTGGCGAAGAAGGTGATTCACCGCTTCGTGAAGCTCGAAGAAGACCGCTCGCAAATCAAATTCGGGCGGATGGTTCCCTCGTGAACGACGCCCTGTTGGAGATCGGGACCGAGAGCCTTCCCGCGCGGTTTTTGAAATCCGCGCTTGAACAGATGCGCGCCCACGGCGCGCGCCTGCTCACCGAGAGCCGCGTGTCCTTTGAGAGTCTCGAAACCGTCGGAACCCCGATGCGTCAGGCGCTGTTGATCCGCGGCCTCGCCGAGCGTTCCGAAGCGCTCCTTTCTCTCGTCGTCGGCCCGCCCGCGAAGCTGCTCAAGGATGCCGACGGGAATTTCACGAAACAGGCCGCCGGCTTCGCGAAGAAGAACGGGGTCGCGCCCGAGACGCTCACCGTCGTCGAGGTCCCGAAGAAGGGTCCCTTCCTCCAGGCGAAGAAGGAAATCCCCGCCCAATCCACACAGGAAATTCTCAAACGTCTGTTCCCGGCCCTGATCGCCTCCCTCGAATTTCCGAAGGGACTGGTCTGGGAATCCTCCCGTTTCCGCTTCGGCCGGCCGATCCGCACGCTGTGCGCGCTCTACGGGAAAAAGACGGTCCCGTTCGAGTTGGCCGGGGTGAAGTCTTCGAACAAGACGCGCGGGCTCGCCGCGACCGGGTCCAGGCCGATCAAGATCGAATCCCCCTCCCGCTATGTGGATCAATTGCGCGACGACTGCGTCGTCGCCGATTTGCAGAGCCGGCGCGAATCCCTCGGGAAGACTTTGGCCGGCGCGATGGAGGGTTCTCAGGGGTTGCTCGACGGCGACATGGACCTCCTCGAACACACCGTCTGCCTGACCGAGCATCCGGTCGCGCTGCGGGGTTCCTTTAAAGAAGAATACCTGGAACTCCCGGCTGCGCTGTTGACGACGGTGCTCAAGAAGCAGCTGATGTTCTTTCCCGTGCTCTCGCACGATGGAACGACTTTGATCAACGAGTTCGTCGGGGTCCGCGACGGGATCTCCGACGGCCAGCACGAGGTGCGCGGCGGCTTCGAGAAGGTCATCGACGCGCGCTTTTCCGACGCCCGGTTCTTTTCCAAGCGGGACCTCGAGACCTCGCTCGCCAAGAAGACGGAAAAACTCGCGCGGGTGAGCTTTCAAAAGGGCTTGGGGACGATGGCGCAGAAAACGCGCCGGATCGGAGAGCTTTCCCGGACGATCTTTTTGGCCCTGCTTCAGGATCACGAACTCGACAAGACCGCCGTCGAAACCGTCTCAGCTCTCGCCTTCGCGGATCTTCAAACCGACGTGGTCGGCGAGTTTCCGGAGCTGCAGGGAACGATGGGCGGCGTGTACGCCCGGGCGGAAGGGCTGAGCGAGAAGATCGCGATGGGGATCGAGGAGTTCCACTTCCCGATCGCCGCCAAGGCCCCTCTCCCGACGACGATCGAAGGCTGCATCGTCTCCTTAGCCGACAAACTCGACACGATTTCCGCGTTTCTCGCGGCCGGTTTCAAGCCTTCCGGTTCGGAGGACCCGTTCGGGCTTCGCCGCCTGGGCAACGGGGTCATCCGCATCGTCCTGGAAAAGCAGCTGCGGCTCTCTATTCCGGAACTGGTCGATGCGGCTCTCGGATTCGCCGCGGCCGAGGGAGCGGAGGCCCCGTTCGACGCGGCCGCCGCGAAAAAGGAGGTCCTCGATTTCCTTTGGCAGCGCGTCGAGACGATGTTCCTCGAGAAGGGGTTCAAGATAGACGAACTTCGCGCGGTCGAAGAGGACGGGCTGGCCTCTCTCGTGCGCACCTTCCAGCGCTTGGCGGCCGTCCACGCGCTTCGTCCCGAACCCGATTTCGTCCCGCTCGCCGCGGCGTTTAAGCGAGCCTCGAACATCCTCAAGCAGGCCGGGATCGAGGTCGGTTCCAACGGGGACTCGCCCGAAATCGATCCGGATCTCCTCTTTGACGCAGCGGAAAAGGACCTCTTTTCCGCCGTCTGCCGGGTCGAATCCGAGGTGCGCGTGAAGGTCGCCGAGGGGCTTTACGAGGAAGGACTACGGTCCTTGGTGACGCTCAAGCCGCAGGTAGACAAGTTCTTCGACGATGTCATGGTGATGGCCGAGGACCCGGCCATGAAGGAAAACCGTCTGCGCCTGCTGGCGCGCATGGTCCGTCTCTTTAAGACCGTCGCCGACATCTCCTGCATCCAAAACTAAACGGCAAGGGCCCGCAGGCGGGCGAGCGCGGCGTCGCGGGCCGCCGGGTCCGCTTGGTTCGGGCGATGGGCGAAGGCGTTGATCGCGCCGCAGACGGCGAAGGCGTTGAGCTTTTTGAAAAGCAGCCGCGCGTCCTTGCGCGGCCGATGCCGGAGCAGGAGTCGGATGAATTCGGGTCCGTATTCCGCGTACGGTCCGGTGAGATCGAAGTCCGGGTCGCCGATCACCACGTCTCCGAAATCGAGAATCCCGCTGACGCGCTCGGTGACCGCGTCCCAAAGAATGTGTTCTCCGGCGAGGTCCGCGTGCAGCAGCGCGGGGCGGTAGTCGAAGCAGGCTTCGTCGTCGAGATAGGCCCCAACCGCGCCTTCGATCGACTCCCGCTCGCAAGCGCTCAGAAGCGCGAAGACGGAGGAACGGCCCGTCTCCAGCAGATCGAGGACGCGCTTGCGGTGATGTTCGCGGCCGACGCCGAGCGTCGAGGCGCGGTCCACCGGAAAGTCGCGCAGAACTTCGAGGAATCCGGCGAGCTGTTCGACCGCGCGTTCCCGGCAGGCGCCGGAGAGCCGGTTCCAGGTACGGGCGTCCAGCGCGGCGCCCGCGAGGCGGCGGTAGCCGACGAAGCGGCGAAGGAACGGCTGGTTGCGTCCTCGCTTTCCGATAAATTCAATCCGGGGAAGCGGGACCGGCGAGAGAGCGGCCAATTGAGGGAGAATTTGAATTTCCCGTTCGAGGTAGGGAAGGACTTGTTCGAACTGGGGGAAGCGGAAGACGAGTTCGTCGTTGACGGTGAACGCGCGGTTGTCCCAGCCGGCGCCTTCCAGCCGCACGGAACGGACGTCGAAATCCGGAAACGCTTCGCGGATCAATTCCCCCGCTTCGTTTTCCGCCAGGACGGCGCGCATATCGCAATCCTAGCAGATTGCGGGGGCTACCCTTCGCGGGAACGGGTCCGGATCGCGAACACGAGGCCCGTCGCAAAACACACGACGACAAAGACGACGCCCAACTCGGGGAGGAAGGCGGCGCCTTGCGCCGCGGCGTGCCTGAAGGTGAAATCGACGACCGCGAGCCCCGCGAGGCCCCCTCCCCACGCGAGCGCGGTTTTCCGACGGGAACGGGACTTGCGCACGGCGGTGATTTCGGCGTTGGACGCGCGGTGCGATTCGGCTTCGGCGATCAAGGCGCGGTGATCGTCAAGGACGGGGTGTTCGCAGCCGCGGCTGCAGCGAAACGAGCGATTCCCCGCCGGGACCGCCAGCGGATCGACCGTTCCCCCGCACTCCAAAGTGACCTCCATGCGCTTAGGATAGCTCGCGCGCAGTTCGCCCGCCAGAGGAACTCCCGCCATGTTCCCGTAGTTTTGCCTGATCAACGGTGTCTTGTTTCGCGCTTCGTGCGCGATGCTCGAAGATTCGTGTTTTCGATGAACTGTCCCCGGGGACAGTTGCTCTCGATTGAAATTTCCGTTGCGGCATGCACGCGCGTGATGCGCGGGAGCGCGTCGCCTGGAGCC
>Ga0100379_10000650_pt1 | contig 36739 bp, 32 predicted proteins | sample CryGeymeta201503_FD_80418 | JGI IMG/M metagenome (GOLD analysis project Ga0100379, IMG submission 80418) | Groundwater microbial communities from Crystal Geyser aquifers in Utah, USA - Crystal Geyser metaG 2015-03 | ecosystem: Environmental > Aquatic > Deep subsurface > Groundwater | place...
AAAACATATTACTCAAATAACGAATTCCGAGATTTTTATATAACTAAGTATATGATCTTTATTTACTTACAAATTGTCTGCCCAGAGGGCAGATTTTCCAATGGAAAATCTGGGTTTAATAAAAATTTATAATTGGTATTGCTTATTTGCAATCTAAATATTAAATTACACATAATGGGATTCATTAAGAACTACCCCCCCTTAATGGATCTTTCGGATGCCCGGTAGCCCTCCACCGGGCACATTTTTTTCTATTTTGAATAGAAAATGATTAAATTTACAGGTTACAGACTTCAAATAAAAATGAAGAGGCAACTATGGAAAAACTTCAATATGATATTAAAAAACGAACTTCTAAAATTGAATTACCTACAGAATTAGGATTCGGTAAACTATTTACGGATCATATTTTTGAAATGGAATATAATCCTGAGAAAGGTTGGCACAATCCTATAATAAAGCATGTAGAAAATTTATCTGTTCATCCTGGTTCAATGTTCATACATTATGGGCAAGCTATTTTTGAGGGGTTAAAAGCATTCAAAAGCGTTGACGGTAGAATCACTATTTTTAGGCCCAAAGATCACATCCAAAGATTAAATAATTCAGCTAAAAGAATTTGTATTCCGTTAGTTGACGAAGAGTTTTTACTTTACGCTTTAACAGAATTAGTTTCTATTGAAAGCGATTGGATTCCTACCAATCCAGGTGAATCATTATATATTCGCCCTGTTATCTACGGTATGGATCCTTCATTGGGTGTTAAACCTTCAACTAATTATAAATTATTTATTCTTTTATCTCCTGTTGGTGCATATTATCCAGAAGGTTTCAAACCTGTAAAAATATTAGTTCAGGATAATTATGTAAGGGCAGTAAGAAAAGGTCTGGGTGAATGTAAAACACCTGCAAATTATGCGGCAAGCCTTCTTGCTGCAAAAGAAGCAAAAGAAAAAGGATTTACTCAAGTACTTTGGCTGGATGGAATTGATCAAAAATTTCTTGAAGAAGTTGGTACAATGAATATCTTTGTAGAATTCAAAGATGAAATTGCTACACCAAAATTAAACGGAAGTATTTTACCTGGAGTGACTAGAAGATCTGTTATACAATTATTAAAGGATAATGGTAAAAATGTCACCGAAAGAGGAATTTCAATTGACGAAGTTATTGCTGCATATAAAAATGGAACATTGATTAGTTTGTTTGGTACAGGAACTGCTGCAGTTATTTCTCCTGTTGGTTGGCTAACTTATAAAGATTTAAAAATGACTTTAAACAATGGTGAACCAAGTAATATCGCTCAATATTTATTTGATCAACTTTCTTCTCTTCATATATTAAAAGTGGAAGATAAGTATGATTGGGTTGTTCAAGTAAATAACGAGGAAGTTGAAGCTTAATACTTATAAAAAATGATCTTTCAAAAAGACGCTTTTTTAAGCGTCTTTTTTTTTGTTAAAAAATATTTTACCTAACTATTGACAAGTGTACATTTGTTCACTATATTTATAGTAAACAAATGGACACTATATGAACAAAATATTAACAGATAGGCAACAAGATATTCTTGGTTTTATTCAAAATTTCAAAGAATTAAACGGATATCCTCCAACATTAAGGGAAATTGGTAAATCTTTTAATATATCTTCTACTTTTGGAGTAAAAAGGCATCTTGATGCTTTAGTTAAGAAAGGATTTATTAATATAGAAAGTAATGCAAGTCGTGGGATTTCAATTGTAAGTGAACAAAATACTAATTACCCAAATTATACAAATAATAATTCAAAAGAAATTCCGATTGTTGGAAGAGTAGCAGCAGGTGTTCCCATTACATCTTATGAAAATTTAGAAGGAACTGTTTCAATAGATTCTTCGTTTTTTAAAAGAGAGAATGAAGAAAATTTTGCTCTTAAAGTTAAGGGTGATAGTATGATAGATGAAGGGATTTTTGAAGGAGATCTTTTGGTTATTTCATCCCAACAAACTGCCAATAATCACGATATAATTGTAGCAATGGTTGATGGAGAGGCAACTGTAAAAACATACATTAATAAAAATAACACTATCACTTTGCTGCCTGCAAATAAAAATTATTTTCCGATTGTAATAGAATCGAAACAAGATTTTACTATAATTGGTAAAGTAAAAGGAGTATTAAGATGGATAAATTAAAAAATACTGATATTTCAAAATCTAACATTTTTATATCTGCTATTAACGGAAGATATGAAGTGCAATTCCTATATAATTTAACTCCAATTTTATTTCATCCATATTATATATCTAAAAATAAATTTGGGAAAAAAGTTTTATACGGAAGAATATCAAATTCATCGGCAATTGAAAAATTTGAATTTAAATATATGGCAAACATTAAAATATTAAAAAATAAAAAATTTTCGCCGATCATTCCTATAATGTCGATGGTGAGCTAAATAAGGCGAGGTAAGAAAATGATAAACGAAGAAACAAAAAGAAAACAAATAGATCTATTAGTAGAAGAATTTTGGAAATTAGGTTACTTAACAGTTAGCAGAAAATTTGGGACATATTTACCCGAACCACAATATGTTGGCAAATATTCAGTTGATATAGTAGCAAGATATAATAAAAATTATGCTATTGGCCTAGCCCTAAATGATGACGAATTACATAAATCAGATATAATGGAAGAAATTATTTATTTATCTTCAAGAAAAACAAAATTCACAAATAAAAAAGTAATGTTATTCCTAGGGGTTGAACCTGAACATTTTCAGAAAATGAGAATTCTCATAAGTTCATTAGAAGGTAATGTTAGAAAAAATATTAAACTTTTTAATCTATCTGAAAAACAGATCAGCACCAGACATTTAAGCAGATATCAGACCCGGTTATTTGTTTCTTAACAGTATAAATTACTTTTTTAACATACCAGCATTCATTTCGGCTATTTGATAGTTAAGATTAGTTAATTGATGGGTTTATTACCAATTAAAATCTTGACATTCAGGCTTCTTACCTTTAATTTTACACGCTTTAACTATATTTTACCTTAATAATAATCTAGGTCTTTTATTGTCCGCAAGTAAAAAGATATTTGATCAATTAAAACTATCCGGTGATATTCCACAGCATATAGCAATTATTATGGACGGTAATGGAAGGTGGGCTAAAAAAAGAGGGTTACCTCGTGCTGCAGGACATAAAAAAGGGGTTGATACAGTTAAAGAAATTACAGAAAATTGTGCAGAAATTGGTGTTAAATATTTAACTCTTTACACTTTTTCAACCGAAAATTGGAACAGACCAAAAGATGAAGTTTCCACATTAATGAGATTGCTTCTCAGAAGTCTGAAAGAAAGAGTATCAGAACTAAATGAAAATAATATTAGACTTTCAACGATAGGTAATATCTCAGCCTTGCCAAGCGCTGTTCAGAATGAACTTAAAGAGGCTATTGAAAAAACAAAGAATAACAACAAGATGACTTTAAATCTTGCGTTAAGTTATAGCGGAAGATGGGAACTAATAGAAGCAATAAAAAGTATAGGTAAATTAGTTTCACAAAAGAAAATAGATGTAGAAGATATTAATGAAAATAGTTTAAAAAATTACCTTACGACAAAAGATATTCCCGATCCTGATCTTTTAATAAGAACAAGCGGGGAATTTAGAGTAAGTAATTTTTTGCTTTGGCAAATCGCTTATACAGAATTTTTTATCTCTGATGTGTTCTGGCCAGATTTTAATAAACATCATTTAATTGATGCTATAAAAAGTTACCAAAACAGAGAAAGAAGATTTGGCAGAGTTAGTAATCAAATTAAAGAAAATAAGAAGGTAAAAGGCTTCAATAATGCCCAAATACACAGCTAAAACTCAGATAAAAACAATACTAATTATTATTCTTTTTTTATCTGTTATTCCTTCATTTGGACAGACAGAGGAAAATTCTTATAAAATTTTAGGTATTTCAGTTCAAGGAAATAAATCCGCAGATGTTGCTACTATAATTGCAAACAGTGGAATTAAAGAAGGAGATGAACTATTAATCCCAGGCGATAAAACTATGAATGCAATTCGTCAACTTTGGGGATTAAATATTTTTTCAGATATTAAAATCTTAATTGACAAACAAGTTGGAACAGGTGTATTCCTTTTAATTAAAGTTTTAGAATATCCAAGGGTTGAAAAAGTTGTTTATGCTGGAAATGATGAACTAGATGAAAAAGATTTTGAAGATGTAAATAATTTATTGAGAGGGCAAATATTAAAACCTCAGGAAGTAGAAAGATTAAAGGGAAGAATTATTTCTCTATATAATGAAGATGGATTTCTTAATGTAAATGTTCAAGCCGACAATTATGTATATTTTACAACCGATACTTCAAATGATGGAATTACTGTTTCTTGGAGAAAAGAAAATGATTTTTCAAAAGAGTATAAATTATTATATGAATTTGGCGATGACAGAACAATAAATAATTTAATCCCAAAAATTCAGGATAGAATTTTATTAATTTATACTATTATTGAGGGTGGTCAAATAACCGTAAGAGACATTTTATTTACAGGAAATAAAGCAATAGATTCAGATGATTTGATCTCTGAAATGAGTGAAACTAAGAAAGCCAAATGGTGGAAATTTTGGAGCGGTTCTAAATTTGATCCCAAAGGATTAAAAACTGATGAAAAAGAAATTATAAAATTTTACACTAGCCAAGGCTATAGAGATGCTGAAATTTTTTCTGATTCTTTAATTTTCTCTAATGATAGAGAAGATGTTAAAATTCTAATAAATATTGATGAAGGTCCTCTTTATCATATTAGAAATATTACATGGGAAGGCAATACAATTTATAATGATGAGATATTGAATTCTAGATTAGGATTTTTGAAAGGTGATGTTTATGATTTTGAAAAATTAGAAAGGAACTTAAGAGGTAATGAACAGCAATCAGATATTTATTCCTTATATCTTGATAATGGTTATTTGATGTTTAATCTGGATAAAACAGAAAATCGAATTCCAGGAGATTCGATTGATGTTTCTATAAGAATGCAAGAAAAAAATAGATTCAGAATTGGAAGCGTAGATATTACAGGTAATGATAAAACAATGGATAATGTTATAAGAAGAGAATTATATACATTACCTGGAGATTATTTTAACAGAGCGCTTTTACTAAGGAGTATTCAACAATTAGCTAACTTAAAATTTTTTAATGTAGAAAAGTTATATGGGCCAGAAGGTATTACCACTGGACTTGCTAATGATAGCACGGTTGATGTTGGCTTTAGTGTTTCTGAAAAATCAAGTGATTTCTTAAATGCTTCTCTTGGTTATAGTGGAAGTTTTGGTCTTAGTGGATCAGTAGGGTTTACCCTTACAAATTTTTCTCTAGCACATCCATTTTCATTGGGCGGCGGACAAATACTTAGCTTTAACTGGCAGTTTGGTGTAGGTAGTCTATATAGAACTTTTACTCTTGGTTTTACTGAACCATGGTTATTCAACTCACCAACACTTGTTGGTTTTCAAGTTTTTGATACAAGACAACAATTTGTGTACGATCTAAGACAAACTGGTGGATCATTAACTTACGGTAAAAGATTGACCTGGCCGGATGACTTTTTTAATTTTAGAGCCTTGTTCAAATTTCAAAGAAATGATGTTATATCCGGTGGAGGATTTTTTCAAGAAGGTAAAACTCAAGAGTATACTTTTGGTGCAACAATTTCCAGAAGAAATGTAGACAATCCAATCTTCCCTTCATTAGGATCAACTTTAGATTTAGATGCCCAAATTTCAGGTGGCCCTTTTCTTCCTGGAGATGTTGACTATTTTAAGATAAATTTTAAAACAGAATGGTATAGAAGATTATTTAATTCGAATAGAGTTTCTTTATACACAACTGCAGACTTGGGATATATAAAAGAAATTGAAGCAGGGACCCCTATTCAACCATTTGAATTTTATTTTATGGGAGGTAATGGTTTAGTAATTGCTACTACTCCATTAAGAGGGTATGCAGATAGATCAATCGGACCTAAAAATGTTAATGGAAATGTTGTTGGTGGAAGAGTGATGACTAGATATACTGCTGAACTAAGAGTTGCTGTAGCATTGGAACCAATTCCATTTTATTTGTTAGCTTTTGTTGAAGCTGGTAATGTTTTTGAAAATATTGAAACAACGGATCCATTCAATTTAAAAAGATCTGCAGGATTTGGTGCTAGGTTATTAATTAACCCGGTTGGTTTAATTGGATTTGATATTGGTTACGGTTTTGATAGAAAAGTTGTAGATGGATTCGATCCTAAATGGGAATTCCATTTCCAATTTGGTAAAGGATTTTAATTGTGTTTATTTCAAATTAATAATAAAAGGTGAAAATAGTGAAAAAGTACTTAATGATTATAGCTGCTGTATTTTTATTAGGAGCTGTAAGTTTTGCACAAACAAAAGTTGGCTTTATTGATTCACAACTAATACTACAACAACTTCCTTTAGCAATTAAAGCACAAGGTGATTTAGATGCTTTGACAAATATGTGGAGCGCTCATATTGATAGCCTAACAAAAGAGCTACAAGATGACTACACAAATTATCAAAAGAATGCTAAAACTTATGATAAAGCTAAATTAGAAAGTGAACAAAAAAGACTAGTTACTAAACAACAAGTTATTGATGATTATAAAAAAGTAAAATTTGGTCAGCCAAATGGTGAGATATATAAAAAAAATGACGAAATATTTGGTCCGGTAAAAAAGCAAATTTATCAAGCCATCCAAGATGTTGCTAAATCTGAAAATATGCAGTTTATTTTTGATAAAGCCGGTGATGCAATATTGTTATATGGAGATCCCACATTTGATGTTACATACAAAGTACTAGATAAGTTAAAAACCAGCAAATAAGCCACATAATTTTAAATAAAGGTTCTTACAATTAAATTAATAGTAGAAGTTACTTTAATACTATAGTAAGAATCTTTTTTTAATTAATTCTTCCCTTCATTTATTTCTTCCCTTTCATTTTGTAATTATAATATCTTTTCTTAGTTTCTTATTAAATCTATTTCTAATAATAAATTAAAGGAGTAAGTATGTCTATGATGAAAGAATTTAAAGCATTTGCTATGCGTGGCAATGTTATGGATATGGCAGTTGGTATTGTTATAGGTGCTGCATTTGGAAAAATTGTAAGTTCATTTGTTTCCGGAGTTTTAATGCCACCATTAGGATTGTTACTTGGGGGAATAAATTTTTCAAGTTTTGTTTTAGTCTTAAAGGAAGCAACAGAAACTAATCCAACCGTTACATTACAATACGGATCATTTATAAATACTGTTATTGATTTTCTAATAATTGCTTTTGCAATATTTATTGTGATAAAGGCTATGAATTCTATGAAGAAAAAAGAAGAAGAAAAACCTGCTTTACCTCCCAAACCGTCAGAAGATATTGTATTACTTAGCGAAATTAGAGACCTATTAAAAAAATAGATTAATTTTATTTTTCTCAAAGGAGAATAAGAAATTATTCTCCTTTTCTTATATTAAAACCTATCAGATATTATTATATTAGCATGAATTATATAAAAGAAATTCTTAAGTTAAATCATTGATTCTCAATTATTTAAGTCTTTATAAATTTTTTTAACAAGGTTTGACAATGAAAAAAGTCATCTTATTTATATTTGGATTATTAATAATCACCTCAAGTAACTCATTAGCTCAATTAAAAATTGGTTATGTTGATTCTGAAACAATAATGCAAAAATTGCCTGATGCTCAAGATGCACAACAAAAACTAGATGATTTAGTAAACAGTTGGAGAACCGAATTAATTAAAATGCAAAGCGATCTTAAAAACAAACAAGCAGATTTTGAAAAGAAAAAATTGATAATGTCTGAAAAAACCAAAGCAGAAAATGTAGATGAATTAGGTAAATTGGAAAGATTAATAGATCTGTACAGAGATAAAAAATTTGGCTCTAGAGGTGAACTCTTTCAAAAACAAAACGAGTTAATGAAACCGATTCAGAATAAATTGTTTACTGCTATTAAAGAAATTGCAGAGGAGGAAAACCTTGATTTTGTTTTTGACAGAACAAGCGACATAACTTTACTTTATGCCAAAGAAAAATATGACATTACCAATCTTGTCCTTCAAAAACTAAAATTGGAATAGTCTTTGATGGATATTAAAATATCAGAAATTGCTGAGTTAATTAACGGAGTAGTAATTGGCGATAAGAATATTACAATTAATAATTTGGCCAGAATACAAGATGCAAAAAAAGGGGAATTAACTTTTTTATATTTATCCTCCTATGAAAAATTCTTAAAGACAACTCAAGCCTCAGCAATAATAACTAGTGAAAAATTTATAAGTAAAAGAAAAGATATTACTATCTTAAAAGTAAAAGATCCTGATAAAGCATTTGTAAAAGTAATTGAAAAATATTTTACACCGGAATTTAAATTTTCTGGAATTGATAAAACAGCTTTTGTGGATGATAAATCTCAATTAGGCAAAAATGTTACGATTGGAAAAAATGTTGTAATTTCTGCAGGTTGTAAAATAGGAGATAATTCAAAAATTTTACACAATACAGTTATACTTGAAAATGTAATTATAGGAAATGAAACATTAATATATCCAAATGTAAGTGTTAGAGAAAATTCTATAATTGGTAACAGAGTAATAATACATTCCGGAACTGTAGTAGGTTCAGACGGTTTTGGTTTTAATCCTGATGAAAAAGGAGTTTATCATAAAGTACCTCAAATAGGAAATGTAGTAATTGAAGATGATGTTGAACTTGGTTCAAATGTTTCAATTGATAGAGCTGCCATTGGTTCAACTATTATTAAAAAAGGAGTTAAAATAGATAACCTTGTACAAATTGCACATAATGTTACTATTGGTGAAAATACAGTAATTGCATCCCAAACCGGAATTTCAGGTAGTACAAAAATTGGTAATAATTGTATTTTAGCTGGACAAGTTGGTATTGTTGGTCATATAGAAATTGATGATAATGTAATTATTATGGCAAAATCCGGGATCCCTAAATCAATAATTAAACCTGGAAAATATTTTGGTTATCCTGCAAAAGAGTTAAGCACCGCATTACGATTGGAAGCACACATTAGAAATCTCCCAAATTACTCAGATAAAATTAAAAATTTGGAAAAAGAACTAGAGTTTTTAAAAAAAGAATTATTTAAAAAAAATAGTTAATAGAATTAAAAACAGAACATTTCAAACCCTTTATCACACAAAAATTATTGTATTTCAGTACCCATCTTGCTATTTTGAAAAATCAATTTCATTCAATTATTAATTGAGATGTAATAATATTTAGGCAATTTTAATGTTAGAAAAACAACACACGATATCTTCCCCTATTTCATTGACAGGAAAAGGACTTCATACCGGAACATCTTGCAAGATGACTTTTAAACCTGCACCTGAAAATTATGGTATCAAATTTATTAGGGTTGATCTAAATGATAAACCTGAGATTCCTGCAAATGCAGATTATGTAATTGATGTTTCAAGAGGAACAACAATTGGTTTAGGCGAAGCTAAAGTACATACTGTTGAACATGTTTTAGCTGCTATAGTTGGTCTTCAAATAGATAATTTAATAATTGAACTTGATGGAATTGAACCTCCTGTTGAAGATGGAAGTTCAAAACCATATGTAAAAGCACTAAAGAAAGCCGGTATTCAAAAACAAGAAGCTCCCAAAGATTATCTAATAATTGATCAAACCGTAATGTACCACGATGAGGATAATCAAATTGATATTGTAGCTTTGCCATTGAATGATTACAGACTAACTGTAATGGTTGATTATCAAAACCCTGCTCTCGGTAGCCAGCACACAGGTTTGTTTGATTTAGAAAAAGAATTTGAAAAAGAATTTTCAACCGCCAGAACTTTTTGTTTTTTAAGCGAGGTAGAAGAATTAGCAGACAGAGGTTTGATTAAAGGTGGCGACATAGAAAACGCAGTTGTAATTGTTGATAAAAAATGTACTGAAAACGAATTAAAAGAACTGAGAAAAAAAATAGGGGTAAAAGAAAAGGTAATAATTGGTGAGAATGGAATTTTAAATAATAAAACATTAAGATTTAAAAATGAACCTGTTAGACATAAATTACTTGATTTGATTGGAGATTTGGCATTAATTGGAGCACCAATAAAAGCACAGATATTGGCTGCTCGTCCCGGACATAAAGCAAATGTTGAATTTGCAAAAAAAATAAGAAAACTTTATCAACAAAAGAAATTAGAAAAGAAATATCAATTAGTTAAAAAAGAAGGAGTTGTATTTGATTCTGAAGCAATACAAAAAATTCTTCCTCACAGATACCCCTTTTTATTAGTTGATAGAATTGTTGAATTAGAGCTTGATAAAAAAGTTGTTGGAACAAAAATGGTAACAATTAATGAGCCATTTTTTCAAGGACATTTTCCCGGTAAACCAATTATGCCTGGCGTTTTAATAATTGAATCAATGGCACAAACAGGTGGAGTACTATTACTTAATTCATTAGAAAACCCATGCGAAAAACTAGTTTACTTTATGCAAATAAATAATGCAAAGTTTAGAAAACCTGTTGTTCCTGGTGATCATCTTTATTTAGAAGTACACTTGAAAAATAGAAAAAGTAAAATTGTTATGATGAGTGGTAAAGCATTTGTTGGTTCTGATCTTGTTGCAGAAGCAGATTTTATGGCAGCTATTGTTGACAGAAAAGATAAAGCATAATGAGTATTCATCCTACAGCAATTGTAAGCAGCAAAGCAAAACTTGGTAAAAATATTCAAATATCAGCTTATGCTATTGTAGAAGATAATGTAGAAATTGGAGATGATTGTTTTATCGGTCCATATGCTGTTATCTATGATGGAGCAAGAATTGGTAATAGAGTTGTAATTCATCAGGCAGCTTCCATTGCACACATTCCGCAAGATTTAAAATTTAACAATGAAGAATCCTTTTTTTATGTTGGTGATGATACTAAAATTTACGAATATGTTACTCTGCATAGAGGTACAAAAGAAACTGGGTTTTCTTGTATAGGGAAAAATTGTTTATTGATGGCTTATAGTCATGTTGCTCATGATTCAACTTTGGGAGATAATTGTATCTTGGCAAACGGTGTACAGGTTGCAGGGCATGTTGAGATAGATGAGTATGTAATTATTGGAGGATTAACACCTGTCCACCAATTTTGCAAGGTTGGTAAACACTCAATGATTGGTGGTGGATTTAGAATAACACAAGATGTTCCACCTTTTATATTAGCTGCTAATGAACCATTAAAATATAAAGGTTTAAATCTTTTGGGATTAAGAAGAAGAGGATTTTCTAATGATGACATCTCTGTATTAAAAAAAGCTTATCAATATATTTATAGTCCGTTATTAAATATAACGCAAGCAAAAGAAAAAATTCTAAATGAATTTTCTAATAATAAAACTGTTAATGAAATATTAAAATTTTTAGACAGAAGCAGTAGAGGTCTAATAGGCAAATGAAATTCTATTATATAAATACTAATCAAAACACAGGAAAGTATAATATGGATTTTGATAATAATTTGGCTGAAAATTGCAAACCGGGTGAATTTTATTTTAGGCTCTACAAATGGAATCCTTATTGCATTTCATTAGGCGCAAATCAAAATTATGAGTATGTAAATATTAATAAAGTTATAGAAAATGAAATCGATATTGTAAAAAGATCAACAGGAGGTAAAGCAATTCTTCATTCTGAAGAATTAACATATTCTGTTGTTTCTTCTACCAAAGATCAAAAATCTGCTCATAATTTTTACAATGTAATTAATAAAGCCTTACGCTCTGGGTTAATTATTTATGATGAACTTCTAAACAAAATTGAATTGGAATCTACTCAACCAAACTTTCCTAAAATATATAATGAAGTAAAAGGGAATGTATGTTTTTCTTCAACAGCTAAAAGTGAATTAAAATTTAATGGTAAAAAACTTGTTGGTAGTGCGCAGAGAAAACTAGGAAATAATTTATTACAGCATGGTTCAATTTTATGTGGGAGCAATCACAAAAAATTAATTGACTATTTGATTTTAACAGAAGAAGAAAAAGCAGAATTAAAATTTCAATTAAATATGGTTACAACAGATTTGAGATCTATATTAAAAGAAGAAATAGATTATTCAAAATTGGAAAATTCAATATTAAAAGGATTTGAGAAATATTTTGGAATTACATTTAATGAATTTTTTTCAAATTATGAAAATTCGGAATTAACAAAAGCATACTAAGAATTTAAAGGTTAACATATGAGTACTGAAAAAACAATCAAAAAAGTTACAACAAAAGCTCTAGAAGTGATGAAAAAGAGAGGAGAAAAAATTGCAGCTTTAACGGCATACGATTTTATTACTGCAAGAATTCTTGATGCTGCCGGAATTGATTTGTTGTTAGTCGGTGATTCACTTGCAAATGTTTTTCAAGGAAATGAAACCACCTTACCCGTTACCATGGATGAAATGATTTATCACACTAAAGCAGTAACCAAAGGTGTTAACAGAGCTATGGTTGTTGTTGATATGCCATTTATGTCATACCAACTGAGCATTAAAGAAGGATTTAGAAATGCAGGCAGAATAATGAAAGAAACTTCTGCCGGTGCAGTTAAATTAGAAGGTGGAAAGAGAGTTGCTGAAACAATAAAAGAATTAACTGATGCTGGTATTCCTGTAATGGGGCATGTTGGATTAACACCACAAAGTATAAATCAATTTGGGAGCTATAGAGAAAGAGGGAAAAGTAAGGAAGAGGCAAAAGAAATTTTTGAAGATGCATTAGCCGTTGAAAAAGCAGGTGCCTTTGCTTTAGTATTAGAAAAAATTCCAGCCGTTTTAGCCAATAAAATTACAAAAGCATTAAGAATTCCAACTATAGGTATTGGTGCAGGTATTAATTGTGATGGACAAATACTAGTTACTCCAGATCTTTTAGGATTATATGTTGAGTTCCAACCTCGCTTTGTTCGTAAATATGCAAGCCTTGCAGATGAAATGGATAAGTCAATTCATAATTACATTAATGATGTGAAAAAGAAAAATTTTCCTTCTAAAGCTGAAAGTTATTAATACTCTAATCATATTCTTTCACTAAAAATTGTTTATGATTCTAATGAAGAAATTTACTACAACAATAATCTTCTTATTTGTAACTTTAGTTATTTATCCGCAAGCTATAGTACAGAAATTCTTGAATGGTGCAAACATTACTTCAATTGCTGCAGATAATGACAAATTATGGGTTTCTACTTACGGGGAAGGAATATATTATTATTCTTTTAAAAATAAGAAATGGACAAATTTTTCAACAAAGAATAATAATTTAAACAATGATTTTTTCTATACTTTGGCTGTTGGTAAAAATGAAGTTTGGGCTGGTACTACAGATGGTCTTTTTATTTACAGTAAAAGTAAAAAAAACTGGACAAAAAGAAAATTTGCCAAGGGTGGAGAACTCGGTAATTGGATTAGAAGCCTTTGCTATGATAAATATAGTAATACTTTATGGATCGGTAGATTTAAAAACTTAACGCTTTATGATGTACGAAAAAGAAAATATGAGGATTTTGATCTAACACAAAATAATGATACGAAAACAAATAATTTTAAAACTATAGAAATAGATGGCGATAGTCTTGTTTGGTTTGGAACCGAAGCAGGTGTTCATATATATAATAAAAAAATTGATATAAATAACTCAAATGCATGGTCTTATATGGGTAATGATGGAAATTCATTCAAAGGAGACGGAGATGCAATTTCAATTTCGGATATTTTATTTGAAGGTAATAATGTTTGGTTTGCAACCGATGAATTTGTTACTGATAATCAACCAAAATTTAATGTTGGTGGAATTTATAAATATGATAGGAAGTTTAATTGGGGCAGAATATCTAAAAGAGATGGGTTAACAGATGATGGTGTTTACTCTCTTGCATTAACCGGGAATAAAATTTGGGCAGGTATATATTCTTTTTATTCAAAAGAAAAAAAAGAATTGGGAAAAGGATTATTTTTAATAGACAAAAACACGAAAGTTGTTTCTAGATTAGAATTTGAAAATATTGATCTATTTAATTCAAAAGTGCAGAGTCTATATTTTGATGGAACTTCAATGTGGATTGGAACAGACAGCGGGTTACTAGCGTTAATACTAGATAATCCATTAGCTCATATAGGTAGAAAAATAAGATAAAATATTTATGATAAAAATAGATAAGAAGAGATTAATAGAATTACAAAATAATTTTAAGAATAAAAAGATCGCTGTTATAGGGGATATGATGTTAGATTCCTATTTCTGGGGGGACATAAAAAGAATTTCTCCGGAAGCACCAGTTCCAGTATTAGAAGTTGAGAATGAATTTTATAGGTTTGGTGGAGCAGCAAATGTTGCATTGAATATTCAAAAATTAAATGGAATTCCTTTGCCAATAGGCGTAATAGGCAATGACAATCATGGAACAATATTTTCATCTCTGTTAAAAAATGCAGGTATATCAAAAGATGGAATTATAGTAGATGATAAAAGACCAACAACAACTAAAACCAGAGTTATTGCAGATAGCCATCATTTTGTAAGAATAGATCAGGAAAGCAAAGAATATTTAAATACAAAAGTTGAAAAGGATATATTAAATTTATTTAAATCAAAAATAAACGAGCTTGATGCAATTATTTTGCAAGATTATAACAAAGGCGTATTAACAACAAGTTTAATTGAAAAAATTATTTCTATTGCTAATAAAAAAAATATATTAATTACAGTTGACCCAAAGTTTAATAATTTTTTTAGTTATAAAAATGTATCTGTATTTAAGCCAAACAGAAAAGAAGCTGAAGATGTTTTAGGTTTAAAAATTAAGAATGAAAAAGATATGTTTATAGTTGGTAAAAAATTATTAAATAAATTAAAAGCAAAGAACATTTTACTCACTTTGGGTGAAGAAGGAATTGCAATTTTCCAGAAAGATAAATTACTAAATAGAATACCAACAAAAGCTAGAAAAGTATCAGATGTTTCCGGTGCCGGGGATACAGTAATTTCAACTTTAACCATGGCATTAACAGCAGGTGCTAATATATTAGAAGCTTCTTATCTTGCTAATTATGCTGCAGGTATTGTTTGCGGAGAAGTTGGAATTGTTCCAATTGAGATAAAGAAATTATTTAATACTATAAGAAATGACAAATAACATTAAAACATTAAAAGAATTTTTACCGATTAGAGAAAAATTAAAATCATCTAATAAAAAAGTTGTCTTTACAAACGGATGTTTTGATTTGATCCACGCAGGACATATTGATTATTTAAATAAAGCAAAAAGTTTAGGGGATGTTTTAGTTGTTGGAATAAACAGTGATGTATCTGTTTCTAAAATTAAGGGTGATAAAAGACCATTAATTTCAGAAAATGAAAGAACTTTAATTGTCTCTAATTTAAAATCAGTTGATTATGTTATAATATTTAATGAAGATACACCTGAAAAACTTATAGAAGAAATAATTCCTGATATATTAGTTAAAGGTGCTGACTGGGATTTAGAAAAAATTGTTGGGAGAGATATTGTAATTAATAATGGCGGGCAGGTAAAATCAATAGATTTTGTAATACATCAATCTACAAGCAAAATTATAGATTCTATTCTTAAAAGAAATAATAAATAAAATAATGCTACTCTTGATGAAATATATTAATTAAAAGAGTAGTTATTGACAATACTATATTTATTACTATCTTATTTGTTATAATAGACTTATATAAAATTGAAAAGAAAGAAAAACAATATTAAGGAAAGGACACTCTATCAAAAAATTGTAAATGTCTTTATTTCAATTTTTATAGTATTTCTTTTTTTCCTTTTCTTATTTTTTTCAATTAGCCAAACATCCACATTTAGAGAATATTTACGCAGAACTGTAGTTGAAAATTTAAATCAATCAATAAATGGTAAAATTTCTATTGACAAAATAGAAGGCACTCTTCTAACTTCAATTTATTTAAAAAATATTATTCTTACAAATAAACAAGATACTTTACTGAAAGCCGAAACTATAGAATTAAAAACTAGTCCATTACAACTACTATTTAAAATTATAAAAATTAGAAAAATAGAATTAAAAAACACTAAAATTGAATTTATAACTGACACTAACGGTGAATCAAACTTAGATACAATATTTAAAAAAGATACAGTATTTAATAAAACAAAGTCAAAACCATTTCCCTTTAGAATTAGTGTGTCTAATGCAAAGTTGACTAATGTTGACTTTTACATTCATGATATTCAGTTTAAGAATTCAAATGTAGTATATGATTCTTTAACATTGGAGAATATGTATGTAAAAAATATTAATGCTTCTATGAATGCAAATTTAGATTTAAAAAAAAATATTTATGATTTGGAGATTAATTCATTTAGTTGTAAACCTAATATTAGTAAAATAGAAGTAATTGATATTAACTCACATATTACTATTGACAGCAATAAACTAAATATTCAAGAATTATATGTCAAAACTACAGAATCTGAATTTTTAATTAAAGGGTCTTTAAATGATCATAATTTCTTTGAACAAAATAATGAAAAATCGTTAGGTTCATCTTTAGTTGATTTAAGTTTTAATTCAGAAAGATTGAACTTAAATGATATCGGAAAATTTATTCCATCAATTTTACCTTTTAATGGAATCATTAATTTAGAACTAAAATCACATGGAAAAATCAATGATCTAAATGTTGACTTATTGAAAATAAAAACCGGAAAGTCATATTTAAATATTAATGGAAGATTAAGAAATATAGATAAAACTGATAATTTAAAAATTGATGCTATTATTACAAAAAGTACTTTATTTGCTGGTGAATTATCAAATGAACTAAAATTTATGAACCTACCTGAATACAAAAGCCTTAAAGAATTGAAAATAGATTCCCTTTCCTATAATGGAAATGATAAAGAGTTTATCAGCAAATTTAATATCAGAAATGATAAAGGGAATATTTTTGGAGATATTCAAATGAATTTCTCAAATAGTCAAACAAGTTATTTGGGTGAAATTTATACTAAAGATATATCGTTATTACCAATCATCAATGTTCCAATTAAATTAAATTCTAAAATTAATATTAGCGGATCAGGATCTGACATTTCTACAGCGGAATCTAAAGTGAAAATTACTGCAAATAATTCATTCTATGAAAATAAAAAAATAGAGAAGATTGATTTAACTATTGACATAAAAGATGGAATAGTAAACTATCAAATTAATGCAAATGCAGACTCAACAAAAATAAGTGTAAAAGGAAATATCATTAGCGATAAGGATAAAAACCTCAGTATAACATTAAAAACTGATTTTGATAAATTTAATACTTTATTATTTAACAGTGATTCTTCATTTGTAACTAATTTAAATTTTAGTTTAGTTGGAGATGCAAAAGTAAGTAATAAGGGGATTTATAATTTAAATAGTGAAATTATTCTCAAGGATTCATATATAAACAACACTTTACTTAAGAATAATAATTTCAAAATTAATATTAATGGCGATGATGAATATGTGAACAATTTGAATATTAATTCAGAACAATTAGATGCAGAATTTAAAGGATATATTAAAGTAGATAATATTATTCAAGTAATTAAAGAAGAAATTAATTCTATAGACCAAGTAATTAATAATGAAGTTAATAAATTAACTTTTAAGGATGATACCTTAATAACTATTACCAACCCACTTAACCTAACTAACAAAAAGAAAGATAATATTTTAATAAATGATAGTTTGAGTTATTCACTAAAATTTAAACAATTTAATATAAAATCCCCATTTAAAGAGAAAAATAACATCACTATAAACGGAATGCTAAATGGAAATATTATTAATAATAATGATAATGTGAATATTTCTTTAACAAGTAAATTGGATTATGTAAAGGTTTGGGGTGATGTGGGTGTATATTTTCTATCAGGTTTATCATTAAAGATAAACCTATTTAACAAACTGTATTATACAAATCTATCAAATTTAACTACTGATGTTGAGATAAATACTAAAAGAGTTTTTGCAGGCAGCGATATAAAAAATATTAAACTTAATTATTCTTTAAAAGATGGCATAGGCACTCTAATATTTAATACAGATATCAAAGATAATTTTAATATTAATATAATTGCACAAACTATTTACGATGATTTAATCTCAACTATGAAATTTGAAAAACTAAGAATAAATTTTGGCAGATATGTAGTTAAGAATAATGGATTAGTGAATCTTTCATACTCAAAAGGGAAAATAAATTTTAATAATTTTCTTTTGAATTTGGGTAAAAGTAATTTGAAGATAGTTGGTTCTTTAAGTAGTAATGAAAACCATAATTTACTTATAACTTTAGAAGATATTTTAATTCAAGACATTGCAACTAAGATTTTTAGAATTGATGAGCTTAAAAATTATGATGGACTTTTAAACCTTTATGCTACTGTTGGAGGTAATTATTTTGATCCGATCATCAATCTTTCATTAATTATTAATAATTTATCTAATAATAAAATATATATAGGTTCACTAAAAAGTGATATCAAATATTTAAACAAAAATCTAAATTTAAATTTATTAATATCTGATACTGTTAATACACATCAAAATAATTTATTAACCATATCAGGTAGTCTCCCAATCAATTTGGGTTCTAATCAGTCAGATGAGGTAATTAATGAAAACACAAAAATTAATTTTACCACTCATAATTTTCCATTATCTGCAATAAGTAATTTTATACCTAAATTTTCAAATTTGACTGGTGTTTTAAATTCTGAAATGGAATTAAATGGTGAGTTAAATAATTTATTACCAATGGGTTATGCTAAAATTGAAAATATATCTTTTACATCCGGATTCAATAACCTTAACTATAATGCAAGAATAAGTTTAATTGCAAACAACGGAGATATTATTTTAGATAGTTTATATATTGCAAATTCTTTAGATACAAAAAATGGCGGAGAATTAACAGGCAATGGTTTTACAAGGTTGAAAAAATATGATATTATTTCGCCTAAAGTTTATTTAAATGGCCAGTTAAAAATATTAAGTGATGCATCTAAATCTGTAAGCCCTTTTGTTTATGGAGATCTTGTTGTTGCTACACAAAAAAAGGCTGAATTTGTAATGGATTCTGATAATGAATATTTAAAAGCTGCTTTATTAGTAAAAAGTGCAAACTTAACTTTTTCACAGGCAAAACCATCGTTTAGCAATACAAGAGAAAACTTTATATATAAATATATTAGTGATACAGTAAGTGTAGATAAAGATGTTGCTAGTTTTGATAATTTAATAAAATTATCAAATTTGAAAAATTCATCAAAGATAAATTTAACTCTATCATCTAGTAAAATATTTTTTGATGTGGATATTAAAGTTGAAGATGAAGCATCAATTAAGTTTGTTTTGGACAAAGAATTCAATCAAATACTAAATGCAAATATTAGCGGCGATTTTCAATATAAAACAATTGAAGGCACAGCAAGAACATTTGGAACTTTAACCCTTAGAGAAGGTTCAACTTTGGAATTCTTAACTAAAACATTTGAAGCCGGTGGTAATCTTCGTTTTGAAAATGAATTGATTAATCCAAACTTAAATGTTGTAGGTATATATAGAGATTATTATTATGAATCTTCCGCTGATACAAATTCAACTAATATTTCTTCTCAAGAAAAAGAAGTAGCAGTAAAGGTAAAACTTACAGGCCCTTTACAAGATTTGAATAAAAATTTTGTAAAGAATAAAAACAATTTAGCAGTTTATTATGGTACTGAAAATATTGATAAAGATATCACTGACTTTACAAAAGATGCTTCAGATGCAATTATGTTTATAGTTACAGGTCGTTTTACAACAACTGAAGAAGGTTATACAAATGTAAATCAATCTAATACTTTAACCGGTACAGCTTCTTCCATAGCAGGTTCATTAATTGGTGGTTTGCTTAATTCTTATGCCGGTGATTATATAAGAAGTGTTGAGTTAAAGCAAGTTGGGACCTATACTAAATTTAGTCTTTCTGGAAAAGTAAATAAATTCAAATATTCAATTGGTGGGACAACTGAAGTTTTTCAAGACCTCGGAAGAACAAATATTAGAATTGAATATCCATTTTTCCAAAAGTTCTTTATTCGTCTTGAAAGGAAAGAATCGCTTGCTGAATCTAATCTGTTAAGAGAAATGATAAATGAATTAGGCCTAAAATATAAATTTGAGTTTTAATGAAACTAAAAGTAAAATCCCTATTTAAAAATAATCCTGGTAGGCAATTCAAAAGAAGAGGAATTGCTAAACGACTAGATATAATTACTGAACACGAGTATAGTGCGTTAAAAGCAGTTTTATATGATTTAGAAAAAGAAGAATACATAAATAAAATAGGAAAGAAATATATTTTAAATTTAAAGCAAAGCACAATTCAAATTACAGGCACACTTCAAGTTAATAAATCAGGGTATGGGTTTGTTGTTGTTAGCAATACCAAAATGAAAGATATTTATATATCTAATAATAATTTAGAAAATGCATTAGACGGTGATACTGTAAATGTAGAAATAATTGGTGGCAATGGGAAAAGTTCGGAAGGAAAAATTATAGAAATAATTAAAAGAAAAAGAAAAATAATTGAAGGATATCTTACAAAAAAAGGTACAAAAAGTTATGTTCAACCTATTGATGAATATTTACCCTCAAAAATTGGAATAATTGGTGAAATTCCTAGAGATGTAAAATTAAATGATAAAGTAATTGTTACAGATATTGTTTGGGAGAAATCAAAAAAAAATCCTGCAGGACGAGTAGAAAAATTTAAAGTAAATGAAATAAATACGAAAAATGATTTTAATAATTTAGTAGAAAAATTTAATCTTCCTCATATATTTAATAAAAAAACTCTTGATGAAATAAAATCAATTCCATTTCCTATTTCAGATGAAGAAATTAAGCAGAGATTGGATTACAGAAATAAAGTAGTTTTTACCATCGATCCATTTGATGCTAAAGATTTTGATGATGCTCTTTCAATTGAGGAGGATGAAGAAGGTAATTGTTTGGTAGGAATACATATTGCTGATGTATCTCATTGTATAAATTCTGGAAGTGAATTAGACAAGGAAGCCCAAAAAAGGGGAAATAGTATTTACTTGGTTGGTCAGGTAATACCTATGCTTCCTGAACAAATTTCCAACAATGTTTGTTCTCTTAGGCCAAATGAAGACAGATTAACCTATTCTATTTTCATAAAAATTACAAAAAAAGGAAAAATATTAAACTTTAATTCAAAAAAATGTGTTATAAATAGTAATAGAAGATTCACTTATGAAGAAGTTCAAGAAATTATTGATAATAAAGCCGGCGAATATTCTGAAGAAATTTTAAAATTAAATAGTATTGCCATAAAATTAAGAGAAAAACGACTAAAAGAAGGCAGTATTGAATTTTTTACACCGGAAGTTAAAATTGAACTTAATGAAATAGGTAAACCCATTAATGTTGTTTTGAAAGAATTTATACAGAGTAATTCTTTAGTTGAAGAATTTATGCTTTTGGCAAATAAATTAGTTGCTGAAAGTTTATCAAAAAGCAAAAAAAACAAAGAATTTATTTATAGAGTTCATGATTTACCAGATGCTGAAAAAGTAAAAGAATTTGCAAATTTTGTAAAAAAATTAGGCTATAATTTTTCAGCAAATGCTGATACGAAAGTAAATAAATTTCAGACTTTAATATCAGAAGCTAAAGGCAAAGAAGAACAAGCATTAATAAATGAGTTAGCTATTCGTTCAATGGCTAAAGCCGTTTATTCAACAAAAAATATTGGGCATTATGGATTAGGATTTAAATATTATACTCATTTTACATCGCCTATTAGACGATATGCAGATCTAGAAGTTCATAGATTACTCTTTGCTCAAACAAATAAAAAGGAAACAAAATTTAAAGACAAAAAATATTTAACTAACTTGTGTGATCATATTTCTTTAACAGAAAGAGATGCAGTAGAAGCGGAAAGATATTCTACAAAATTAAAACAAGTACAATTTTTAAGTGAACACATTGGTAACGAATTTGATGGTATTATTTCTGGTATAGTTTATTTTGGATTGTTTATTAAATTGATTGACACTTTAGCTGAAGGTTTGGTTAGACTGAAAGATATTAAAGATGATTATTATTTCTATGATGAAAAAAGTTTTTCAATAATAGGTGATCGGACAAAAAAGACATACAGATTAGGGGATAAAGTAAAAGTAAAATTAATTAAAGCAGATGTTAAAAAAACAGAAATCGATTTTATTATTACCTAAAATTCCTCGGAGAGCTTTATGATAAAAAGTATTTTTAAAATTTTTCTATTTATTATTTTTATCCAATCTATCATATTCGGACAGTTTGGTAAAAACAAAGTTCAGTATAAAGGATATACTTGGTATTATGTGCAAACCAATCACTTTGACATTTATTTTTCTGAAAAAGGTAAAGACATTGCAGAATTTACAACCAAAGTTGCAGAAGAAGCTTTAGAGTCTTTACAAAACAGTTATAATTATAAAATAAATAATAGAATATCAATTATAGTTTATAACTCCACGAATGATTTTCAGGAAACAAACACTACTGATCAATATTTGAGTGAAGGAATTCAAGGCTTTACTGAATTATTTAAAAACCGTGTTGTTATTCAATTTATGGGTTCTTATAAAGATTTTCAGCATCTAATTCACCATGAGCTTAGCCATGCTGTTTTAAATGATATGTTTTATGGTGGTTCTATTCAAAATATAATAGCCAACAGAATTTCTATTGCTCTACCTTTATGGTTTAATGAAGGAATGGCAGAATACCAATCACTTGGTTGGGATATTAAAACAGATATGTTTATCAGAGATATTTCACTAAGCGAAAACCTACCTGATATTGAACAACTTAATGGATTCTTAGCCTATAGAGGTGGTCAATCAGTATTTTATTATATTTCACAAAAATATGGAAAAGAAAAGATAGGTGAGTTGGTTAACAAAATTAAGGGTACAGGAAGTGTTGAAGCTGGTTTTAAAGAAGCATTAGGACTTTCACTTAAAGAATTAAATAAAAAATGGAAAAAATATATTAAGAAAACTTTCTGGCCTGATATTTCATTTAGAGAAGACCCTGAAGATTATGCAAAGAGACTAACAGATCCTGAAAACGATGATGGGTTTTATAATACAATTCCTTCTATTTCACCACAAGGTGATAAAATTGCATTCATATCAAATAGAGATTATTATTTTGACTTATTTATTATGAGTGCAATTGACGGTCATATAATTAAGAAATTAATTCATGGCAATACTTCCGCTGATTTTGAACAACTAAATATTGTTACCCCAGGTCTTACTTGGTCGCCGGATGAAAAGAAGATTGCTCTTACTGCAAAAAGTGGAGGTTATGATGTTATTTATGTTATAGATGTAGAATCTGAAGATAATACAACATTACCAATTGAATTAGATGGAATTAATAGTTTATCCTGGTCTCCAGATGGAAACAGAATTGCATTTGTTGGTCATAACGGTAAACAATCTGATATTTATACTTATAACCTTGATACAAAAAGGTTAAGAAATTTAACCAATGATGTTTTTACTGATAATAATCCAAGCTGGTCACCCTACGGAAATAATATAGTATTTACTTCAGATAGGAAAAACAACTTGTCTATTGGTCAAATGCCTGATGATTTTAAAATCTATAATTATGATTATGATCAAGATGATATATATTCTATAAATATAAATTCGTTAAAGATGGAACGTATTACTAATACATCATCAGCCACAGAATCTTTTCCTTTAGTGTCACCGGATGGGAAAGAGATACTTTTTGTTTCTGATGCTAATGGTATAACAAATATTTATAAAAAAAATATTGTTATGAGTAATGATGATTCTTTAAATTCTGTAATTGAAAGAGCACCTATTCCAATAACAAATTCTTTAACTGGAGTAGATCAAATATCAATTTCGAGGGATGGACAAAAACTAACTTTCTCATCATTGTCACAAGTTTCATATAATATTTATTTAATGAATAATCCTTTTACTTCTAAAATTAATTCAGAGGTATTAAAACCCACCGTTTATATTTCAAGTTTAAAAGAGAAAAAAATTAAACAGGTTGAAAAACCACAAATAACTGAAAAAATAGATTCTGTAAAAAATGTTAAAATTGAATTCTTTACAGGGCAATATTCAGATACAACCAAAACAGATTATGATTCAACTACAGTATCTTATACCAATTTTGTCTTTGGTCCAAAGAGTAAAGAAGAAGAATTAAAACTAAAAAATGCTGTTGATAATTTTTACCCAGTAGATAATTTGGATGAAAACGGTGATTATAAAGTAAGAAGATATAAAATTACTTTTTCACCGGATTTGGTTTACGCTAATGCGGGGTATAATACTCTTTATGGGTTAACAGGAACAACCATTTTATCCTTTAGTGATGTGCTTGGTAATCATAGGCTGATTGGTCAAACAAGTCTGCAACTAGATTTAAAAAACAGTGATTATGGCTTATCTTATTTCTATTTAGCAAATAGAACTAATTATGGTGTTCAGCTTTTCCATACTGCAAGATTTGTTTACCTAATTCAAAATAATGTAACCAATTTCTTTAGATTTAGAAATTTTGGTGCTGTATTTTCTGCAAGTTACCCCATTAATCAATTTTATAGAATTGACGCAGGATTAAGCTTCTTTGGAGTATCAAAAGAAAATTTAGATGATCCATCTGATCCGACTTCTAAATCTACTTTTATTATTCCTTCAATAAGTCTAGTTAAAGATAATGTACTATGGGGAATAACTGCTCCTATTGATGGTTCAAGATATAGATTGGATTTATTAGGAAATCCTGGAATATCAGAAAAGGAATTAAGTTTCTATTCTTTATTAGGTGATTATAGAACTTATTTTAAAATGGGTGAAGGTTATTACTCATTTGCTATCAGACTTGCTGGTGGATATTCTGGTGGAGCAAATCCTCAAAGATTTTTCCTTGGTGGAACTGATAATTGGATAAACAGAAAATTTGCTACTCAGGAAGTCCCGATTGAATCAACCTCTGACTTTGTATTTTTAACTGCCGGTGTTCCATTAAGAGGATTTGAGTATGCTGCTCGTATTGGTTCTAAATATACAATGCTAAATATGGAATTAAGATTTCCATTAATAAGGTATTTGCTAACCGGAGGTCTTCCATTATTCTTTAGTAATATGCAGGGCGCTTTGTTTGTTGATGCCGGAGCTACTTGGGATAAAAACAGCAGTCTAAAGTTATTTACAAAAGATAGCAATGGTAATGTGATTACAAAAGATTTACTTATTGGTATGGGGGTTGGAGCTAGAGTATTTTTCCTCAACTTTTTGGTAAAATATGATGTGGGCTGGGCATATAATTTTAACGGATTTTCTTCACCAATACATTATATATCATTAGGAGCTGATTTTTAAGATTAAATAATTAATCTTCTTTAGACTTTTTTGTTTCTTTAGAAGTTTCTTTTTTAGTGGTCTCTTTAGAATCTGAATTAGTAGATTTATTAGAAGAATCAGCCTTTGCTGAATCTTTTGAATTATTATTTTTATAATCAGTTTGATAAAAACCAGTTCCTTTAAATATTACCCCCATGCCTGCGCTAATTATTTTAGTAACATTTCCGTTACATTCAGGACAGTTCTCTATAGGTTTGTCGCTCATTTTCTGAAACAGCTCAAACCTTTTATAGCATTTATTACATCTATATTCGTATGTTGGCATAACCTATCTTATTATTAATGAAAAACAAAAATAGTGATAAATTGAAAAATTATCTATAATTTAAAGAAATCAATATTTTCTCCTTATAATAGTGATAACTAATATTTTTATTCAAAAAAGTAAAATACAACTAATTACAAAAGTAATTAGTATTGCCTATCTTTTACTTCTTTCAGGTTGCTTAAATTATATTCAAGATGTAAATATTTATCCAGATGGTTCTGGTAAAATGAGCATGCATTATTGGAGTAATTTACCTTATGACATTGATTCCGAGCAACTTAAAAATTTAACTTTTTTCAACTCAGATTTTTTAAAAAAAGAATTCACATCAGATTATTATAAATTAGATGGTATAAAAGTATTAACTGATTCTTTAGATGGAACAACACATGCAATTATAGATATATCTTTCGATAGTATTGATTCTCTAAATCATTCAAAAACTTTTAAGAACTCTAATTTTTTATTAGTTGAAGATAATGAAGGAATAATGACCTTTACTCAAAATGTTCCTCCTGTAAGTTATGATCTTAAAACAGACTCCAGTAAATATAGCATAACATATAAATATACTTTTTACGGTAAAGTATATGAGGACAATTCGCACGAAAAAGAAGGCAATACTTTAATTTGGAAATTTAAGCCTAGTGAAATTGATTCCAACAAAACAATATATGCTAAATATAAACCATTTAAATTAAAAGAAACTCCGGAATGGATATTTATTTTAACTGGGGTAATTATAATAATTGTATTGTTCTTCTTGTTAAGAAAAAGCAAATAATATTGAAACTTATTGCATAAATAGTTTAATTTATTTTTGATGAAAAATAATTCTATACAGAAAAATAATTTTAAGAATAAGTTTGAATTACTTTTAAATGTATCTAATGATTTAATATTTATTTTAAATTCATCCGGATACTTTGAAGTTGTAAACAACAATGGATCAAAAAAACTTGGCTATGAAGAATCTGATATTGTTGGTATACATTTTACTGATATAATCGCCCCTTCCGATTCAACCATTGTTTCTGAATCAATAAAAGATTTATTAAAAAGCAGAGAAATTGTTTCATTCTGCGCCAATATTGTATCTTTTAATGGTGACAATTCTATTTATGAATTTTACTGTAATTCCTTTGAAGAGAAAGGTGAAGTAACAAATATTATTGGAATTGGAAGAGATATTACACAAAAAATAAGTGATCAAAATAAATTAACTGAATTAAAAGAAAAACTTTCTGAAGCAAATAGACTTATTTCAATTGAACGGCAGAGATCAATATATAGTAAATCTATTCTGGAAGAATTAAACAGATTAAAGAATGAGTTTATGTCTAGTATTTCTCATGAAATGAGAACACCTTTAGCATCAATAATTGGGTTTTCTGAAACCATTGATTCTGACACTCAAATGCCCTTAGAGATGAGGGAAGAATTCAATAAACTTATACTAAATGAAGGTAAACGACTTGCAAGATTGATAAACGATGTATTAAATATATCTAAAATTGAAGCTGGGCAAATAAGGTTAAAGAAGAAAAAAATAGATATAATAAAGCTGATTGAAAATGTTATAAAAGAAATTAAACCTTCTGTAGTTGCCAAAGAATTGAATTTAACTTTGGACTTACCAAAAGATGAAAATATATTAATTCTTGATGAAGATAAAATTTATCAAATATTAATTGAATTGATAAATAATGCTGTTAAATTTACACCTAGTGGCGGAAGAATAACTATTATAGGTCAAACATTATATAAGGAATTCGAACTTATTATTTCAGATACTGGAATAGGGATTAAGGAAGAAGATAAAAATAAAATATTTCAAAAATTTTTTAGAGCAGATATAAATCAGACTGAAGCGCAGGGAGCCGGCTTGGGCTTGGTTTTTGTAAAACAAATTGTAGATTTACATAAAGGATTTATTTCGGTTCAAAGTGATGTAAATAAAGGTACATCATTTACAATAAAGCTGCCATTATTATTAGTAAATCAATTATAAAGGAGAAAAGTGAGTAAAGTCATTTTTATTGTTGACGACGAAAAAGCTATTTCTAAGCTATTAAAATATTGGGTAAAAGATAAATGGGATTACGAAACTGAAGTCTTTGACTCCGGTGAAGAAGTATTAAAAAGATTAGATTCAAAAAAACCTGATTTATTATTGTTAGATATTATGCTTCCAGGTGTTAGCGGACTTGAAGTATTAAAAAAGATTCGTGAGACCGATACACAACTTCCTGTTATTATGCTTTCAGCTCAGGGTGATGTTGAAACTGCGGTTGATTCATTAAGATTTGGAGCTTATGATTATTTTCCCAAACCAATTGATGTACAAAGATTAGAACCAACAGTTAAAAATGCAATTAAAAATTATGAATTATTAAAAGAATTAGAAAATTTAAAAGAAACTGTACAAAAAGAATATAGTTTTGAAAATATAATTTCTGCTGATAAAAAAATGCAAGGAGTTTTCAAATTAGTTTCAAAAATATTAGATAATGAAATAACTGTTTTAATTCATGGAGAAAGCGGAACAGGAAAGGAACTAATTGCAAGAGCTATTCATTTTAACGGTAACAGAAAAACTAAACCCTTTATTGTAGTAAATTGTGCTTCAATACCAAGAGAGCTTTTAGAGAGTGAATTATTTGGACACGAGAAAGGTTCATTTACTGGCGCATATCAAAGGAAGTTGGGAAAATTTGAATTAGCCAATGAGGGGACAATATTTTTAGATGAAGTTGGTGAATTGGAAATGTTACTACAGGCTAAACTACTAAGAGTTATTCAAGAAAGAGAATTTGAAAGAGTAGGCGGAACAGAACTTATTAAAACAAATGTAAGAATTTTATCTGCCACAAACAGAGATTTAAGAGAAGCAGTACTATCAAAACATTTTAGAGAAGATCTTTATTACCGATTAAATTCATTTCCAATTAATATTCCACCATTAAGACAAAGAAGAAGTGATATACTAGTATTAACTGAATATTTTTTGAAAAAATGTAATAAAAAACTTGGTAGAAGTATTAAAGGTTTTTCAAAAAATGCGATAAAACATATTTATGATTATGATTGGCCTGGAAATATTAGAGAAATGGAAAATACCATTGAACGCTGTATTATTGTTTCTGAAAATGATATTATAGATGTTGAAGATTTACCATCTCAAATTAGATCAAATGATGACAACAGATTACCTGTTGTTACTGAAGGAGGATTATTTGAAGGTGATAATATAATTCCATTTGAGAAATTAAAAGAAGATGCTATAAGACATGCACTAGATGTTACAAAAGGGAATATTGTTGAAGCAGCAAAAAAATTAGAATTGGGCAGGGCAACAATTTATAGACTTATGGAAAAATATAAAATTGAAAATCGTTCAAACGAATGATATTTTTAATAAACTAATTATTATTTGGAATTTTTATGGATTTTACAAAAGAAAAATATGGTGATATTACGGTTGAGGTTGTTAATTTAACCAGAGCAACTTTAAAAGAAGCTGAAGAATTTAAATTAACTTTATCTCAGGATATTGAGGAACATGTTAGAAAAATTGTTGTTGACCTTAGACAATGTGAATTTATTGATTCCACTTTTCTCGGAGCTTTAGTTGTTACATTAAAAAAAATAACAGTACTTGGCGGAGATTTAAAACTTGTAGGGTTTCAACCAGCGGTTCATTCAATGTTTGAACTTACAAGAATGTATAGAGTTTTTGAAGCATTCTCTACAAAAGAGGAGGCTATTGCTAGTTTCTCTTAATTTTTTATAAGATGAAAAACTTAATAAATTAAATAATGAATGGAAAAACTCAAAAATCAATATTAGTAATAGATGACGATGCAATAATTAGAGACCTGCTCAATCAACAACTTTCCTCAAATTTCTATAATGTCTTTGAAGCTTCCAAACCTTCTGAAGCCCAAAAAATATTGGACGATAATAATATCGACTTGGTATTATGCGATATTATAATGAATGAAATGGATGGGTACGAGTTTTGTTCGATAGTAAGAAAAAACAAAAAATTAAGTTTAATTCCTTTTATTTTCGTTACAGGTGACCCAACTGTCGGAAATAAAAATAAAGCTCTTGATGCGGGGGCTGATGATATAATTTTTAAGCCTGTTGATATTGATGACCTTCTTTTCAAAATACAAGCTTTACTTCGTAGGTCTGATATTTATAAAAATTTTGGTAATAAAAATAAAATTGAAGATTCATTTATAGAACAAAAAGCTAAAATATTATTAGTAGATGACGATAAATCATTGGGTATGCTATTCCAATACAATCTTAAAAAAGAAGGATTTTTATGCGAATATATGCCTAGTGCTGTTGAAGGACTTAAGAAAGCACTAGATTTTAAACCCGACTTAATAATATCCGACATAATGATGCCCGAAAAAGATGGCTTTGAATTTAGAAGAATGATATTAGCTGAAGACTCACTTAAAGGAATTCCTTTTGTTTTTCTTACTTCTAAAGGTGAAGAAGATGACATACTTGAAGGTTATGATTTAGGTATTGCAGATTATGTTTTAAAAACTGCCGGACCTAGAGTTGTGGTTGCTAAAGTAACTGCCATAGTAAAAAGTTTAGGTAAAGAAAGACAAAAAGCAGTTTCAGAACTTCAGCGCGCAGCTGGTTCTATTCTTGTAAAAGTTGTTCCTGATTCAGCACCTAAATTTGAAGGGTTCGACATTCAACAATGGCATCAAACATACAAAGGAATACCTGGAGGAGATTTTCTAGATTATTTTACTTTGGACGAAAATAATTTAGCAATTATTTTAGGCGATGTTATGGGAAAAAAATGGGGAGCTTGGTATTTTGCCTTTGCCTATGCAGGCTATGTAAGAAGTGCATTAAGAGTAGTTCTGCAAAACTCAACCAATCTTACTCCAAGTATTATTTTACAGCAAGTAAATAAATCTGTTTATAAAGATGCAAAAGTATCTGAAGTATTTGCTACTCTTTCCATTGTAATACTCAATAAGAAAGAAAGAACTTTAAAATATACAGGAGCTGGAGATCTTCCAATTTTATATTTAGATAGATCAAAAAATGAATTTAGAAAATTGCAATCAAAAGGTTTATTATTAGGCTTTGCTCCTGAAGGAAATTATGAAGACATTAACATTAATCTAAATCAAAATGATTGCCTTTTTGTTGTTACTGATGGAATAATTGAATCACGCAATCCACAAGGAGAGCAGTTTGGTGCAAAAAAGATGAGCTCAGTTATAAAAAGTATTTCTACTACAGATAACCCTATGGATAAATTGAAAGAACAGTTTCAATTATTTACTAGCGGTAATTTTGAAGATGATATTAGTTTAATAACAATTAAAGCTCTTTAAAAAATACTTTACTTATTTGATTGAAGTTTTTCTGCTTTGTCTGCTATTTTTAATTGCTCCAAAAGTTCGTCCAAATCACCTTCCATTATGTTTGAAAGATTGTACAGTGTAAGACCAATTCTATGATCTGTAACTCTGTTTTGAGGATAGTTATAGGTTCTAATTTTGTCACTTCTATCTCCACTGCCAATCATCGTTTTTCTTTGTGCTGAAATTTCTGCATTATGTTCTTTTAATTTTGCATCATACAGTCTTGCTCTTAAAACTTTCATAGCTTTTTGTCTATTCTTAAGTTGAGACCTTTCATCCTGACACTGAACAACAATTCCAGTTGGTATATGGGTTATTCTGATTGCAGTTTCCACTTTATTTACATTTTGTCCACCTGCACCACCAGCACGATAGACATCTATTCGTAAATCTGATTGGTTTACTTCAACCTGAACATCCTCTGCTTCAAGTAGTACTGCAACTGAAGCTGCTGATGTGTGTACTCTTCCACTACCTTCGGTCTGAGGAACTCTTTGTACTCTGTGTACTCCGCTTTCAAATTTAAGATTACCATAAATTTGCTTACCGGAAACTGAAAATATTACTTCCTTTATACCACCCAAACCTGATTCACTTAAATCAATCAACTCAATTTTCCATCCTTTAATTTCTGCATATCGAGAGTACATTCTGTAAATATCATAAGCAAATAAAGAAGCTTCATCGCCTCCTGTACCAGCACGGATTTCCATAATGATATCTTTATCGTCATTAGGATCTCTTGGTAATAAAAGTATTTTTATTTCTTCTTCAATATTTACTGCCTCAACTTCCAATTCTTCAAGCTCTGTTTCAGCCATTTCAATTAGATCAGAATCTTTCTCTTTATCAATTATTTCTTTATTACCTTTAATATTATTTAGCACTTGGGAATATTTTTTATAGCAAACTATTATGTCTTCAAGATCGCTTCTTTCTTTACTAAGTTGTATAACTTTTTCTCTGTCTTTTAGTAACTCAGGATCAGATAATTGCTGATTAATATCATCAAAATGAATTCTAATTTTTTCTAATTTTTCTACTAATTTCATGTTGTTTGGTTAAATTTTAGTTTGTAAATATACCAAAGGTGGGGGTCAAAATCTAAAATGAATAGGCGGAAAAATTAGGGATATTCAAAATAATCAATGCTCAATATTTAATTGACAAATAATTGAGAATTGAACATTGATTATTGAATATTGAACATTAGGTATTGTACATTAATAATTTAAGAATTCAAATAAGCTGTTTTTAATGAATAATTCTCTGACGGCCCTTTCACCTCCCAGGATAAAACAGGATTTTCATTTTGCAAAACAAGTTCTGCAAAATAAAGATCACTATTACAATCATGAGGTCCCCTGCTTTTCCAGGTGTTTTCTGCTGCCTTGAATAGCTCGACTAAAAATACCGGGTTATTTTTTCCGAATCTCAAATGATCGAGTTTGATATTTCCCGTATTCAGGAATGTCCAGCGGTAAACATTTTTTGAATTTAGCAGCAAGTTGTTTTCGTTTTCCCATCGTAAATATTCGTTAAAAATTATTTCCATTCCTGTTACAATTTCTACTTCAACTTTTCCAGATAAATTATGTATCAATTGATTCTCTGCATCAAAACTTTCTGTATGAAGTTTTGATATCCGGGAAAATATTTCAAATATGTCTCTATTTAATAGCATAATTTAAATTATGATAAAATGTAATACATTTCAATAAAAAAGAACTGAAGGTTACCAATACTCCAGCCCTTTAAAGAGAGACAATTAAATTATAAATTTTTCAACCACGCTTCATGTGGTTTTAATTGTTCAGAAGTTGGATTTGACTCCACAGTAAACAGATGTTTAATTATAGCCGGCTGTAAATTAAGAGTAAAATCAATTTCCTTTTCATCATGTTTTACAGTAAAAACCATTTTATCTCCGTCAACATCAAAAGCATCAAAAGTTTTAACAAATCTACCAATATCCATTATTTGATATGTTTCCGGTGCAGTTGATGCAAATTGGAATATGTCATTTTCATCAGTAAGATTTTTGGGAAAAACAGTTACTTTGAAAGTGTCGTCTGTTTTGTCATTTAAGTTGACAACAAATTTTTGCTGAGCTAAAACACCTATGTTTAAAATAAAAACTGATAATGTAATTATTTTTGCTTGTTTAGTCAGGAAGTTCATTCACCACTCCTATAATAATATATTTGTTAAGTAACACAAGATAATACCGTAAAGTAAATACAATTTACTTAAAATGATAAATGCATTAAAAATATGATTAACGGATTAACAAATAGTTAAGTATTCTAATCTTTTAGAAAGAATTAAAATTTGTTTATATGACTTTAGAGATATATTTCTTTAAATTTATTTACTAATAAAAAACCGGTTATAAGTTGAAAAAATTTGAAATTCCTATATATTATCAAAGCTCAATTATATCAAAAATTAAAGAAATTAGATATTTAAAAGACCCCAGAAAAAATGATAATTCTCCCTCAAAATTAGATTTTGGTCCTGTTATTTTTTATGTAGCAAGACACTTTGGTTTTTGTTATGGAGTAAAAAATGCAATAGAAATAGCTTATAAAACAATAAGTGAAAACCCTAATAAAAGGATATTTTTACTTAGCGAAATGATTCACAATCCAAGTGTTAATTCTGATCTTCAAAGTATGGATGTAAGATTTATTATGGATACATCCGGTAAACAAATTATACCATGGAATGAATTGACTAAAGAAGATATAATTATTATTCCGGCATTTGGAACAACATTAGAAATAGAAAAAAAATTAAACGAGTTGGAGATTGATCCATATAAATATGATACAACTTGCCCATTTGTAGAAAAAGTTTGGAATAGATCAGCTCAATTGGGAGATGATAATAGCACAGTTATAATTCATGGGAAAAATACTCACGAGGAAACAAGAGCAACCTTTTCTCATAGTGTTAAAAATGCACCTTCAGTAATTGTTAGAAATCTAAAAGAAACAGAATATTTAGCTTCTGTTATTTTGGAAGAAAAATCAGATGTAGACTTTTACAAATACTTTGCAAATAAATTTTCTGAAAAATTTGATGTCACAAAAAATTTACAAAAAATTGGTGTAGTAAACCAAACAACAATGCTAGCTTCAGAAACAACAGCAATTGCAACTCTTCTAAAAGATACAATGTTAAAAAAATATGGACAAGAAAATATTGAAAAACATTTTGTAGATACTGGGGATACGCTATGTTATGCAACAAATGATAATCAAGATGCGACATATAGTTTGTTAAAGCAAAAAGCTGATATTGCAATTGTAGTTGGTGGGTACAATAGTTCAAATACAGGTCACATTGTTGAACTTTGCAATGAGAAGATAAAAACTTACTTTATTTCAGATTCTGATAAAATAATTGATAGCAAAAGTATTTCTCATTTTGATATAAATAATAAAAAAGAAGTATTAATAGAAAACTATTTGCCTAAAAAAAATAAGATAGAAATTCTGTTAACAAGCGGTGCTTCATGTCCCGATGTTGAAGTAGACAGAGTAATGTTAAAACTATTATCAATGTTTGAAGATACTTACAAAATAGATGATGTAATCAAACAAATAGTAAATTAAATTAAATTTATTATATGTGATTGAAAGACTTCTTTTGTTTATTGTTTTTTGATCCAACTATTAAATTTATCAATTGCTTCACCACACTTTCCTAAATAAATTGATATAGCAATATTTAACAACTCATCATTTCTTTATACATTAGCATATAAATAAACTTATAAGGAATAAAGTAAATCATGACTATTATCGTTCCCTTTATTCTTCAGTCTGCAACTCTAATACTTTTTTATAGGATGTAGTTTCATCAATTTGAGCTTTGCTTATAGTTGATATAAATAATGCAGTTATAATTACAACAAATAACTTAAGTTGATTTTTCAACTTTTATATCATTCTATATAAAACTATTTTTTTATATCTTATATTAAAAGAAAAATATTATAAACAGTTAATATTTAGTTATCTTTTCCATTGCAATATCAAAGCCTGAAATTAATTCTTTAAATAATTCATCGACTGAAAGAATATTTTTAATTATGCCTGAGCTTTGACCCGCCTCCATTTCTCCATCAATCTCATCACCTTCAAATATTCCCAATTTTTCTCTTTTTTTCCCAAGTAGTTCTTCTAGCTGTTTTTCATCCCATCCGTTTTGCTCTGCTTGAATAGAACGATTCGCGAAATCATTTTTTAACATTCTTACTAGCCCAATTTTTTTATATGCAAGTATCGTATCATTGTCTTTAGCATCAACAACTCTTTTTTTATAATTATCGTGCGCAGAGGATTCAACTGTAGCAGCAAATCTGGTTCCGATTTGTACACCTTCTGCACCGAGAGAAAGTGAAGCTAATATTCCTCTTCCATCTGCAATACCACCGGCAGCTATTACAGGTATTTTAACAGCATCAACCACCTGAGGGGTTAAACACAATGTAGTTGTTTCATCAATGCCATTATGTCCCCCGGCTTCAACTCCTTCTACTACAAGGGCATCACAGCCTGAAGATTCCGCCTTCAATGCAAATTTTACAGAAGGGACTACATGCACAACAATAATATTATTTGCTTTTAATTTATCTGTATATGATTTTGGATTACCAGCTGAAGTAAAAATAATTTTAATTTTATTTTGAATACATATATTTACTAAATCTTTGGCATCTTTTCTCATTAAAGGAATGTTAACCCCAAAGGGTTTATCTGTTGCATTATTACATTTTAATATATGCTCTTCTAATAGTACTGGTTTCATAGAACCAGATCCAATTAACCCTAAACCACCATTATTAGATACAGCTGATGCTAATTTCCAACCCGAGGCCCAAACCATACCAGCTTGTATTATCGGGTATTTAATTGAGAATAATTGTGTTATTCTATTATTAATTGTCATAAAATATCAATCCATTTTAATTTGTTAATAAAAACAAGATTAAGTAATTTTGAATTTATACTCAAACAAAATAATCAATTATGAGAGCAATTATACCTGTTGCAGGTATGGGCAGCAGACTAAAACCACATACTTATACTATACCTAAAGTTTTATTAAATGTTGGTGGTAAACCCATATTAGCTCATATTTTAGATAAATTAATATCTGAAGAAATTAATAAAGCTATTCGTTATTGGTCATTTGGGTGACCAAATTAAAAAATATGTAAAAAATGAATACCCTCAAATTAAAAGCGAGTTTGTAATTCAAAAAGAACTTGGGGGATTGGGACACGCAATTTACACAGCAATACCTACTTTTGATGATAAAGATATTTTTATAATTCTTGGGGACACAATCTTTGATGTAGATTTAAAAAAA